>CABEAH010000156.1_pt1 | contig 12521 bp, 10 predicted proteins | sample 3132331 | NCBI WGS metagenome assembly CABEAH01 (sample SAMEA5534343, study PRJEB31848) | metagenome | biome: tundra; feature: field; material: soil | place: USA | collected 2013-05 | depth 0.45 m | reverse complement strand
CCTGCGTGAACCTGCGCCTTGACCACCACCGTCGTCCCGAATTTGCGGGCGATTGCTTCTGCTTCTTCGGGCGTCGTGGCAACCTCGCCCGGCGGGATCGGTATGCCGTTCCTGCGGAAGATTTCCTTTGCCTGATACTCGTGGATATTCACTCTTGCTCCAAGCGCGCACTTACGCGCGAATGATCGGAATTAGGTAATGCGACTATGGAATGATGTGTGTGCCGCAAGAGCCCTGTACCGCGGCTCTGCCTCTGCTCAACTCTGTAATAATGGCACGACCTCCGGTTCGACGCACGTAGTCCACTGCGGCCGCGACTTTCGGTGCCATGCTCCCTTCGCCGAACGCGCCCGCGCGGGCGAGCTCCTCCGCCCGAGCGACGGTCATCGATGAGATCGCGCGCTTTTCCCCCGTTGACCAACCGGTGTACACCGCATCGACATCGGTGAGAACGAGGAAGAGGTCGGCGCCCAGCTCTCGGGCAAGAACCGCCGCGGCGAGATCCTTGTCTATAACCGCATCGACTCCTTCCAGGCCGAGTTGCGCATCCCGGTAAACAGGAATGCCGCCGCCGCCGCACGCGATGACAACGGTGTCGCGCAGTACGAGACTGCGAATCGTCTCCAGCTCATGGATGGCGAGCGGCTTCGGGCTGCCGACCACGCGTCTGAAATGTCCTTTTCCATCCTTGGTGACGGCATGTCCCTGCGCAGCGAGCTCCCGCGCTCTCGCGACCGACAGCCCGTGGCCGATGAATTTCTTCGGATCCTTTAGCGCAGGATCGTCGGCAGACACCTCGACCTGCGTGAGAACCGTAACGACGTCCCGATTGCTGCCCGCCTTCCTGAGAGCATTCTCGAGCGATTGCTGCAGCATGTAACCTATCCAGCCAGCGGTTTCTGCGACGAGCACGCCGAGTGGCAGCGGTGCCACCTCAGAGCGCGCCTTCTCGTTGCGAACCAGCTCGTCACCCACCTGCGGACCGTTGCCGTGGACAACTACCACGCGCCAACCGTCGAGCGCAAGATCGACGATCGGCCCCAGGCTCTCGCGTGTGTGCCGGAACTGATCGGCGATAGTCGACCTCTCACCGGGCGGAGACAGTGCGTTTCCTCCAACCGCGATCACGGCCGTTCTTGGAGATTCAGTCATCTGCGTGGAGGCGCGATCAGTGCGCCGAGTGAGTCGTAAGCGATTCCGAATGCTTTCAGATCCGATGCCGCGAGTGCGGCGCGCATTCGGTTGAAGAGGCGCGTAACGTCCGCTCTGAATGTGGAATCATTCGAGGCGAGCGCCGACTCCAAAGATACCGGTTGCCAGGGTGTAGATGTCAGCTCCCGCGCGATTCCCGGAGCGCGATAATCCGCCGCGTTCGGGAACGCCGCCATCCATGCCTGCGCAATTGGGTCTGGCGCCGGATCGGAAGCAATCATCACGCTGGCGGTGCGGGCGTTGACGAGAGCCGTGCCGGCATGCCTGTAGTAGCTGCGCTCCTCTCCCCCCAACACGTGGTGCTCGCTCAGGGGATAGTTTGACGAGGCGGTGTAGAGCTCGAGCTTCCAGTAAAGAGTGTCGGCGTGGAACATCGGCTCGACGGTGTTTCCCTGCGCAAACACGGGCGTGAGCGCAAGCACGCGCCTGCGCACATCGCGTGTGGTGATGAGTCGTGCGCGGCGGAGTACCGAATCAGACAGCAAGTCGAACGACTGATAGGCCCACGCGTAGCCGAGCCTCGAGATTCCTTCGCCGAGTCGCTGTCCCGCGACATCCAACTGCGGGTCGCTGACTACGGCGAGGCCTCTCGCGCCCGGGTAGACAAGCGAATCGCGGCGGAGCGCCTGCTGGCCGGCGACGTTCATCGAGGCGCTGTCCGCCGACACCGGAGTGCCGACATTCGGGAATGCATCGAAAGCAGGAGGCGATGCAGTGTAAGCGCGACGTGTGAAGTCGGATCTCGTGGCCGCGTAGGGCCGCTCCCGCAGCAACTGGATCTCCGCGGGCGTGAAGCGTCTCACGAAGAACGGAATTGCTTCCTGAACGCCGATCGAAAGAACAATCACGACCGTCACGGCCACGAAGCTCGTCCGCAGCTGCCCCGTCCAGCCGCTGACGAGAACGGTCATAGCCGCGGCTGCGGTCGCGAACGAAAGGAGAAGCAGCCCAGGCAAGAGCCAATGGTGATCGACGTATGAGAAGACACCGCCGTCCCCGCCGCTCCGGATCAGGAGGTCGTAGGATTTCAGGCGATAGCTCCACATGGTCATGAGCAGGAGAAGCGCGGCCAGGACGCTCAGGTGTCGTCTCACGCGCGCGCTCATGCGCAGTCCTGCCCGCTCCCAACGGAGGCCCGGCGTCAGGGAGTAGAGGGCAACTACCAGTACGGAGACTCCAACGAGAAGGAGCATGGTCCAGGTGTAGGCGCTCTTCTCGAAAGGAAGCCAGGTTGTATAGAAAGAGAGATCGTGCTGAAAGTATGGATCGCTCTCGCGGAAGCTCACGCGAAGACGTGCGAGCGCGAGGGATGTCCACGATGGAAGCGCCGGCGTGAGAGCGGCAGCAATCGCCAGCGACAGCAGCAATGCGATGCGGTCCAGGTATCTCCTCGGCACCGCCTCACCGAACTCGACGTTCGCCATCCTGCGCGGCAAGGTGAGCGCGCCGATGCTTCGCCCAAGCGCCGAGAGGTTGAGAAATGCGGCGAGCACGGCGAGGACGATGCCTAAGCCGTAGATCAGAACCAGGTCGCCGACTCGCTCGCTCCAGAGAGCCGTCGCTCCCATGGTGCGGTACCACGTGTAGTCCGCGTAGAGAGCGGAGAGCGCGCGTCCGCCAACGAGCAAGGCAGCCGCGATGACGACTCCGAGGACGAGCCGCCGACGGGCCATCACATCAGACCTTTACGCCCTTTCCGCGAAGCCAGTCCTGCACTTCGGATCGGATTCGCTCGAGATGCTCTCGAGTGTGCGCCTCGAAGCGCATCACCAGCACCGGCTGCGTGTTCGATGCGCGGATCAGCCCCCAGCCGTCGCTGAAGATGACGCGGACTCCATCCAGGGTGATCGTCTTGTACTTTGCCCCGAAATACTTCTGCGCCTCCTCGACGATCCCGAACTTCCTGTCGTCGGGGCAGTCGATGCGGATTTCCGGGGTGGAGACAAAGCGCGGGACATCGGCCAGAAGATCGCGAACACTCTTGCCGGAGTCGGCGACGATCTTCAGCAGCCGCGCGGCGGCATAGAGCGCGTCGTCGAATCCGTAGAAATCTTCAGAGAAGAACATGTGCCCGGACACCTCGCCGCCAACCGGCGCGTGCGTCTCGTGCATCTTCTCCTCGATAAGCGAGTGGCCCGTCTTCCACATCACCGGAATTCCGCCCGCTGCCTCGACCGCATCGGGAAGGGCCTGCGATGCTTTCACATCGAAAACGATCGATTGGCCCTTGCCGGTCCGCGCGAGGACGTCGCGCGCATAGATGATGAGGAGATAGTCTCCCCAGATGATCTCCCCGGTGCTGTCGATTACACCGATACGATCGGCGTCCCCGTCGAACGCGATACCGATGTCCGCCCCATCCTTCTTCACCGCCGCTATCAGATCGGCGACGTTCTTTGGGACGCTCGGATCCGGGTGGTGGTTCGGGAAGGTGCCATCGCTCTCGCAGAAGAGGCAGCGTGGGTTGATGCCGAGGCGCGGAAAGATCTTTGGAGCTACCAGTGCGCCCGCGCCATTGCCGCAGTCGATCACGACCTTGAGCCGCCTCGACAGCTTTCCGACGCGGGAAGCGATATCGTCGACGTAGCGATCGATTACGTGCTCCTCTCGGAGAGCGCCCTTCCCTCTCCGAAACTTGCCCGCAACCGCCAGATCGTAGATGTGTTGAATGTCGGCGCCGTAAATCGACTTCGTACCGAGTCCGAGCTTGAAGCCGTTGTACTCGGGCGGATTGTGTGAGCCAGTGATCTGAATCCCACCGGTCACATCCAGATTGTGCTGCGACCAGTAGGCGAGCGGTGTTGGAACGATACCGACGTCCACGACGTCGACACCGCTGGCCAGCAGACCTGACACCAGCGCGCGGTGGAGTCCCTCGCCGTTCGGCCGATTGTCACGCCCTACCGCCAGCGTTCCCCTGACTCCGCGCTCGGCAAGAAAAGTGGCATAGGCGCCGGCAACCGCCGTCGCGACATCTTCGGTGAGATCCTTTCCCGTGACCCCCCGTATGTCGTACTCGCGAAATATCTCGCGAGAAATTGGCACTGGTGCTATCGCCTCACCACCGCGGGCGAGCCGTCCCTCGTCATGACTGGCGTGCTCCGGTGAGTCACGGACACGAGCGCGTCAGGGAAGAGTCCGAAGATGAGGATGATCGCGGCCGATCCCCAAACGACCGCGTGCGTCCACCCTCCGGTGCGTGCGGGCGTGATCGCGGTAGCCGCGCGAGGCTTCATGAACATCACCATCACAACGTATAGATAGTAGCCCGCGCTAATCACACTGGTGACGACGAGGATGATGGCCAGACGAGTCTGCGGCGAGGGAGCGTGAAGCGCGGCCTGCAGTACGTACCATTTGGCGAAGAATCCGATTCCGCCGAAGATAGGGAAACCGAGGAGGGCGAGCATGAACACCGCCATCGCGCTCGCAAGCCAGGGTCGCACCGTCCACAGACCGGCGTACTCCTCGACGGTCATGCGATCTTCGCCAGGACTGCCGAGGGCGACGACCACCGCAAAGGCACCCATCGTCGCCATGGTGTAGGCAAAGAGATAAAACAGGAAGGCGGAGCTGCCCAGCGCGGTACCCGCCACCAGCGCAACGAGGATATAACCGGCGTGCGCAATGCTCGAATAAGCGAGCAGCCTCTTGATGTCCCTCTGAGCGAGCGCGGTCACGTTTCCCACCACCATCGTTATCGCCGCGAGCCACCAGACCGGCTGGTGCCAGGCAAGGAGGAGATTCGGAAACGCTTCGAGCCACAACCTGAAGAAGGCCGCGAAAGCCGCCGCTTTAACCGCGGCCGCCATGTACGCTGTAATCGGAGTCGGCGCACCTTCATAGACGTCGGGAGCCCACATGTGGAAGGGCGCGGCAGCGATCTTGAAGCCAAACCCGACAAGTATCAGAGCAACGCCCACCAGCAGCAGCGGATTCGTTTCCAAGTGCATGCGCTCTATTGTCTCGCCGATCGACGTGAAGCTGGTGGTGCCGGTGGCGCCATAGACGAGCGCGATGCCGTACAGCAGGAACGCGGTGGAGAATGCGCCGAGAAGGAAATACTTGATCGCTCCTTCGGCCGAGCGTTCGCGACGGCGATTGAGGCCGACGAGCACATATACCGCGACCGACATGATCTCGATGCCGAGGAAGACGATGATGAGATCGCGCGCAGCGGCAAGAATCATCATTCCCGAGGTGGCGAGAAGCAGAAGGACGTGCGACTCGCCAGGCGTGATGCCTTCGCGCGCGTTGTAGTCGAGCGACATCGCGATCGTTGCAATGGTTGCGATGAGGAAGATCTCATCCGCGGCCCAGCGGAAGTTGTCGACGGCGATCATGCCATTGTTCGCCGTATACCCCTGATAGGCAAAGAAGCCGACTACCACCATGACGATCGCGCAGAGAATCATGCTGAGGATCCCGACGCTCCGCTGATGCCCGTCACTCTCCGGGCGCCACGCGGACCAGAGCAGGAGCAGCATCGCCCCACCCATGAGAATCAGATCCGGAACCAGGGCGCCGGCGAGCTGAGCGGGTACTACGAGATCGAAGGTCGTCATGGCGCTGCTCTCGCGACGCCGACATTGGCACGCGCTTCGACACGATTGACGAGAAGCTGCGCTGCCCCTTCCATCCTCCGAAGAACGGGCGCCGGATAGACCCCGAGCCAGATAATTGCAGCCACGAGCGGTAAGAGCAGCCCGAGCTCGCGCCGATTGAGGTCGGGCAGCTGAAGGTTCTCCTTCTTGTCGAGCGGATTGAACAGAATTCTCTGGATCGCCCACAGCAAATACATCGCGGCGAAGATCACACCCGTAGTGGCTATCGTGGTGAGAACGGGATACGTCCGGAACGATCCGAGGAGGACGAGGAACTCACCGACGAACCCGTTCGTCCCTGGAAGACCGATGCTGCTCAGCGACACGAATGTCAGCATCGCCGCAAACATGGGCACCACGCGCGCTATTCCTCCATACGACCCGATGAGCCGCGAATGTTTTCTCTCGTAGATCATTCCGATCAGGAGGAAGAGCGCACCGGTCGAAATGCCGTGGTTTATCATCACCATGAGAGCGCCCTGGACGCTCTGCACTGTGAGCGCGAAGATGCCGAGCATCACGAAGCCGAGATGGCTGACGGATGAGTACGCGACGAGCTTCTTGAAATCGGGCTGCACCATCGCCACCAGCGCGCCGTATATGATCCCGATCACCGCGAGCACGAGAATGATCATCCGCACCGTCGGATTCATCGCCGCCCCCGGAAAGAGCGGGAGCGCGAAACGAAGGAAACCGAACGTGCCCATCTTGAGCATGATTCCGGCGAGAATCACCGACCCGGCCGTGGGCGCTTCCACGTGCGCGTCCGGCAGCCACGTGTGAAAGGGGAACATCGGAACTTTTACCGCGAAGGCGAGGAAGAACGCCCCGAACAGCCAGAACGCCGCCTTGGTCGTCACACTCGACACGGCGAGCAGATGATCGTAGCTGAAGTCGGGAATGCCGGCAGCGTTTTGCGCGTGCAATCCGAGATAGATGATAGCCACCAGCATCAGAAGCGATGGCAGGAACGTATACACGAAGAACTTCAAACTCGCGTAAATGCGCCGCTCCCCGCCCCAGATGCCGATGATGAAGTACATCGGTATCAGCATCACTTCCCACATCACGTAGAACAGGAACAGATCACGGGCGAGAAATGCCCCGAGCATTCCGGTCGTGAGAATCAGGAGCAGCGCATAGTAACTGTGGACCTTGGTCCGAACGCTCGTCCAGCTCCCCAGAATGGTGAGGGGCATGATGAAGGTCGTGAGCAGGACCATCATCAACGCTATTCCGTCGAGCCCGAGCGTGAAACGGACGCCCCAGGTCGGAATCCACGCCATGTCTACCGCGGACTGCCAACCGGTGTTGTGCGGATCGAACGACCACCAGAGTCCGAGTGATACCACGAACTCGAGCAGGAAGAAGTAGAACGCGATCTGCCGGGCGTGCGGATCCTCTACTCCACCCTCAACCTCCGCGCGGCCATGCTTCGGCACGAGCAGCAGAATCGCGGCGCCAATCAGGGGTATGATCAGCAGAGCCGGAAGCACCCACGCGTTGTAGCCAACGGAATCGAGAAAATTCGCCATGGGTCTGGTCAGCTTATCGTGAAGGCGCCAAGTACAGCGAGCACACCCAGAACCAGAACCCAGGCGTAGATCCCGAGATTGCCGGTCTGGAGTCGCGAGCCCATCCAACCCAACGCACGCGCAACTGCGGCGCTGCCACTCACCAGCAGGCCGTCGATCAGCCCCTTGTCCACCCATCCCCAGAGCACATTCCGCGAGATCACGTACGTCGGATTGATGATCGCACGATCGTAGGCCTCATCCACGTAATACTTGTTGGCGATGACTCGCTCGATCCCATGCTCCGGCAGCGCGTCGCGCTTGGGCACGAGGCCCGCCGGCTTGAGGCGCGCGACGGCGAACGCGATGCCGGCAACCGCGATGATGACCGCAACCCCTATCAACATTTCCTCGGCCGAGACCGCGACATGGGTCGCTCCGGCTCCAACGCGCGCCGCTGCCGGCCCGACCACGGGCTCGAGCCAGTGCGCGAAAGTCTCGCCAGGCCCGATCGGTATCATGTCGGTGATGACCTGAGGCAGATTGAGCCATCCTCCCACCACGCTCAGAGCAGCCAGGACGACCAGCGGCCCAGTCATCACCCATGGCACTTCATGGAGATGAGCTTCCTCCTCCGCCCCCGTGCGGTTGGGACCATGGAAGGTGTAGAGCATCATGCGCGTCATGTAGATCGCGGTGAGGAACGCCGAAATGAGTCCGATCGCGTAGATCAGGTAGAGCAGCGTATCCCCGGGAATTCCGAGCCAGCTTGCCGTCGCGAGCGTCGATCCGTGCGCGCGCTGGAAGACCGAGCCCAGGATCTCATCCTTGGAAATAAATCCGGAGAAGGGCGGGATCCCCGATATCGCCAGCGTCGCGATCCACATCAATATCCATGTGACGGGGAGGTATCGCCTGAGCCCACCCATGTTGCGCATGTCCTGGGCGTCCTCGTGGCTATGGGTGCTGTGATACGCCGCGTGCATTGCGTGAATCACCGAGCCCGCGCCGAGGAAGAGCAGCGCCTTGAAGAAGGAGTGCGTCACCAGGTGAAAGACGCCTGATACGTATGAGCCCACCCCGACGGCGATGAACATGTAGCCGAGCTGCGAGATGGTGGAATACGCCAGGACCTTCTTGATGTCCCACTGCTTGAGTCCGACTGTTGCCGCGAAGAGCGCTGTAACCGCCCCCACCACGGCGACGGTGAGCGACGCAACCGGCGAGAGAGAAAAGAGCACCGCGCTTCGCGCGATGAGATACACGCCGGCCGTAACCATCGTCGCCGCATGGATCAGCGCGGAAACCGGCGTGGGGCCCGCCATCGCGTCCGGTAACCACACATAGAGCGGTATCTGCGCGCTCTTGCCGGTACATGCCAGGAACATGAAGAGGCAGATGGCCGTAACCAGAGCGCCGCCGAACTGGAGCTCGGATGCCTTGGCTGTCACACCCACGAAGTCGAGCACGCCAAGATTCGCGAACAAGAGGAACATCGCGATGAGGAATCCAACATCACCTACGCGGTTGGCAATGAATGCCTTTTTCCCCGCGTCGGCGTTCGCCTTGTCGGAGTACCAGAAACCAATGAGGAGATAGGAGCAGAGTCCGACTCCCTCCCAGCCTACAAACAACACCGGATAGTTCGCGCCCAGGACGAGCACGAGCATGAAGGCGACGAACAGGTTGAGATAGGAGAAGAAGCGGGGATAACCCGGGTCGTCCCTCATGTAGCCGATGCTGAAGATGTGGATCAGCGCACCGACGCCAGTAATGACGAGCACCATGACCATCGAGAGCTGATCGAGCTGGAGCGCGGCATCGATCGAGAGCTCGCCGGCTGGCATCCAGCTGAAGTAGCGCTGGATGAATGGCGCTTCCATCTGCACGCCCATCATCGCGCGGAATATTCCGAGCGCGAGCAGGAAGCTGAGGACGAGCACTCCCGGCCCAACGATGCTCGTGACGGCAGCCCAGCGATGACGCTTCACCGCATGGTGGTCGTCACCAACCGCGCCACTCTCTTCAGCGTGAGAAACCGACGTGGCCTCGGCCGCGCCTTCGGAGTGTGGGTGGTGGTGGTCTGGGGTATTGGGATCACCCGGGCCAAAGCGCGCGCTGTCGAACGAGAGAAGGCCGTTGATGACAAATCCGGCCAGCGGGAGGATCGGCAACAGCCAGACCCACTCGGCGATCGTGCCTGAGAGCGGGTGGATTCCCGCGGCGGCGGCAACTGCTGTCTGAAGAAGCATCAGCCTCTCAAGAGGTTGATGTCCTTGAGATCAATCGACTTCCGGTGACGGAAGATCGCTACGATGATCGCGAGCCCGATCGCGGCCTCAGCCGCGGAAACGGTCATCACGAATAACACCAACACCTGCCCTCCAGCACCGAGCAAGCGAGAGAATGCGACGAAGGTGAGATTCACCGAGGTCAGCATCAGCTCTACGCACATGAAGATGATGATGGCGTTTCTATGGATGAGCACACCGATGACGCCGATGATGAAGAGCGCGGCGGTGAGAGCGAGCGATTCAGCGAGCACCGGCGGCCCTCCCTCTCCCGAGCACGACCGCACCGGCGATGGCCACGAGAAGCAGCACGCTCGTCAGCTCAAAGGCCAGCAGATACTCATTGAAGAGCGGCTTGGCGATGGTGCCGATCGCATTCAGCTTGTGGAGCTGCTGCTCATTGAAGTCTCGCGCCACGACCATCGACTGCGGCAACCTTGTTCGCACGATCACCATGATCTCGCTGAGGAGGCCCAGTCCCACGAGACCAGCGGCGAGCTTCCACCATTTGCCGCGCGCTGCGGCAAGCTCGGAGGGATCTCCCAGATTCAGCAGCATCACGACGAAGAGGAACACGACCATGATCGCGCCGGCGTAGACGAAGACCTGCATGATGCCGATGAACTGAGCGTCGAGCATGATGAACAGAGCCGCGAGACTGAACATCGTGTTCACGAGCCAGAGAGCGGCCGCGACCGGGCTGCGCCTTGTGACGAAAGCGATGGCCGAGGCTAGCGCAATCACTCCGAAAAGGTAGAAGCAAAAAACGTAGAACAGTGAATAGTGGGGGTCTATCACTCGCCCTTCGGGTCTTCGGGATCCCACATCTCGCAAACCGGATGTGTCTGGGCCATCAGGCGCTGGAGGTCGTAAACGAAACCTTCGCGGCTGTACTCCGAGTTCTCGTAGTGACGGCCGACGTGTATCGCCTCTTCCGGGCAAACCTCCTGGCAGTAGCCGCAGAAGATACAGCGAAACTCGTCGATCTCGAACACCAGCGGATATCGATTCCCTGCCTCGTCTTCGCCGGGCACCAGCTTGATGCAGTTGGCCGGACAGACGGCCGGGCAAAGCCCGCACGCCACGCACTTCGCCTTCCCCGTCTCGGTAGTCAGCATCCTGTGCGTGCCGCGCCAGCGGGGCGAGATCGGCGATTTTTCTTCGGGGTACTGTATGGTGACCCGCCCGTTCACATCGAAGAGATGTTTGACGGTGAGCGCCATCCCCGAGAGCGCCGCGCGGATATAGCTCACATCGTCGATGGGCCGCTCCACCACTTTCACGTTGATTGCCATTATCGTCCGGCCTCTGCCGCCAGTTGGGCGCGCCTCGTCACCTGCCGCATGCGCTCGATCTCCCGGGGATGCATTCTTCCATAGGCGGGACTGATGATGCGACCGCGGTCGAGTATCGCGAAGAGCACGATCATGAGCGCGATATTAATGGCGCCAAGAATCGTTGCGTACATGAGACCCGGCTGAATCCCGGCTGCGCTGAGCCCGAGCATCACAGCAGCGATGAGCACCGTGTAGACCAGCGCGAGCGGCAGCATGAACTTCCAGCCGAGCGACATGAGCTGATCGTAGCGAAAACGAGGGAGCGTCCAGCGCACCCACATGAAGAGGAACAGGAAAAAGAGGATCTTGGCCAGGAAGATTCCGATCGACAGCAGCGAGAGCCATCCACTGTAGGGACCGATGTTGTCGTGCGACGTGAAGGGCACGTCCCATCCGCCGAAAAAGAGAGTGGCCATCAGCGCGCTCATCGTGACCAGGCTCGCATATTCGGCCATGAAGAAGAGCGCGAACTTCATCGCGCTGTACTCGGTATGATACCCGGCGACCAGCTCCGTTTCGGCCTCAGGCAGATCGAAGGGCAGCCGGTTCGTCTCGGCGAAAGCAGCCACGATGAAGATGAAGAACGCGACTGTGAGGTTAACGACGTTCCACCCTCCCCACGCCTGCTGATTGATGATCGAGTTCAGGCTGACGTTGCCAGCCAGGAGCAGCACCGGAATGGTCGACATCGCAAGCGAGATCTCATATGAGACCATCTGGGCGCTCGAGCGAAGCCCACCCAGCAGCGCGTACTTGTTGTTGGATGACCAGCCAGCCAGCACGATGCCGTAGATGGCGAGCGATCCCAATGCGAGAATAAAGAGGAATCCTATCGGCAGGTCGGCGACGACAAGGTCGATTCTTCCCCATCGAGTTGGTATCGGCGCGCCGAACGGAATCACGCACCAGGCTGTGAGCGCGGGGATGAAGGAAAGCATGGGCGCGAGCACGAATATCGGCTTGTTCACGCCGCCCGGCATCGTCTCTTCCTTCATGAAGTTCTTGAGCCCATCGGCCGCCGGCTGAAGCCAGCCCTTTCCGACACGGTTGGGTCCGTGACGATCCTGGATCCACGCCGAAATCTTCCGCTCCGCGAGAGTGAGCAACGCGACGCCGATCAGGTAGATGGCAAAGATCACTACCATCTTGAGGATGGTGAACAGGTAGAAAGGCATCCCGCTCACCGGCAGCAGATTGGGATCCGACGCCTGCAGCAACGCCGGGAAGCGCATGAGCACGCTCACGCTCCGCCCATCGCTATCGGCGCCTTTGGCCGGGTCGGGGCCGCGTTGGCGAGTGGCAATCCCTTGAATCCGAGGGTGTCGTAGCTCAATCCCGCGAACGCCTTGTTGCTCGTGGCGAGGCTGGCGAAAACGTCAGAAGGAAGGAAAAAGTTGGACTGCTTGCCGAGCGCACCCAGAAGGTCGCCGAGCACGAGCCAGCTTGGTCGCGTTTCACCCGGGGCCTGGCGGGCCTGCGTAAATCGCTGCACACGTCCGCGGAGATTCGTGACCGTTCCCTCTTCCTCGGAGAAGTTGGCGATTGGCAGCACGGCGGCTGCAC
>CABEAH010000155.1_pt1 | contig 12523 bp, 10 predicted proteins | sample 3132331 | NCBI WGS metagenome assembly CABEAH01 (sample SAMEA5534343, study PRJEB31848) | metagenome | biome: tundra; feature: field; material: soil | place: USA | collected 2013-05 | depth 0.45 m | reverse complement strand
GGAAAGGACTGTGGCGAATCTTATAGAGAAAGTTGCCAAAAAAGAGCATCTGGGCATTCATGCAGTCCTTGCCCCGGATGAATTAAAAGGCTATGTTCTTGTGGAAGCGGCAAGTCCGGAAGCAGTAGATGAGGTCATTCAGAATGTTCCCCATGCCAGGGCAATGATCAAAGGCCAATCCAGTTTTGAGGAAATATCGCATTTCCTTATTCCCAAACTATCCGTTACAGGAATTACCGAAGGAAGTATAGTGGAACTGATATCCGGTCCGTTCAAGGGAGAAAAAGCAAGGGTTAAAAGGATTGATTCAACTCATGAAGAGATTACGGTTGAATTGTTCGAGGCGATGGTCCCCATCCCCGTAACAGTTCGCGGTGATAATGTTCGCATATTGAAACGAGAAGAAGAAGAGAAATAATAATAACAGGAGATATTAAAAATGGTGAGCGTTGTAGAAGCATTGGTTTCCGGCGGTTCAGCAACCGCAGGTCCGCCATTAGGTCCTTCACTTGGGCCGCTTGGCGTAAATGTAAAGGCAATAATAGAAAAGATAAATGAACAGACAGCTGCTTTCAAGGGAATGCAGGTACCTATCAAAGTAATTGTTGATGATAAGAAACAATTCACAATAACAGTGGGAACACCCCCGACATCGGCGCTTATAATAAAAGAGGCTGGCATTGAAAAGGGCTCAGGAACACCGAATACTCTAACGGTTGGCAATATCACGGCCAAACAGGCCATAAAGATAGCCAAAATGAAACAGACAGATACTCTTGCAAAATCAATGAAAAGTTCAGTGAAAGAGATCGTGGGTTCATGCGTTCCCCTGGGCGTAACCTTTGAAGGATTAAAACCCAAGGAAGCAATAGCGGCTATTAATAGCGGTAAATTCGACTCGGAATTCTCCGAGCCGAAGTGATTTTTTTTCTTGTTTATAACCTTAACTCCGCAATTTTGTAGGAAATATATTCAACTCCAAAGATTCAGCCAATTTCATAACCTTGTCTGGGATCTCGCTCAACTTCCTTTTTTCTCCAAGATGGATTTCATATACTTTTGAAATCTAGAGCAGGATAAAATGAAAAATATGTTATTAAAAGCTCTGATTAAACCCTACAATTTTGCGAAGGTTGGGTTTATAAAATAATTCTGTTCAATGAAAAAGGATCAGTAAAGGATTTTTTTCATAGCAGAATCCAAATGTTATAGCTATCGTTATTTGCATACTTTGCACCTTTTGCAGCAAAAATCTACTAAAGGCCGAAAGACATTTCGTTACCTCATAACAATAACTGGAATTTAGAAGGTTTACGCAACCTTTATCATTTGATACTCTCTATTATTATTAGTATTATTATGAAAAGAAACTTTACTGCTGATTCAGCGCAAGTTAGTCTAGACTTCATAATTGGTATGTCCACGTTCATAGTCTCAATATTCTTTCTTTATAGCATCTTAAATGGTCTTTTTGTACCTTTTCAATCTACATCAGACGAAAGTAAAGCAATGGCTGACAGGGTTTGTACAGTACTTGTGGAAAGTCCCAATACAACGAATGGCCTTGCTATCAGTGCATTAAATCCAAATATTCTGGATAAATCAAGTATTGTACAACTTAATAACGATTTAATCAATACTATCACTCATAAAAATAAATTAAATAACCTGGGTCTTATGACCAGTACTTTAAAGTACAAAATGAATGTCTCTTTACGTTATTTTAATTACAGCCTATATCCGAATGCATCAAGCCCCCTCTTATTAGGAGGGGAAATATCAGATGAATATACGAGTACAGCCCAGACCATACGCTTTGTATACCTACCCGCAGATTCCCAAAGGTTGATGCTTCTTGTGAAGGTGTGGCTATGAAACGAAATGATAACGCCCAGCTTTATACATTTGAAGGGATTTCGGTAGCCTTTATGATGTTGATGGTGATAATTTTTGTTATAAAAGCCTCCCCACTTACACCTCTTACCTCCTCAGCTTCAAACCAGCGCATAGAGGCACAGCTTGAAACCCAGGGAATGGATCTCCTTATAATACTTGATTATGCATCTTCGGGATACTCTCCACTTAAAAATGCGATAATTGAATGGAATGGCAATGAGTTTGATGGACAGACAACCGTTTATCCTTATCATGTTAACTATACATCAAGCATATTATATGATGCATTTGGCGTTGAAGGAATAGCATATAATCTTGAAGTGTCTGCTTACGATCCTGCCGGCAATATAGTTACACATAAAATGTTCTGGAATGGCTTGCCTTCAGATAATGCAGTAATTGTTTCGAGAAAGATTGTTTTACATGATGACGATGTTAGTGGAAATGTGGAGCTTCGCGAAAAAATAAAAGATGTGGATACAACAACTGACTTTTACAATATTTTGGATTTGAGGCTGACATTATGGCGGATGTAATATCAAATGAAGACGGACAAATGATGCTATTAACAGGGTTACTTGTAGTTATTGGGGTTGTGGTTTATACAACATTACTTAATAATATAATTTTAACCGCCAACATGCCATCTACAGGGCTTGATATATCAAAACAGGAGATAAGAGATTTAAGGTCACTTACAGAATCAGATATAAAAAAAGCTGCATACTATTCCAATAAAAATCTGAGTCTGACAGAAACAAAAAAAAATAATTATTTTATAGATTATATAAATTCATATAATAGTACATTGGAAAAGATGTATTCGGCACGTGGGGCATCCGTTGAGGTCGTATTGAACAATGTGACTGCAAACAGGGCAACAACAAACCTAACTATAAAATATTCTGACGGCAAGGTGAAATATGATGATACTTTTCTCGTCTATTACCCATAAGGTGAATTAAATGACTTTAAGAAAAATTGTCAATGAGGAATCAGGTGTTTCGATGGTGATTGAAACTGTTCTTTTACTTGGCATATCAGTCATTTTCATGAGTCTTGTATTCCTTTCTTTTCAGAGCTTGAACGAAAGGCAAACCGAAATCGTGATGAAGGAAGAAATGCTGGCAATGGGCAACAGCATTGCTAAAAAAGTATCTGATATGAATATTGAGGCCAAGGCAAGCCTTTCATCAGGTTCAAAAACTACAATCAATTTGGATTTTAATATGCCTCTTAAAATTGCCGATAATACATACACAGTAAAATTAAACCCGGGTAAGATCATCCTTGAATCAACTACAGGACCTTATGTGAAAGTCGAGGTGCCCATAAACTCTGACATAAATGTCGCGGATAATAGTACCTTTTATAGTTCTGGTATGAATGATGAATTGCAATATGATTCGCTTACCAGCACTATATTTTTATTAAATGGAGGTGTGATTCCAGTTCCGGATGCAGTGAACCCAAATATTTTTATTATATCTCCAGTTGCCTTAACCACCATCAGTAATACTACATATATCAATGTCAGCGTATCAGACAATGTCGGTGTTACACGGGTTGAATATTATATAGATGGAGCATACAAATATACAACAAGTTCACCTTTTAACTGGAGCTGGGACACAAGAACAACTCTTGATGGTAACCGTAACGTTACTGCGAAAGCATACGACAGTGCAGGTAATTCAGCATCTGATTCACGTATTTTCAATGTATCAAATTTATTCACAGACCCGCCTTTAATTACTGTGATCTCTCCTTTATCTCCCACAGATTTTACTAAGCCAACGATAAAGGCGCATATTTCTGATGATGTTGGATTAAATATTTCATCCATAATTTTATTTATAGACGGGGTCGACAAGACCCCGAATGCTTCTTTTGTTGTTGGAACCTCTGACCTGACATATTATCCTTTACTAAATATGATTGTGGGCAGTCATAGTGTAAATGTATCTGTGGAAGATACCGATAGCACTATACACCAGGTCTGGAAGAACTGGCCATTTGACATAACCTCAATATCAGATTCTATCAACCCTACAATTTCAATCATTTCGCCCATCACGAGTTCGGAACAAAATCCTGGTGACCCTATAAAAGTCCAATATACTGCATCGGATAGTGGGTCAGGTCTTGATAATGTAACTCTAAGAGTGAATGTTGGCGATGGAAATGTATATTCTACAGTTCAAAACCTATCCACTTATCCCGATATAATATTTGATCGGAACCCGGGGACAATAACATTGAGCAACAATTATGTCTCCGGAAATAATTATACATATAATATTACGGCATTTGACAGGAACGGAAATAAAGCATCAATTACTCAAGGACCTATAATTTCAGGAGCAGGACAGTCAAGTGAATTGGAAGTTGGCACATCCAGTTTAACTAATAGCGGCAAAACCATATCAAATATCAAACTTAGAGATAATAATTCCGTTGGCTTCGCTTTGAAAATTACTGGTATCAATGTAACATGGAATAATGGCTATCAAATTGAAAGTGTGAAAATAAATAACAATGAAAAGTGGTCCGGATCTGCAAGTTCTCCTAGCCCTCTCCTTCAATTTACTACAATATATCCTGTACAACTTACTTCAGAAAATATGGACTTGAAGTTCAGCTCCAATATTCCAGAAGGTAAGGACTATACTATCGTCTTTTTCATGCAGGATGGAACAACAAAAAAAGTATCATTTAACAAATAGTAATTTATGAAAAACCTTATAAAATCTGAAAGTGCGGCTTCAGGGGCAATAGGTTTTGCCCTAATCTTTTCAATTATTCTCATTTCAATCGGTATGGTCTATGTTGGCGGTGTTCCGGTACTTGAAAACACACAAAAAAACACTCATTTCATGCAGATGGAGCAAAGTTTTGGTCTAATGTCTGATAATATTAATAAAGTCGGATTTGAACGTGCTCCGGTCAGAAACACAGAATTAAAAATCAAAGGGGGAACTCTTACTATATCACATAACAGCTCAATAACGGTCAATGGCACAACATTTGCTCTTGGCTCAATAGAATATGAATTCGGGGAGAAGATACTGGCATATGAAAATGGGGGGTTATGGACAAAATATAGGGACAGCACAGTGGTAATAATTTCAAAACCATTTATTTCTATGGGGAACCTCACAACAATTAGCGCCTTTTCGCTCATTGGTTCCAATTCAATTGGAGGAGAGGGAATTGTAAGGATAAATTCAAAATTTGATTCATCTTATCTTTATACTTTGTATCCTGAAAATGGAAATATCTCCTTTGTGATAAAAAGTGATTACTATAAAGGTTGGGCAAATTATATGGAAGAAATTGGATCGAATATTATTCAGATTGACGATGCGAATAACACGGTTTCCGGAAATATTACTGCTAATAGGATAAATGTGGATTACAACCTAATTCAAACTACTATCGTGTGAGATAAAAATGAATGAGAATGAAAATTTGTTTAGATCTGAAGATGCTGTCTCTGAGACTGTTGGATTTTCAATTATTCTTGGCATTGTTGTAATGGCAGTGGGAATTATGGTTGTCCTGGCTTATCCAATTCTTGGAAATTTGAGAGAGAGCGCATTTATGGAGACTGCAGTTGAGGCTTCAACAATGCTTGATTCCAAAGCCAGCATGGTAGCTTTCAGGGCGTCTTCCAACCAGATCACGCGCATGAACCTGAATGGAGGAACTTTGACTGCTGATAATTCGACAAGTAATAGATTGATAATTAAAGTGTCAAATTATTCAGGAACAGATCGTGAAATCTTCAATGAATCACTCGGTAGAATTGAATATGTGGTGAATGATCAGACAATCGCTTACGAAGGAGGGGGATTGTTCAGAAAGTACGAATCAGGGGAACCTGTAATGATTTCACCTCCAGAATTCCACTATAATGGCGAAACACTGACATTCCCGATCATAAAGATAAATAATTTTGATTCTATAGGTGGAAAAGGAATAGTAAGTATTAATTTAAGATCAAATACATTACCTGTAATAGTTTATCCCAATCTCTCATCAGGCGCTGATCTTAGAAATCCGCTTTTTGGTAAACAAATAAAGATCAGGTTAACAAGCGAATATTACAAAGCATGGGCTAAATATATTAAGGAAAGAACGGGTGTAATTACACTTACGAATGATTTGACCCAGGAAGTAATTGTTTCATTGAATTCTAAACCTTCAGATCAATTAGGTCCTCTGGTAATTCCTATCGAGGTGATGGGAATGGATACTACAAATAGCACACCTCTTAACCAATTAAAGTTTAATCTGACCGGGGTAGATAGTGACTTACATATGGTGTTTCGAGCTCCAGACCAGACGTCGACCGACTTTTCCATAGAAATACAGAAACGAGGAGGTATGGGTACTTCTGGAGTGGATATAATGATACAATATAATAAGGGAGGATATAACGAAACATGGAAGTCTGAGGCAGACGCATTGATCGTGGATAGCAATGCATCCATCAATTTACTTAATTCAAGCTCATTGACTTTTTATAAAACAAATGACCCATCAGGAACATGGATAAATGAGACGTACCCATACAATAGAACATATAAGCAGTCCGAAGATGCTGGTCCTGTTCCACTTAATATTATCCTTCAACATTATTTTAGATTAATAAGTGATACGGGGACTTTTTCCATTTATCCAGGAACTCATTCAGGAGATCCGGCATGGGGAAAGGGCTTCAATCCATCAGGTTCAACATTTGTATTGGACTACAATGTTATACCGCCGCGTATCACCTATCTGCACATCGTAGAACATGACGTAGATGTGGGTTTGGATTGAGTAAAAATAACAAGGGTATATAAAAAAGCTGTTCTTAACTGGTAAGAACAATCTCAATACTGATATCCTTGGGGACCTGTATGCGCATTAACTGGCGCAGCGCCCTTTCATCAGCATCAAGGTCAATGAGCCTCTTATGGACTCTCATCTCCCAGTGATCCCATGTCGAACTTCCTTCACCATCAGGGCTTTTCCTGCATGGCACAACTAATTTCTTGGTAGGCAGTGGAACCGGGCCGCAAATGCTTACTCCAGTCTTAACTGCGATATCTTTTACCTGTGAACATATTCCATCAAGGGTGATGGGACTTGTTCCAGATAAACGTATTCTTGCTTTTTGAACCATAAATTACACCGTTTTATTTATTGAAAGTGAGAATAATTATATTCTCGCTTTAATGTCCTGGACCATGCCTGCGGCAATTGTCATTCCCATATCCCGGATCGCAAAGCGGCCGAGCTGGGGGATCTCTTTTACTTTTTCTATACACAGCGGTTTTGCTGGTTTGATGGTCACGATAGCAGCGTCCCCGGCTTTTATGAAATCGGGATTTTCTGCAGCTGTCTGACCTGTTTTCGGATCAAGTTTCTTTAATATTGCTGTGATCGTTCCTGCAACCTGTGCAGTGTGGCAGTGCAGGACTGGTGTATAACCAATTGTAATTGCTGACGGGTGCTGCAATACTACGATCTGGGCAGTGAATTCTTCCGCAACTGTGGGCGGTCTGTCAACAGGTCCACAGACGTCTCCACGCCTGATATCTTTCTTCTCAACGCCCCTTACGTTCCATCCGATGTTATCGCCCGGGAGCGCTTCTTTGATTTCCTGATGATGCATTTCAATGGATTTTACTTCACCCACGGCTTTGGCGGGCATAAATATTATTTTATCACCCGGTTTCATCCTTCCGGTTTCAACCCTTCCCACCGGAACTGTTCCGATACCGGAAATAGTGTAAGCATCCTGGACAGGAATGCGAAGTGGTAAAGTCACGGGTTTCTCCGGCAGTTTCAACAGGTCAAGAGCCGCAAGCAATGTGGGTCCTGTGTACCATTTTGTATTCTCACTTGGCTTTGCAAGGTTATCGCCCTTAAAAGCTGACGTGGGAATGAAATTCATATCATCCGGTTTATACCCCACCATTTTAAGAAGCGTGCTTAGTTCGGCTTTTACTGCCTCGTACCTTGCTTTATCATAGTTGACTTCATCCATCTTGTTGATCGATATGATCAACTGTGTAATACCCAGGGTTCTTGCAAGGAATACGTGTTCTTTGGTTTGTGACTGGACACCTTCTTTACCAGCGCATACAAGTATGGCTGCATCTGCCTGTGAGGCGCCTGTTATCATGTTCTTTACGAAGTCCCTGTGGCCCGGGCAGTCAACGATCGTAAAATAATATTTTGCCGTATCAAATCGCTGGTGGGCAACGTCAATCGTGATGCCTCTATCTCTCTCTTCCTTGAGTGAGTCCATGACCCATGCAAAGACGAAGGATTCTTTACCTTTGGCTTTTGCTTCTTCCCTATACTTTTCTATAATGTGTGGTGGTACCGCACCAGTTTCAAACAATAATCTTCCTACGAGGGTTGATTTCCCGTGGTCGATATGCCCGATAACTGCTAAATTTAAATGTGGTTTTTCTGCCATAATATTTCTCCTGTATATTTATTGAAGATTGTTTTGTGTCCGTATTGTTGTTTTTGTTTTTAAACCTTCCGTTAAGAGTCCTTTATGCCCCGTAATTAAATTCGGGGTCTGTAATGTCCTCATGGGCTTATGAAATCACTCGGTTTTGGCAATTCGAGTTTAAGTCCTTTCCTCTGCCTGATAGCCATTACGATCTCATTAAGCATGTTCCCCGGAATTGGTTCAAATCCCACGAATTCCGTACTCCACATGGCTCTGCCTTCAGTGGCGGAGCGGATATCCCCGGAGAACCCGAATAATTGTGCAACGGGTGCTTTGGACTCGATAATGGTCATGTCGCCTTCTGATTGCATATCAAGAATAGAGCCACGCCTTCCCTGCATCTCACGCATTGCGCCCCCCATCTGGTCATGCGGGACATGGATGAACACTTTCTGGAAAGGTTCAAGAAGAGTAGCCCCGGCCATGAGCATTGCTGCCTGGATTGCCTGCCTTGAAGCAGGAATGACCTGCGCCGGTCCCCTGTGAACAGCGTCTTCATGGAGTTTTGCATCAATCAATTTCACTTTGACCCCCATCACAGGTTCACGGGATAACGGTCCAGCCTTCATGACTTCCTCAAATCCTTCCAGAATGAGTTCCATTGTTTCATTCAGGTACTGGATACCTTTGGTCATATCTATATACATATTTGTTTCATAAATATGGGCAATACTTTTTGCTTCGTCTTTGCTCATTCCTGTTTTCATCAGGATGTCCCTGCGCTCAACTTCTCCCTGCCTCATTGAAACTTCATTGTTCTTGATAAGTTCGATTATAGTCGGAGACAACGGTTCAACTTCAACATAGAACCTGTTGTGACGGTTGGGAGATTTTCCTTCAACTGGGCCGGCATGACTGGCGATCGTTTCCCTGTATACTACCAGCGGCTTGGATGTAGTGATCTCCACATGTTTGTCGCGCCGGATCCTGCCTGCTACTACCTCTAGATGGAGTTCTCCCATTCCTGCAAGCAGATGTTCTCCGGTTTCCTGATTTATCATTACCTTCAATGTGGGGTCTTCTTTTGCGACCTGCCTTAATACTTCAACCAGTTTGGGCAGGTCTTTCATGTGTTTAGCTTCAACGGCAACAGTCATCACAGGCTCGCTGACATGCCTTATGCTCTCAAATGGAGTCATGTTTTTATCGGAGGATGCTGTCGAACCTACGATCGCATCACTCAAACCGGTTACTGCTACTATATTTCCGGCAGGGATCTTATCGCACTCAATTCGCTCAGGACCCATGAATAAGCCTACTGACTGTATCCTGTTCGCGTTAGGCATTCCCGATATGAATATTTCCTTACCCCTTTCAAGGGTGCCGGAGAAAAGCCTTCCGCTTGCTACTTCACCGGCATGCGGGTCGGTGGTAATGTCGGTAATCATCAGGGCGATCTTACCGTTCCGGTCCACATTTATCATAGATTTTCCGATCTCGCTATCCTTATCACCATGCCATATGACTTTTATTCTCTCCCTTTGTGCCTCGACAGGGCTTGGAAGGAATGTTATGATCATATCATTCATTACCACATGAAGCGGGCATTTTTCAGCAAGTACGTTCTGCTTTTCAGCCTGGCACAATTCGATAATATCCTTAAATCCTATACCGGTCTTTTTCATATAGGGAATGCTTATCGCCCAGTTATTCAAGGCTGATCCGAAAGCAACTTTACCTATTGTAGGGTCAAGCTTCAGTTTATCATAATTGTCAGGTTTCAGACCTTTGACGATCTTATTGACTTTATCAATGACAAGTCCCAGGCGCATCTGCATGTCGGCTGGAGTGAGCTTTAACTCATTAATAAGTCGGTCAACCTTGTTTATGAAAAGAATAGGCTTTACATTTTCACGAAGCGCTTGCCTGAGCACTGTTTCTGTCTGAGGCATCGGTCCCTCGACAGCATCAACCAGAACAACCGCCCCGTCTACAGCCCTCATGGCTCGCGTTACATCGCCTCCGAAGTCAACGTGGCCGGGTGTATCGATAAGGTTGATAAGATATTCCTGCCCTTTAAAATGATGGACCATTGAAACCGTTGCAGAGTCAATGGTAATTCCGCGTCTTTGTTCTTCTTCATCGAAGTCCATAAATAATTGCTCGCCAGCCAGTTCTGATGAAATCATCCCTGCGCCGGCAAGAAGATTATCTGAGAATGTTGTTTTTCCATGGTCGATGTGTGCAACTGTACCTATATTGCGGATAAACTCAGGTTTATCCATCAGTTCAGTGACATGTTCAACCATTTTCTTTCGTCTGCCCATTTGATTTACCTCGTGTATTTAAAATTTTTATTGCTCTATTATTCTATCCTATATAAACACTTTGAAAATCCGGAAACCACCTATAGAAAATATAAAAATACGGATACGAGAGCCCAGAAGGCAGGACAAAGCAGGATCTCAAAGAATTCCCCCATCTCAAAGAGTTTTGCGGCGAGCAGGAACCATAAATGGATAATGGTTATCAATAACCATAAATTTATAAATACTAAAATTTCATTTACGTAGTATTAAACTGAGGGTTCTAATATGACAGAATCGTGGGGTTAACAGGCTGTCCGATAATTGATTGAATTTAATCTAATTTATTTATTTTATACTGTTATAATAGTGTCTAAAGCTTACGATTAATTATCAATACATTTATATCATATAATTACTGTATTGATAATATGGTATTTATTAAATCCTTCAAAAACCAGACCTGGCTGTTCCCTCCGGCAATAGAAGACCTGATACCCGAAGACCATGTTTGTTTCCTTGTTGAAAACTTTATTGATTCACTTGATCTTTCAGTGTTCGAAGACAAATATGAAGGAGCAGGACATCCTGCATACCATCCAGGCATTCTCCTCAAATTGCTTGTCATGGGAGTACTTGATAAAGTCAGATCTTCCAGAAGGCTTGCAAAAAATGCCAGAGAAAACGTGGTTTATATGTTTCTTGCAGAAAAGCTTACTCCGGATTTTAGAACAATAAGTGATTTCCGCAAAAACAATCCCGACATCATAAAAACGGTCTTTAAACATACTGTACATCTTGCCAGAAAAGAGGGAATGTTGGACCTCTCCCACCTGTCAACAGATGGAACGAAAATAAAAGCAAATGCTGCAGATAAACGAATATTAACAAAAGAAGAGCTTGAATTCCTGATGAAATTTGTGGAAAATGAACTTGAAACTTGGGCTGCTCAGGACTCGCTTGAAGATGATTTTTTTGATAATATAAGAGGCAGCGACCAGCTTCCAGGTTCATCCAGAAAGCGAGTCAAAGGTGCCGTAAAACACTACATTGAAGAGCTAAAAGAGAAAGGTGAACCATTCAGGACGAAGATAGAGGCAAAACTGGAAAGAGCACATCAGGAAGTGGAAAAGAACGAACTTGAAAAGGTCAGCATGACTGATCCGGAATGCAGGTTTATGAAATCAAAAAAAGGGAGGATAGAGCTCTCTTATAATTTTCAAATCACAGCAGATCATAATGGATTTATTCTTGCGAGTGATATCACCGATTCATCCGCTGATACGTATCAATTGAAGCCAATGGTTCTTCAGACAGAGCAGAACCTTGAGAAAATTCCAGAACAGATAAAATGGAGCTTTGATAACAGCTATAACGAGGGTGAAAATCTGAAATTTCTCATTGATAAGAAAATCGATGGCTATATCCCCAGTCAAAGAAAAAGTAATGAGAATCGCTATTATAAAAGCAATTTCATTTATAAAAAGGAAAATGATGAATATATATGTCCTGAGGGAAAATACCTGATTTTTTCCGGTAAATATTATAATATAGTAAAAAATAAGTGGATCAGAAAATATAGGGGAGTGGATTGCGAAAATTGTCTGAAGCAAAAGGAATGCACAAGAACAAAAGATGGGATACGTATTGTAAAGAAGGATAACTATGATGAAGAACGGCAAGCTATGGATAAGAAAATGCAAATGCCTGAATCTAAAGAGATATACAAACTGAGAAAAGAGAATGTTGAACCTGTTTTTGGAGATATTAAAGAGAATAAAGGCGTAACTGGTTTTCTTACAAGGGGATTAAGGATGGTCAAAACTGAGATGAATTTGATAAGCATTGCAAATAATATCTC
>CABEAH010000154.1_pt1 | contig 12548 bp, 11 predicted proteins | sample 3132331 | NCBI WGS metagenome assembly CABEAH01 (sample SAMEA5534343, study PRJEB31848) | metagenome | biome: tundra; feature: field; material: soil | place: USA | collected 2013-05 | depth 0.45 m | reverse complement strand
AGGCTAGTCTGCCCTCTATTTGGGCGGCCATGAATTTCCGTTTCAGGGTTTAATGCCGACAATCAACCAGCTCGTCCGTCAGAGTCGCCGCGACGTACAGAAGAAAGAGAAAGCGCCCGCGCTCAAGTCCAACCCCCAGAAGCGTGGAGTCTGCACCCGGGTCTATACGACCACTCCAAAGAAGCCGAACTCCGCACTCCGCAAGGTCGCTCGCGTGAGACTGACGAACGGATTCGAGGTGACTGCCTACATTCCGGGTGAAGGGCACAATCTGCAGGAGCACTCGATTGTGCTCATTCGCGGTGGCCGCGTGAAGGATCTTCCGGGCGTGCGCTATCACATCGTCCGGGGGACGCTTGATGCCTCCGGTGTCAATGGCCGCAACAAGAGCCGCTCCAAGTACGGAACCAAGAAACCAAAGGCCAGCGGCGCAGCTGCTGGAGGAAAGAAGAAGTGAGCCGCCGAAAGAAGTCCGTAAAGCGTCTGATTCTCCCCGACGCTCGCTACGATAGCCAGACAGTCTCGAAGTTCATCAACGCCATCATGTACCAGGGCAAGAAGTCCACGGCCGAGCGTATCTTCTACGGCGCGATGGACATCGTCGAGAACAAGACCGCGCAGCCCGGTGTCACGATCTTCAAGCAGGCGCTGACCAACATCAAGCCCGCCGTCGAAGTGAAGAGCCGCCGAGTCGGTGGCGCGACGTATCAGGTTCCGGTCGAAGTTCGCCCCGATCGCCGCACCGCGCTGGCCATGCGCTGGCTCATCACTTTCTCACGCGGACGCAACGAGAAATCGATGGCCGAGAAGCTGGCCGCGGAAGTGATCTCCGCGAGCAAGGGAGAAGGCAACGCGGTCAAGAAAAAGGAAGACACACACAGAATGGCTGAAGCGAACAAGGCTTTCGCCCACTACCGGTGGTAGGCCGCCGATAGCGCAAGCATGAACTCCCATCGGGCAACGCTCGATGGGAGTTGTTTTTTTTGGAGGCACCATGCGCACACGGATTCGCCGTGGATTGTTTCTCTCGCTGTTCGCAGTCCCCTTGATCGCGGCAGGCCCGTGCTCCAGCGGTGTGAGCGGACCGATCCCTCTCGGCGAGTGGGGTGGTGAGCACATTGGCCTGGTCGTGTCCGACACCGGCGCGACCGTCGAGTACGACTGCGCAAGCGGAACGATCGACCAGCGGATCGTGAGCGACGTTGACGGTAACTTCGTGGCCACGGGGACACACACGCGGGGCCATGGCGGTCCGATCCGCGTCGACGAGGTGCCAGACCGGCATCCGGCGAGATACAACGGCTGGACGGACGGCGATACCATGACGCTGTCCGTCATGCTCACCGATTCGGGAGAGTCGGTCGGGAGCTACAGGCTCTTTCGCGGACAGTCGTCGCGGGTGTTCAAGTGCCTATAGCGCCGCGAAACTTCCTTACCCCTTCTTTTTCCTCGCCCGATCTCCCTGACGGCGCTCGGTAACTTCACGCGCACGTCTCCTCCGCTCCGCGCTCGTCGCGATGACGGCGAGCGAGAGCTGCATCAGCCCGTAAATCATCGCGACGAAGGCGAGTAGAACCACCACCGCGAGCACACGGGTCAGCCCAGTGGCGTAGTGTCCCTTCACCACACCGTAGCTGCAGGCCGCAACCAGGATCGCGGAGACGACACTGATCAGGAGCGCTATGGAAATCGAGATGCCCTGATCGGTGCCCGGTATGGTCGAGGGCGGCTGATCTGGAGGAGCCGAAGGCTCAGTCATTGTCGTTCCGGTTCATTGTCCACCGCTCCCATTCACCAGGGCTGCATCATGCTTCATGCCGGCTTGACCGGTAAGGACCCCGCGCGCATCTTCGCAGCATGAAGTACGCCCAAGTCCGGAACTATCTCGGGGGCTCTTTCGTCGGCACCGACCGGCCACTTCTCGAGGTGCACAACCCGAGCGACGGGAGTGTGATCTGCCGCGTTCCGTTGTCGACGCACGAGGACATCGACGCGGCCGTCGCCGGCGCGGCGAAGGCATTTCCCGCGTGGTCCTCGATGACGATCAAGGATCGCGCGCAGGTCTTCTATCGCTACAAGGCGCTGCTCGAGAAGAACATCGACGAGCTGTCCGCGCTCATCACCGAAGAGAATGGCAAGGTCGCGAACGAGGCGCGCGCGGAAGTCCTCAAATCCGCGGAGCTGTGCGAGTTCGCGTGCTCTCTTCCACAGATAACTCCGGGCGAAGTCCTGGAAGTGAGTCGCGGAGTGGAATGCCGGATCGAACGCTTCCCGCTCGGCGTCGTCGCGGCGATTACGCCGTTCAACTTTCCCAACATGGTGCCGAACTGGTCGATCCCCAACGCGATCGCTCTCGGCAACTGTCTCATCCTCAAGCCGTCGGAGTTTGTTCCGCTCAGTGCGGGAAGGATCGCCGAGCTGCTGAAGGAGGCCGGGCTGCCCGAGGGCGTGCTGCAGATCGTGCACGGCGGGAAGGAAGCCGTCGAAGCTATCTGCGACCACCCGGGAATCGAGGCGATCAGCTTCGTGGGCTCGACCAAGGTCGCGAAGGTCGTCTACCGCCGATCGACCGCGACGCTCAAGAGATGCCTCGCCCTTGGCGGAGCGAAGAATCACCTGATAGTGATGCCCGATGCGGATCAGGAGATGACATCGAGCAACGTCGTCGCATCGATGTCGGGCTGCGCGGGACAGCGCTGCATGGCTGCATCGGTAATGGTCGCCGTGTCGAAGACCGATCACATCATCGATCGGATGGTCGAGCACGCCCGCAAAATCGTGCCCGGCCGAGATATCGGCCCCGTCATTTCTGCCGCGGCGAAGGAGCGCATCGAGGGCTACATCGCCGAAGCCGAGGCGGCGGGGGCGAAAGTCCTGGTGGATGGCAGGCGGGCAGTGGTGAAGGGAAAAGAAAACGGCTACTTCCTCGGCCCGACGATCATCGATCACGTGACGCCGGATATGCGCATTGCGCAGGACGAAGTGTTTGGGCCTGTCCTCGTGATCATTCGCGCGAAGAACTTAGATGAGGCGCTCAAGGTCGAGAACGCATCGCCATACGGCAACGCGGCGTCGGTGTTCACGGAGAGCGGTGGCACCGCCCGCTATGTGATGGAGCATGCGAGCGCGGGGATGATCGGCGTCAACGTCGGTGTCCCGGTTCCGCGCGAGCCCTTCTCGTTCGGCGGATGGAACGACTCGAAGTTCGGCGTCGGCGACATCACGGGCAAGGGATCGATCGAATTCTGGACGCAGTCGAAGAAGATGACCACGAAGTGGAACAAGGAAGCAGGCACCAACTGGATGTCCTGATTGGCTGAAGCCACGCTGTGAAGTGGCCAGGCGAGACCCATTCGGAGGCTGTATGAGTGCGGATCGATCGGTAACCTTCACCGGGATTCACTTTGAGAATCCCTTCCTGCTCTCCTCGGCGCCGCCGACGGAGTCGGAGTCCAACATCCTCCGCGCGTTCGAGGGAGGATGGGGCGGCGTCGTCACGAAGACTATCGGCCTTCACCCGGTCGTCAACGTCTACGGCGCGAAGGCGAAGTTCATGCGGACCGGCGCCGAGGATGCGAACGTGTCGATGAAGAAGCGTCCGGGTGCGGCGCTCCATTCATCGTGGAACTGGGAGCTCATCTCCGACAAGGCGCTCGACTGGTGGGCGCCGCGCATCAGGCGCATCAAGGAGGCGTACCCGAACCGCGTGTTGATTGCGTCCATCATGGCTGGCTCGGGCAACGACAAGGAGCTCAAGCACTGGCAGGAGCTCGCGCAGACATGTCAGGGGGAGGGAGCGGATGGACTGGAGCTCAATTTCTCGTGTCCGCACATGGACCGCCGCGACATGGGCTCCAACATCGGAAAGAATGAGGGGCTGTGCTCGGTCGTCACCGAAGCGGTAAAGGAAGTCGCGAAGGTGCCGGTATGGTGCAAGCTCACTCCCGCCACCGCTGACATCGTCGTCGAAGCGGCGGCGTGCTTCAGGGGTGGAGCTGATGCGATCGTATCGTCCAATACTTTTCCGTCGCTGCCGGTAATAGATCCCGAGACCCTCGAGTTCGAGATCAACGTCGATGGATTCGTCTCCAGTGGCGGCTTGGGCGGGCCCGCCATCCTGCCGCTCTCGCTGGCGAAGATGGCGAGTCTCACCAAGGCGTTCCCGGATCGCAGCTTCTCGGGAATCGGCGGCGTCACGAATTTCTCGCAGGCTCTCTCCTACTTCCTCCTCGGATGCGGGACCGTGCAGGTGTGCACCGCGGCGATGCTCGATCACGCAGTGGGGCCGAATGTGATCAAGCACCTGCTTTCCGAGCTGGATCACTTCCTGGAAGCGCACGCCGGGGATGGCTGGAAGCGCGTCGAGGATTTCCGTGGCATCAGGCGCGACAGAATCGTGCTTCAGTCGGAGATCAGGCGGCCGGCGGCGTCGGACTATCACTCGGGATACGAGGCCGTCGAAGGCTACGCGCCACCCCAGCCGGACGAAGTGGCGGTGCGCGCATGACCGCGGTCGCCACGCCGCTGGAGATGCCCCCGTGCGATCATGTGCCTCGCCGGTACAACGGGCCTTCGCGTGAAGAAATCATCGCGATGCGCCGCACCTACACCAATCCCGCGATCACGACGCTGTACGGCGAGCCGCTCCTCATCGTCGAAGGCTACATGCAGTACCTCTTCGACGAGACTGGCCGGCGCTATCTCGACATGTTCGCGGGAATCGTCACGGTTTCATGCGGACATTGCCACCCGAAGATAGTCGCGGCCATCACCGACCAGGTAGAAACGCTACAGCACGCCACGACGATCTACCTGCATCCGAACTTTGCGCTGCTGGCGAAGAAGCTTGCGTCGAAGATGCCGGAGGGTCTCGACGTCACCTACTTCGTTAACGACGGGAGCGAGGCGAATGATCTCGCGATCACGATGGCGCGGCTCTACACGGGTAACACCGACGTCATCGCGCTGAGGAACGCGTATCACGGGGGGAGCCCGAGTGCGATGGGACTGACATCGCACCACACGTGGAAGTATCCGATTCCCGGGGGAACTGGAATTCACCACGCGGTGTGTCCCGATCCCTATCGCACCGCGTTCACGGGTACGGCGGAGGAGATTGCATCGAAGAGCGCCGAGGACATACTGGGGATCATCCGGTACTCGACGCCGGGGAAGATCGCGGCGTTCATCGCGGAGTCCATTCAGGGGGTCGGAGGCGCGACACATGGTGCGCCCAACTATCTGCGTGAGGCGTACAAGATTGCGCGCGAGTACGGCGGCTTGTGCGTCGCGGACGAGGTGCAGACCGGTTTCGGAAGAACCGGCGATCACTACTGGGGGTTCGAGAACTTCAACGTCACGCCGGATTTGATCACGATGGCCAAGGGCATCGGCAACGGCGTTCCGCTGGGCGCCGTGACGACGCGCATGGACATCGCGCAGGCGCTCACCCAGCGCGTGCACTTCAACACCTTCGGTGGCAATCCGGTTTGCATGGCGGCGGGCATCGCGGTACTCGATGCGATAGATGAAGACGGTCTGCAGGAGAACTCGCGTGTTCTCGGCAAGCGCCTGAAGGATGGACTGAAGGGCCTGATGAAGGATCACCAGCTCATCGGGGATGTTCGCGGAATGGGGTTGATGCTCGGTGTGGAGCTGGTGCGCGACAGAAAGACAAAGCAACCGGCCAAGGCGGATACTCTCGCGGTGCTGGAGGCCGCGCGTGAGATGGGTGTGCTCATCGGGAAGGGCGGGCTCGACGGCAATGTGCTCCGCATCAAGCCGCCGATGTGCATCACCGCCGACGATGCGGATTTCACGCTCGATGTGCTCGACCGCGCGCTGACCGTGGTCGCCCGGTAGCTGCGAACCAACGTAGAGAGAGGTACTCGATCAATGCGATTCGACCGGCTCATCAAGGGTGGTAATGTCGTTACGCCCGCGGGAACGTTCACGGGTGACGTGGGAATCACCGGGGAGCGGATCACCGCTCTCGGCATGAACCTCGAGAGCGACAGGGCGACCAAAATCATCGACGCGATCGGACATCATGTCATCCCCGGCGTGCTCGATGTACACGTGCACCTCGAGCTGCCGTTCTGCGGAACGGTATCGTCAGACGATTATCGCACCGGAACGCGAGCCGCGGCCCGCGGCGGCGTCACGACGCTGATCGACTTCGCGATTCCATACGCCGGCGAATCGCTGGCCGACGCGGCGGACAACTGGATGAAGAAGGCGGAGGGGAAGGCGCTCATCGACTACACGTTTCACATCTGCATCACGCGCTGGAACGACCACAAGGATCAGATCAGGGGGATGGTGGATCGGGGATTCACCACCTTCAAGGAGTTCATGATCTACGAGTCGGAGGGCTGGCAGTCGGACGATCGCGCGATGTTCGGAACGCTCGAGAAGATGAAGGAGTACGGCGCGATGCTGCTCGTGCACGCCGAATCCGCGCGCGTGCTGGACGAGCTCATCGCGCGCTCACACACTCCGGAGCTAATGAAGAAGTACGGCGCTCGTCTACATCCGATGACGCGTCCAAACTTCATCGAGGCGGAGGCGATTCAGCGAGCGGTGCAGTGGTGCGAGGCGACCCGCGGGCAGCTCTACATCGTTCACATGTCCACCGGGGAAGGCGCCGACATCATCCGCGCTGCGCAGGCCCGTGGAGTTCCGGTGCTCGCCGAGACGTGCGTGCAGTACCTGGTGCTCGACGACTCCGTGTTCGAGCGCGAGGATGGACATCTCTTCGCGTGCTGCCCGCAACTGAAAAAGCCCAAGGATGTGGACCGTCTCTGGAAGGGCTTGCGCGGGGGTGAAGTGTCGGTCGTCTCGACGGACACCTGCACGTTCAGCCGCGAACAGAAGGCGATGTGGAACGGCGACTGGACGAAGATTCCGATGGGGATGCCCGGACTCGAGACGTTGATGCCGCTCATCTACACGTACGGCGTTCTTGGGGGAAAGATCAGCCTCGAGGACATGTGCACCAAGCTGAGCACGAATCCGGCGAAGATCATGGGTCTCTATCCGCGAAAGGGCGCGATCCAGGTTGGTGCCGACGCGGACTTGGCGATCATTCATCCCGAGAAAGTGCACAAGGTCGATCCGAAGACGATGGAGACGAACGCGGACTGGTCGCCGTATGAAGGTTGGGACCTTGCCGGCTTCGCGCGCACCACGCTCTCCCGCGGCGAGGTCATAGTGGACGACTACCGCGTTGTCGGACAAGAGGGACGCGGGCAGTGGCTGCCGCGGAAGACCGCCGGGCTCGCTCCGTGACCTCCGCGGTGGCCGCCGCACTTCCCGCTTCCGGCCCCGCGCCTCGGGCGGATGATATCTCCCTCAGTCCACTCTGGAACGAGGATCTCGCCCCGACACCGCTGTATCGCCGCACCTGGTCCACGTACAACATCGCGGCGCTCTGGATCGGGATGAGTGTCGTCATCACCACGTACACGCTCGCATCCGGCCTCATGCAGCAAGGGATGACGTGGTGGCAGGCCATGATCACCATCCTCCTCGGCAATGTCGTGGTGCTGATTCCGATGATTCTGAACGCACACGCGGGCACCAAGTACGGAATCTCTTTCCCCGTGCTGTGCCGGGCGAGCTTCGGAGTGAGGGGTGCGAATGTCGCGGCGATGCTCCGCGCTGTAGTAGCCTGCGGATGGTTTGGAATCCAGACATGGATCGGAGCACTCGCGCTCGACATGCTGATGCGCGCGGCCTGGAGCGGATGGGCCCAGCTTCCGGGAGCCACCTGGATCGCGTTCGCGGTGTTCTGGCTGGTGCAGGTCGCGATCATCATGAAGGGCACGGAAGGAATCAAGGCGCTGGAGAGCTGGTCCGCGCCGCTTCTTCTTGGCGGTGGGGCTCTGCTCCTCTTCTGGGCGATCCGCCATGGGGGCGGGCTCGGCAACATTCTCCAGGAATCGTCCCGACTGCAGGGCGGCCGGACATCCTTCTGGGTGTTGTTCCCGGCGGCGCTCACCGCCAACGTCGGCTACTGGGCGACGCTCAGCCTCAACATTCCCGATTTCACGCGCTACGCAAAGAGCCAGCGCTCGCAGGCGCTGGGTCAGGCGCTCGGACTTCCCACCACGATGACGGCGTTTGCGTTCATTGGAGTCGCCGTGACGAGCGCTACGATCGTAATCTTCGGGCAGGCGATATGGGACCCGGTCGTTCTGGTCAGCCGCATCGGGTCCACAGGAGTCATCATCTTCGCGGCTCTCGTCGTTCTGGCGGCACAGTTGACGACCAACATGGCGGCCAACGTCGTGTCACCGTCAAACGATTTCTCGAATCTGAGCCCTCGCCGGATCAGCTATGTAACGGGTGGTCTGATCACCGCTGTGCTCGGTGTGCTGATGATGCCGTGGAAGCTCTACTCCGACGCGGCCGCATACATCTTCACCTGGCTCCTCGGGTATTCGAGTCTCATGGGCGCGCTGGGCGGAATTTTGATCGCTGACTACTGGGTGATACGCAAACAGCAGCTCGATACCGACGATCTCTTCCGCCTGAGAGGTCGATACACATATAAGAGCGGCGTGAATCCGCGCGCGATCGTGGCTCTCGCGCTCTCCATCGCGCCGGTGGTGCCGGGGTTCGTGCGAGCCGTGACTACTCCCGGCGGCACGGTCGGCGATCCAGACTTCTTCGACCGACTCTACTCTTTTGCGTGGTTTGTCACCTTCGCGCTGAGCTTTTTCATCTACTGGCTGCTGATGCGCGGTGAGTCCATGAATTCCGCTGTGCCAGCCGCAGCGACCCCTTCACGAACGATCCAGGAGTAAGCTGAATGCCGAGAGTCGTCAAATGCGGTCTGATTCAGGCGACTCACGCCTGCGCGACGGATGAGCCCCTCGAGACCATTCGCGAGGCGAACATCTCCAAGCACCTGAAGCTGCTCGAGCAGGCCGGCCGTGAGGGCGTACAGATCGTCTGCATGCAGGAGATCTTCACGGGGCCCTACTTCTGCGCCGAGCAGAATCCGCGCTGGTACGACTCCGTCGAAAAGATTCCCGATGGGCCGACAACGCGATTGATGCAGGAAGTCGCGAAGCGGCACTCGATGGCGATCGTCGTGCCGATCTACGAGGAGGATGGCACCGGCATCTACTACAACACCGCGGCCGTGATTGACAACGACGGCACCTATCTCGGGAAATACAGAAAGAATCACATTCCGCACTGCGCTCCCGGTTTCTGGGAGAAGTTCTATTTTCGTCCCGGCAATCTCGGATACCCGGTGTTCAAGACCCAGTACGCGGACATCGGTGTGTACATCTGCTACGACCGTCACTTCCCGGAAGGCGCGCGAGAGCTCGGGTTGAATGGCGCCGAGATAGTGTTCAATCCGTCCGCAACGGTCGCTGGGCTGTCCGAGTATCTGTGGAAGTTGGAGCAACCGGCGCACGCAGTGGCCAACGCATTTTTTGTCGGCGCGATCAACCGGGTTGGTTTCGAAAAGCCCTGGAACATCGGCGAGTTCTATGGCCAGAGCTACTTCTGCGATCCGCGCGGGAAGGTCGTCGCCGAAGCTGCGCGCGACCGTGATCAGCTTATCACGGCGGAGCTCGATCTCGACACGATTCGCGAGGTGCGAAACGTGTGGCAGTTCTATCGGGACCGGAGGCCGGAGACGTACGGTGGACTTTGCAAACTGTAACAATGAAACTGCAACTGAAGACTACCCCGCCCGGGCAAGGAAACGAAGTCGCCTTCCCGAATGGCCTCCGTGTCGCGCGCGACGATTAAATGATACTCAAGCTCCGAGCTGGAGTTGAGAGCATACCCGAGAACAGCGGCCGAAATTCATTTTCACTCCACTGTCTCCTTCCCTCGGCGATGTTCGCTGGAATCGAGCAGAGCCCGCAGCCCACAGCCTGAAGGCTGATCGCCCCCGGCAGGTAGTCTTCAGTTATAGGTTTATCGGCTCCCCCATTCGCGTCGCTCGACAACATAAAGCGAGCTCACCCCGTTGACATAGCCCCATTCCCGGATACATTTACAAGGCTATGGCGGAACGCAGTTTACCGCGCCCGACGTAGCTACAATTTATCGCCGAGTCAGTGGAGTTCGGCGCGCCTCGAGTCCCCTCCCGTGAAGCAATTGCGGGTGTACCCGGCGGCAGCGGATGGATACCGGTCCCGTAAGGGATGCCCAGGTCCACCCGCGTTTTTGTTGAATTGAGACTGCCGGCTCCGGCGTTTTGGGGCCGTTTACATAAAGAGAGCTACCAGAGATCATGCCACGCGCCACGCCGCTCGACCACTATCGTAACATCGGCATCACGGCCCACATCGATGCCGGAAAGACGACTATGACCGAGCGCGTCCTCTACTACACGGGCAAAACCCACAAAATCGGCGAGGTGCACGAAGGCACCGCGACGATGGACTGGATGGAGCAGGAGCAGGAGCGCGGAATCACCATCACTTCCGCCGCCACCACCGCCTTCTGGACGCGGAACGGAATCGAGTACCGTATCAACATCATCGACACGCCGGGACACGTGGACTTCACGGTCGAAGTGGAGAGATCTCTCCGCGTTCTCGACGGCGTCGTAACGCTCCTCGACTCCGTCGCCGGCGTCGAGCCGCAGACCGAGACCGTCTGGCGCCAGGCTGACCGTTACCGCGTGCCGCGCCTCATCTTCGCCAACAAGATGGACCGCGTCGGCGCCGACTTCGACCGCTGCATGCGCATGATCCGCGACCGTCTCACCAAGGATGCCTACGCGATTCAGCTGCCGGTTGGGTCGGGTGAGCTGTTCCACGGCCACATCGACGTCATCGAGCGCAAGCAGTTCATCTTCGACGACGAGTCGCTGGGCAAGAAGTTCGAGATCACGGAAGTTCCCGAGGAGTATCGCGAGGCGATGGAGAAGGCTCGACACGACGTGATCGAAGCTGCCGTCTCCCACGACGTGGCGCTAATCGAGAAGTACTTCGGCGGCAAGGAGCTCACCAACGACGAGATCCGCCACGCCATCAGGAGCGCCACAGTCGGTGGCTTCATCGTTCCAGTGCTGTGCGGCGCAGCGTTCAAGAACAAGGGCGTCCAGGCGATGCTCGATGCGGTGGTCGACTTCCTGCCATCGCCGGTCGATGTGCCACCGGTCGAGGGACACCTGCCCGATGGCGAGCTTGCCACCAGAGCCCCCGAAGACGACGCCCCATTCTCGGGACTGGCGTTCAAGATTGCCACCGACCCGTTCGTCGGAAAGCTGACCTTCTTCCGGGTTTACTCCGGAGTGCTCAAGTCGGGCTCGTACGTCTACAACGCGACGAAGGACAAACGCGAGCGCGTCGGCCGCCTGCTCCAGATGCACGCCAACAAGCGGGAAGAGATCGAGGAAGTGCGCGCTGGCGACATCGCCGCGGCTATCGGACTCAAGGACACCCGCACGGGCGACACGATGACGATGGAAGACTCGCCCATCATCCTGGAGGCGATGAAGTTCCCGGCGCCGGTCATCGACGTCGCAATCGAGCCGAAGACCAAGGCCGACCAGGACAAGCTGGCGATCGCATTGCAGAAACTCTCGGAGGAAGATCCGACATTCCGCGTCCACTCCGATCAGGAGACGGGCCAGACAATCATCTCCGGAATGGGTGAGCTCCATCTCGAGATCATCGTCGATCGGATGCAGCGCGAGTTCAAGGTCGATGCGAACATCGGCCGCCCGCAGGTCGCGTATCGCGAGACGATCAAGAAGCGCGTCGAGAAGGTAGAGGGAAAGTTCATCCGCCAGTCGGGTGGTAAGGGTCAGTACGGTCACGTGGTGATCAACATCGAGCCGGCGAAGCAGGGCGAAGGATTCATCTTCGAGGACAAGATCGTGGGCGGCTCTATCCCGCGTGAGTTCATCAAGCCGGCGGAGCAGGGAATGCGCGAGGCTCTGGAGGGCGGCGTGCTCGCGGGCTATCCGATGGTGGATGTGAAGGCCGAGCTGGTGTACGGCTCGTACCACGACGTCGATTCCAGCGAAATGGCGTTCAAGATCGCCGGATCGATGGCGATCAAGGAAGCTGCCAAGAGAGCGGGAGCGATCATTCTCGAGCCGATCATGAAGGTCGAGGTCGTCTCGCCCGATGCCTACATGGGTGACGTGCTCGGCGACCTGTCATCCCGCCGCGGAAGAATCGGCGGAATGAATCAACGCGGTGAGGCGCAGGTGATCGATGCGCAGGTGCCGCTGTCGGAGATGTTCGGGTACTCCACAAAGCTCAGATCGATGACGCAGGGAAGAGCCGTCTACTCGATGGAGTTCGCGCATTACGAGGAAGTACCGAAGTCCAAGGCAGAAGAAATCATCAATAAAGTCACCGCAAAGGCGAGATAAGAAATGAGCAAAGTCAAATTTCAGCGTACGAAGCCGCACGTGAACGTGGGAACGATTGGGCACGTGGATCATGGGAAGACGACCCTGACGGCGGCGATCACGGCGATTCAGGCGAAGAAGGGCCTGGCGTCTCCGGTGGCCTTTGACCAGATCGACAAGGCGCCAGAGGAGAGAGAGCGAGGGA
>CABEAH010000152.1_pt1 | contig 12714 bp, 10 predicted proteins | sample 3132331 | NCBI WGS metagenome assembly CABEAH01 (sample SAMEA5534343, study PRJEB31848) | metagenome | biome: tundra; feature: field; material: soil | place: USA | collected 2013-05 | depth 0.45 m | reverse complement strand
TGGTCGATAGAACCGATCGCGACCACATCATGCGTCAGGCCGTTCAGTCTCTTCGCGACGACTACGACTACATAATTATCGATTGCCCTCCTTCTCTCGGCTTGATCACGATCAACATGCTCGCAGCGGCCGACGCTCTCCTTATTCCGCTTCAATGCGAGTATTACGCGCTCGAAGGGCTTTCACAGTTACTGAACACGGTCCACCACGTCCAGCACAGCGCCAACGAACAATTGGGCATAGATGGAGTCCTTCTTACCATGTACGACTCGCGGCTGAATCTTTCACGGCAAGTTGCGGAAGACGCCAGGGAGTACTTCGGACCCAAAGTGTTCAACAGTGTTGTCCCGCGAAATGTCCGGCTGGCTGAGGCACCAAGCTTTGGCAAGCCGATCATACTCTACGACGCAGCTTCTGTAGGAGCCCAGGCTTACATGAACGTGGCCAGGGAGCTGATCGAAAGAACTACAAAGGGGGATGACAGTGGCCTCTGAGAAACAGCCGAGACGGCTAGGCAGAGGGCTCGAAGCTCTCCTGGGAAGTGGGGGAGGGCTACCGTCGAGCGATGAAGGTGCGCTCAAGGTGATTCCCGTCGGCCAGATAGTGCAGAACCCATATCAACCGAGGAAAGAGTTCAACAAGGAGGAGCTTGGGGAACTGGAGGAAAGTTTGAAAATCAGTGGACTTCTTCAGCCGATAACGGTTCGTCGTCGACCGGGGAAGGATGGTTTCGAGTTGATTGCCGGCGAGCGACGGTTGCGCGCTGCAGCCAAACTTGGGTGGAAAGAGATTCCCGCAATCATCAAAGAAACCGACGATAAGACGATTCTCACTCTTGCTCTCGTCGAAAATCTCCAACGGAGCGATCTCAATCCCATCGAGGAGGCTGAAGGCTATCACAAATTGTTGAACGATTTCGGCATGACGCAGCAGCAGATCGCAGGAACCGTCGGAAAGGACAGAACTACGGTCGCGAACATGCTTCGTCTTCTTCAGCTTCCCGAAAGTGTGCGACGACTCCTCCAGGAAGGGCGGCTGACGATTGGACACGCCAAGGTATTGCTAGCTCTCGAGGATCCCAAAAAGATCGTGCTTCTGGCCCAGGAGATCGTGAGGGACGGGCTCACTGTGAGAGAAGTCGAACGCCGACTACGTGACTCAGCAGAGCCACATCCGGGGAAGAGGGCAGGCAGACCCCGCAAGGCCGATCAACGCACACCAGAAGTAAGGCAAATCGAGGATCGTTTACGCCGTTTTCTTCAGACCGATGTGAGCGTAACCGCTAGCTCGAACGACCGGGGAACGCTGACTATTCAGTTCTACTCGGCCGATGATCTCGAACGTCTGCTCGATGTTATCGGTGTCCCGAAATGACTGGTCTACTCCACTGCGTGCGTGCTAAGTCGTTGTGCGACAATAGGTTAGTGGCTAGCCCAAGAAATAGTATAGCCATGGTCTTCCTACGTATTGTCTGACTCATATTGGTCTAGCAGACACTCATGACGACGCTCAGAGAGCTTACAAAATATGCTGACGAATTACTGGAGACGGCGAGCACACCAGACTATCCAAACGCGCTTAACGGGTTACAACTGGAGAACAGAGGAGCAGTCCAAGGAATTGCCGCCGCAGTCGATTTTTCAACGCGTACTATCCGAGGCACCTTGGAGAAAAGCGCCAATTTGCTTCTGGTCCACCACGGAATGTTTTGGGGCGGACTGGAACCACTGGCAGGTCCAAACTATTCAAGGCTCCGCACTCTGATTGATAATGACATCGGAGTTTACGCCTCACATCTTCCACTTGATCGGCATCCAACTCTCGGTAATAACTCACTGCTGGCCAGAGAACTCGGTCTCGAGCCAACAGGCTCATTTGCCCTCTACAAAGAGATTTCCATCGGAGTGTGCGGAAACGCAGATATCGACACTGCAACATTGGCGGATCGTGCACGTCGATTCGCAAGAGGTGAGGGAGGGGAAATTCGTACCACTCCAATATCCACGACTCGCAGAACGAGAAAGTGGGCAATCTGTACGGGAGCGGGTGCGTCAGCCGATACGCTTCATGAAGCCAGCACAAGCGGAGTCGACACGTTGATAGTAGGCGAAGGTGCACACTGGACGGCTATCCACGCAGAAGAGCACGGTCTCGCAGTTATTTACGCGGGGCATTACGCAACGGAAACACTGGGGATTCGTGCGCTAGCGCGGCATCTTGGAGAGAAATTCGACATCCCCTGGAATTTTGTGGACGCGCCGACCGGACTTTAACCTAGTTCTCCCTGAAACTGGACGCCACTAACACCCTGTATACGCGCTCCTCCACCTCATCCGCCACTGACCACCGGCCGTACGCTCGAGTAAGCCGAGTTTCCCACCTTCATCGTATTCCAGATTGAGGACAGCTGCCAACCGGCCGGGCGATCCAATGGTAACAACGGCCAGTACCTCCGTAGCCTGCGTTGTTTCCTCAGCTCCAGCCGTTCGACTGTAGTAGGCGATCCTGTATCTCCCCTGCGTTCCAGCCTGCCGTTCACCAATGAGAAGAAGGCGTTCGAGGCGAGGTGTTGCTTCTTCGTTGACACTCCGTACCACGTCGGCGATTACGCTTTTAAAGGAATCGGTCTGGAACGTATATGCAGATCGTACCCGGAACGGTAATCCCCGAAAGGTGGGATCAGTGACAAATGGAAGTGTTGCGGCACTTTGTGCGAGCGCTACCGCGAGAGCCGCTGAATCAGTGCTCGACATCGTTTCGATCGGCAGGAGTTTGATTCCCGCAACATGGCCACTCGCAAATCCCACTCTCCAACCTGAGGCAGGTGATTGCAATTTTGCGGCAGGCCAAACCGGACATCCTCCTCCCACATCGGTCCGCGGTAGAGGAGAAACGACAGTCGCTGCGCCGATCTTGCCATCTCTGTTGAACAAATCGACAGCGAAGTCCGACAGTTGCGGATCAAAGTTCTCACCAGCTGTCATAGTGCTATCCGTTGCTTCTGGCAGTACGATCGCAGCGCTATCATCACTGCCGCCCGCTGACACGACCATTACCGGACCTGCATCCAGATCCCAGTTCGTATTGCTGGACGGTCCGGCAGGGAACACAGGTGCGAGAGAAACTCGCGCAGAATCAGCTGCGTCTCGCCTCTTGTCACGACAAGCGAGAAAGGCAACTACCAGCACCAAGCTGGCGACAATACGCGTACAACGGCTGGTCACGGGAAGTAATCTGTCGGCTGCCAGTAGAACCGTCGAGGGGAAAGCCGCAATTGCTACGTCACGCTACGTATTTGGCTACCACAATCAGTAAGTGATTTTTCAGATTTCGAGGCCAGAATAAAGAGGTCACATGATTTACCGCGTACTCAGGTGGATTACCGGAATAGCGCTGTATTGGTTCTATCGCGATATCCTCGTAACAGGACATGAGGGTATTCCTCGAGACGGTCCGCTGCTGATAGCGGTCAACCACCAGAATGCACTTGTTGATTCCCTCATCACTGCGTGGATAATGCCCCGGCAAATTGCGATGACTGCCAAGGCTACGCTCGCAAATAATGCCCTGATAGCGTTTTTCTTCCAGGTATTGAACGTCGTTCCGCTACGTCGAACAACCGACGAGATGCACAATTCAGGAGGGTCAGCCGTTGATCGATCTCGCAACGACGATGCTTTTAGGGACATTCTGAGTATCCTGGAACACAGTGGAGCAGTTCTCATCTTCCCGGAGGGAAAGAGCCATAACCTTGCTGGCCTGGAACCTCTCAAGACTGGGTTAGCAAGGGTCGCCCTCCAAGCGCGAGACCAACGAGGCATCAAGGGAATCAGAATCCTTCCGCTCGGACTTATGTTCGAGGACAAGGGCACCCCTGGTACGGTAGCCGAAGTACGAGTTGGAGAAGTAATCGAAATGGATGCATGGCCTGCTGCTGATTACACAGCACTCACACAGGAAATTACAGATCGACTTCGCGTTGTTTCCGAGACTGCCGGCATTCCATCTCAACAGCCCGAGAACATCCAACGTACGAAAGGATTGATAAGAGGGTGTTTGATCGGCCTTGCTGCGTCCTGGGGGCGCCTTACACATCGAGTGCCGATAAGAATCGCCCGAAAGATCGCTATCAATCGCAGCACCGATGCAGATGAGCCCGCCATGTTCACGATCATGTTCGGCATTGGACTGGTACTACTCACCTACGTGATTCATATTGCGATCGTAGGTGTCCTCACTCACTCTGTGTGGATTGCGTTCCTCTACCTGGCCGGACTGGTGAGTGGGGCATACTGGGCGGCGTTCGAGGACCACCCTCACCGATACTGACCTACTAGAGCTTTGTCTCGAGCCAGTTTTTCCCCGCACCGAGATCCACAACCAGCGGAACGGATAGCTGCGCGGCATGTTCCATCTCATGCTTCACCAGGGCGCGAACCGTTTCCATTTCTTCAGGAAAGACCTCGAATAGCAGCTCGTCATGAACCTGAAGAAGCATCTTGCTCTCGAGAGATTGCGCTCTCAGGGCCTTGTCGATTCTGATCATGGCAATTTTGATGAGGTCGGCCGCAGATCCCTGGATAGGAGAGTTGGCGGCTGTTCTTTCACCAAACGCACGGATATTAAAATTCCGTTCACGCAGCTCAGGTATGTAGCGACGTCGGCCAAAAATGGTTTGCACATATCCGTGCTCCCGAGCGAATGTGACCATGGAGTCCAGATAACTCCGCACTCCCTGAAATCGCTCGAAATACCGGGCAATGAACTCCTTCGCCTCTGCATGCTCAATTCCAAGTTGGCGAGATAGTGCGTGTGGCCCCTGACCATAGATCGTAGCGAAGTTGATAGTCTTTGCTCTACCACGCATCTCACTAGTCACTTCGGTTAATGGCACGTCGAAGATGAGTGCAGCAGTCTGTCTATGAATATCCCCGCCAGCCTGAAATGCTTCGACGAATACCAAATCGTGGGATAAATGAGCCAGAAGTCGAAGCTCGATTTGCGAGTAATCAGCCGCCAGAAGCATCCAGCCTTCCCGCGGGATGAAGCCACGCCGAATATCCCGACCTAGCTCACGCCGGATGGGGATATTCTGGAGGTTTGGATCGCTGGATGAAAGCCGCCCGGTACTCGCAACTGTCTGGTTGAATGAAGTGTGCAAACGTCCGGTCTTGGGGTTTACCAGACGTGGCAATGCATCGAGATAAGTACTCTCGAGTTTCGACAGCTCCCTGTACTCCATGAGGAGCGTTGGCAGCACATGACCTTCTTCGGCGAGCTCCTTCAGAACACTGGCATCAGTTGAAGGGCCGGTGCTTGTCTTCTTCAGGATTGGAAGGTTCAGCTTCCCGAATAGGATCTCCCGAAGCTGTGGATTTGAATTGATGTTGAATTCAGTTCCGGCGGCCTCATAGATCTGCTTCTCGACCGCCTTGCGTTCTGCCTGGAAGCGTTGCTTGAGCGATGCAAACCAGGGAAGGTCGATCGCAATTCCGGTCCATTCCATTTCCGCCAACACATCGACGAGTGGGATCTCGACGCTGCTCAGCAACCGCATAAGCTCGTGCGATTCGAGTTGTGGCTCGAAGACTCTGCGAAGCCGAAGGGTCATATCGGCATCTTCGCAAGAATAATCGCGGGCTGCTTCAACTGGGCATTCGTCGAACGGAATGGCAGCACGACCTTTGCCGCAAAGGTCCGTATATGACGTCATCGTATGGTCCAGAAACTCCAACGCAAGTACATCCAGTCCGTGAGAGCGGCGACCGGGATCCAGTACGTAGCTCGCGAGCATTGTGTCGAAATCCAGACCGGCGAGTTTTACTCCCGCACAGCGAAGCGAAAGAACATCATACTTGGCATTCTGGGCAGTTTTCTGGATAGATGGATCTTCAAGAAGTCTCCGAAGCGGCTCCATCTCCGCAGAACTGAGGGGTGGAAGATTGCGAACACTGGCTGGTCTGGCACCCCGAAGAGTGCCGACAGTTCTTCCAGCTGCAATTTTGCCGCTCTTTTTTCTCGTTGCCGAAGTGTCGGGAAAAACTTCATCCCCTCCACGAATAAGGCCGCGTTCCTCTGATGCATCAGTAGCAGATCGATCTCCTGCCGCATCTACGAGCAGCTCGCCCTGTTCAGGTCTCGGCAATCTGTGACGCAGCGGAAAATAGTAGGCTTCCCCTTCACCTACGGCGATCGAGATCGAGACCAATGACGACCGCAACGGATCTACCATCTGCGGGCTGTCGGGATCGATCAGACTTTCCGTATCGACCGCAATGATTTTCGCCTTCCTTGCGCGCTCCACCACCTGCTGCAAGTCATCGACTGTATCAATAGTTATGTACGAAACCTGCTTCCGAAGTTTCTGTTCGGCAGGGGCCCGTGCAGCTGAATCTTTCGCCAGCGAATGAAACTCTAGTTCCAGAAATAGATCCCGAAGACTTTCGTAATCGGGTTCTTTGATTCGTAGACTCTCGAGATCGAGTGGAACCGGCAAATCCTCGAGAATCGTTACCAGCTCCTTGGAGAGGCGCGCATTCTCAGCATGCTCAAGGAGTGCTTCACGAGGACGTTTCTTGGTGATCTCCGCTGTATGTGCGAGAATCGATTCGAGGTGTCCGTACTGCTTCACCAATTCAACAGCAGTTTTGTCGCCTATACCGCGTACCCCCGGAATGTTATCGGAAGAATCCCCAACCAGCGCCAGATAGTCCGTGACGAATTCCGGGGCTACTCCAAGCCGCTCCGTCGCGTTTTCCATCCCGACCCAGTGCTCCTCGACGTTGGCCGGACCCCCGCGGCCAGGATTGAGTAGCCACACGCCAGGTTTCACCAACTGCTGAAAGTCCTTGTCCCCGGAGACCACGACGGTATTCACTCCTCTCTCTACCGCCCTGGCTACGAGAGTACCAATGACATCGTCAGCTTCGAATCCCGGCAGGGATAGAATCGGGATACGATAAGCCGCCAGCATCTGGCAAATGCGCTCCATTCCACGGTCAAAATCGGACTGAAGCTCCTCGCTAAGTTTCTCGCGCGTTGCTTTGTAGGCCGGATAGCGTTCGTGTCTGAAGGAAAGTCCCGAGTCATGCACCCATCCCAGATAATCCGGTTGATGTTTGGTGATGAGTCGCTGAAGAAAGTTCGCGATTCCCCAGCTAGCTGAAGTGTTTTCTCCTTTGCTAGTTGTGAGAGGTCGAGAAATCAGCGCGAAGAAAGCGCGATATATGAGGGCATAGCCGTCGATGAGGAACAGCCGTGGACTTTCGGGAATTTGCATTGAGTGAATATAAATCGCCCTCGTCTGCCATGAGCAAAACGAGGGCGTCGAAGAAACCCGTTCTCAAATGATACCCTACACTGTTTCTTACCTCAATTGACGTCGAGAACTGATCGAGAGAAACTCCGTCTCGCTGGGTCTGGTTAGTCTCCAACGGCCCGTTTCTTCATAGAAGACGAGCTGGGTGTTGTATTGCCGATACTGCCAGATCTGAAGCCGCGCAGAAGACGTAACCTGTGTTGGCGAGATAGACTGGTTCACATTCCGCTCTATTATCTGATCGGGTTCGCCGAGGGTCACGAAAACCATTCCGCGATCAGATAGCCAGCCTGGATTTCGGTCCATTCTGAACTGGGCATTTGCCTGCTGAATACGGCCAAAATACGACTGCATTTCCTCATTGATCGCAGTTTCGGGAATCGGGTCGGTTGAGCGAAGAAACGCCGCCCATAGAGTGGCACGCCTGTCCAACGGAGCTTCACGCAGAGCTCTCAGCCGGGAGGAGCTGGCAAAAAATCTGAGATAACCCAACATGTCTTCGAAGGACATGAGAGGAATGTCCTCGCCAAAGCTCACGAACAGAGGAGTCCCCGCACTGTCGACAGCGCCTCGGCCCTTGAAAAAAACATTCACGACCCCCACTCCGACAGTCGATATCGGTACGCTTACAACACCGCTGAAAAGCGCCCCCCTCCGCGCCAACGTGGCGGAATCCCTCCACAGTTGGGCGCCCTTCTCATCGCGGACGACAAAGTCTATTGGGAGTCGTGCGCCCGATCCGTATCCTTCGATGTAGATCGCAACCGTGCTATCACGACCGAATACCGCGCTCGAGCGTGGGCTGGCGAGGATTCGTGGAATTGAATCCAGAGTTGCTCTTCCGCTCGCCTCATAGACAAGAGTGGGCGTAGACAGCCGGCCTAGTACAAAAGATGGTACGACGATCGAGCTCGTCTGGGTCGCGCTTCTTGAGCCGCCTATATCGCGTACCATTGCCGAAAGCGTATAGGCGCCGGGTGGAATACGGAAATAATGCTGAAATATGATGCTTTCATCCGTACGATTGATTTCCCGGAAAGATCCGACTCGGACTATTTCCATCGCATTGATACTTGCCGCTTCGACGTTGCCACGGTCGAGCGTAAGCTTCACCTCATAGGGAGCACGATATCGGTCACCTTCTCTCGTAAAGGTCAGAGCACGGTTGGGAATTGAGATACTAGCGAGAACCAGTGAGGTATCCGCAGACGAGCTGGCAAATGAAGAAATTTTTCCAACGAATGCGAGCGGATTGGGACCAGCAACCAGGCCCATTCGCCGATAAAGCTCACTCACATCCGGCGGAAACGATCCCTCCGTCGGGAGTGCAATCGGTTTGAGATCTGTTCCCACCGTACGTGGCGATGCGCACGCAGCAAAAAGACTCGGAACGAGCAGGCTCAACAGGCGCTTGTTGATGATCGGCATGAGTCGTTAATACCCTATCCGGTCTTACCGGTTTCTATTAGCTTCGCGGCGTGTCCCGAGATCAGCTAGTCGGCACTTCCGTAGCTGGCTACATCATCAGGAAAGAGGTCGGTGAGGGCGGTACATCCGCCGTCTACATGGCCGAGCATCCCAATCATGGCACCGTTGCACTGAAAGTGCTACGGGAAAAACTGCGCCAGGATAAAACTGCCGTTGCCCGCTTTCTACGAGAAGCCAAATACGGTACTCGCGTCAGGCACCCCAATGTGGTAGAGACGCTGGAGATAGGACAGGCCGAGAACGGCTTGCATTTCCTCGCCATCGAATGGGCAGAAGGTGAAATCCTGGAGCGATATGCCAAGCAGCATGCCCCCATGGCAAAGGACGAAGTCGCTGCCATTGTCTTACAGATTGCGGCGGGGGTTCAGGAAGCTCACGACGCTGGTATCGTTCATCGCGATCTGAAGCCTGAAAACGTCATGTACGATCCAAAGACGAGGCGCGTAAAGTTGCTCGACTTCGGAATTGCAACCGACACCCAGGCATCGAGCGACGAACGTCTTACGCGTGCCGGTTTCTTCGTCGGCACGCTCATGTACATCGCTCCGGAAGCGCTATCGGGTGAGATCGTAACAACGGCTGCAGATCAGTACAGTCTTGCCACGATTGCGTATTTCCTTCTCACACGCTGCCTCCCGTACACGGCCAAGGCACCACGTGAAATGTTCACGCAACTGCTTACCCTACCTCCCATCCCCCTGAAGGATGCCAGGGAAGATCTTCATTTCACTCCAGCTCTCGATGCAGTAGTGATGCGCGCGCTTTCCCGCGCACCGACTCAGCGTTACCCCGGTGTGCTAGCCTTCGCGAAGTCTTTTGAGGAAGCCGCGAGTCTTGCCCCAGACGAACCGAAGATCTTCGACAAATTCAAGGATCTACTTAGGCGAGGTCGATAGATCACTGGGATCAACAGGAAGCCAGAGCGTAAAAGTCGACCCCTTCCCGAGCTCACTCTCGAGCTCCACCATGCCACCAATCAAGGCTGCGAGCCGGCGAGAGATCGCAAGGCCAAGCCCGGTACCACGTAAAGCAGAGTTTCCGCGGGGGCCGGCATTGATTTGTTCAAACTCCTCAAAAATCCGGCTTTGATCGGCCGGATGAATGCCGATTCCAGTATCTATCACCTGAATTCCGATCCAGAGATTGCTGGGATAGGCAGGACGATCCGTCAAGGGTGGACCGCTGTCCGGCAAGGAGTCCACCACACGTGTACGAATGACGATGCCGCCCTCAATCGTGTATTTCACCGCGTTCCCCAGAAGATTCACGAGGATCTGGCGAAGGTGTGTCGGGTCAGTCCGGATTCGCGGCAATGCCGCCCCCATGCTGAGCGACAGGCTAAGACCCTTTTCGCTCACCAGCGACTCGATTTCACTTGCAACATCGAGCACGAATGGCCGTGGATCGATGGTTTCCGTGTGGATCTCGAGACGGCCAGCGGCCATTTTTGCAAGATCCAGCACCTGATCGACGAGATGGCGCAGGTGGTTTGCCGATGCTTCAATCCGCTCGACCGGCTTGACCTGGCGCGGTGCAAGCTCACCGTAGACACCTTCCCGAAGAAGATCGACAAAGCCAACAATTGCATTCAGCGGTGTGCGTAACTCGTGTGAAACATTCGCGAGAAACTCGCTTTTCATACGATTTACGCGCAACAATTCGGATGAAAGTCGCTCCAGTTCCTTCGAACGCTCCACCAAACTACGTGCTTGCCGACGTTCATGGCGGAGAACCAGCACAAGACCGAGTACCGTCGCTAGCGATAGCGATACTGCCCAGCCCACCAAGCCCGTCCAATGGCCGAATCCAATCTGCGAAAGCGAGTGCATTGACTCCAATCATAAGAGTCCATAACCTCTCGCACCATGACTGATCACTCGGCACTCGTGACACTTCTAGCGGAGCGCTCCACCAAGCGTGGTCAGTTCACGCTTGCTTCCGGAAAAATGTCGACGATCTACATAGATGCACGATTGACCACGATGAGCCCGGAAGGTTTATCCATCATCGGCCCACTTGGGCTCAGAACTCTACGAGAAACCGGTTGGTCAATCTCGGCAGTTGGAGGGCTCACTCTCGGAGCAGACCCAATCGCGTACGCCATCAGCTACGCGAGCTCTCTTTCGAGCTCTCCCCTGAAAGCATTCACCGTGCGCAAACAAGCCAAGACTCATGGAACCGGTAAGCTCGTGGAAGGTCCTTTCAATTCGGGCGATCATGTAGCAATCATCGAAGATGTGATAACCACCGGAGGCTCTGCATTACGTGCTATCGATGCCGTGCGCAATGCGCATGGCATCGTAGCTGGTGTTCTGGCCCTCGTCGATCGTGAAGAGGGAGGACGGGAAGCGATAGAGCAGACCGGAGTTCCCGTCGTAAGCCTTGTCCGCGTAGCTCAGATTATCGAGAAGTTAAACGCTCGGCACGAGACTTTTCACCCCAACGAGTCTTCGGGATCCAGCCCGGATAGGCAGCAGAAGGATTGAACATGCACAGAGCATCCACATAGGATAAAACGAGCTCTGTTCTGAAGTACTGGAGCATTCCCTGCCCGTCGTAGGTGCTTCTGAATCGTACAGGGGACATCTTCATCACGGTCCGCACATGACGGCCGAAGCTTTGAGGTGACGAATAGTCGAGATGGTTCGCCACTCTGGCTACCGAAAGGCCAGGATTCTCAAAGAGGCGAGCTGCCCGAATCAGCCTCGCCAGCGACAAATACCGCTTCGGTGCAGGCAATTTTGCACGAAAGAACCGGCTCATCAGAGTACTAGGCAGAATATTAAGGTGCCGAGCAAGCTGTCTGACCGTTGAAATCCTGGGTGATGTGTCAAACAGTATCTCAAAGAAATGCCAACAATCCTTTGACACTCCCGGTAAATCCAGACTGATCTGGGTAAGTGCAGATCGCTGTAAGTCGGTCGAGCTCTGGGACGCGAGTAGGTTCCTGAGCGTCTGCCAACCGGTTGGCATTCTTGCATCTACCAGAGTCCGAATGCCAAGCTGCCCCAGTGCAAGAGTAGAATGCGGCGTCGAATTCTGTGTTTCGGTGAGCAGCGCAACCGTGGGGATTCTCGGAAATTCTCTCACCATTGCCGCCACACGAGCAGAGCTTTGGGATCCGTAACGTGTGACAGAGATCAGAACAAGGCCGACTTTCTGCTGGCGAAGATCAGTAAGCACCTCGTCGAGCGATTCCCTGTGTAGAGGGTCACACAGATCGTGTGCCGCTGCATCCACCTTGGATCTTTCCAGAGGGGTAAGAATGGTTGAAACGGGAATACGCGCTGCACCACGCTTGGGCTTAAAGGGCATAGTATCCTCACGGTAATCGTAGCAAAAGAACACCCGTGAGGAAGAATACGAGTGCCCGTCAGATACTCGTCACGCTTTCAGGACCACCACACAAAGAAATCTCTCCTACGTCATTTGTTATATTTAAGTGAGGAGCAATCGGTCGGATGATCGCGGATTAGTATCGTAATGACACCTAATTCGAGGAAAGTCCGGGCTCCATTGGACAGACTGCCAGACAACACCTGGGCACAGGCGACGTGAGCTGCCTACGTGACGGAAAGTGCCACAGAAAACAAACCGCCACCGTCACTGGTGGTAAGGGTGAAATGGTGGGGTAAGAGCCCACCGCGCTCGTGGCAACATGAGCGGCACGGCAAACCCCAGTCGGAGCAAGGCCAAATATGCGGTGAGAGGTGTCCACCTCGACAAAGACTCCGCGGGTAGGCTGCTGGAGAACATGGGTGACCATGCTCGTAGAGAAATGATCATCCGGGTTACGCGAGTAATCCGACAGAACCCGGCTTATAGACCGATTGCTTGCAACCTGGCGACCCCCGACAAAGCTTCGTCGGGGGTCGTTTGTCTTTCTCACCCAGTCGCTACGCAAAATC
>CABEAH010000151.1_pt1 | contig 12890 bp, 16 predicted proteins | sample 3132331 | NCBI WGS metagenome assembly CABEAH01 (sample SAMEA5534343, study PRJEB31848) | metagenome | biome: tundra; feature: field; material: soil | place: USA | collected 2013-05 | depth 0.45 m | reverse complement strand
CTTTTTTCTGGAACCGCATCTTCGGCCAGTGGATGTGGGCGTCCGCGATTCTTTACACCTGCAACATTGTTCTTCCGATCACGCTTTTCTCGCAGCGCCTGCGCCGTAACACGACATGGCTGTTCATCCTTTCGATCACGATCAACATCGGGATGTGGTTCGAACGGTTTGTCATCATCGTGCCGTCGATGTCGCACGAGTTTGAGCCGTGGCGGTGGACCAGCTACCGCCCGACGTGGGTTGACTACGCGATTCTATGCGGCAGCTTCGGTTGGTTTTTCATGTGGTTCCTGCTCTTCATTAAACAGTTGCCGGTGATCGCCATCTCCGAGGTGAAGGAGATTGTGATGCCGCGGCTTCGCGCGACGCACTCGCATGGCGTGACGGTCACCGGTGAGCACATAGATTACGAGCGCGAGACGCCGGGGGAGCACGAGTAATGCGCGGCGTCATCGCCCATTTCAGGGAGCTCGATTCGCTGGTGGAAGCGATCGAAGAGCTCAAGGAAAAACGCAGCGGCGACATCACCGTGTACACGCCGACACCGCGGCACGAGATCGAGCACGCCATTCATCCGCCGCCGAGCCCCGTCCGGAAGTTCACACTGATCGGCGGCTTATGCGGCCTGACGTTCGGATACTGGATCGCGATCTGGGCGTCCGACTACTGGCCGCTCGTGGTGGGAGGCAAGCCAATAGCGTCGTGGGTCCCCTATACGATCTTCGGCTTCGAGGTGATGGTCCTCATCGGCGCGCTCTCGACCGTAGCCGGACTTTTCATCACGTCCCGCATGCCGCGTCTCACGATGATGGTCGGATACGATCCGCGCTTCAGTCACGGCGACTATGGCGTGTGGGTCGAATGTCCGCCCGAAAAAGCGCGCTCGGCTGAAGAGCTGCTGCGCGAACACGGGGCGGTTGAGGTGCGACGTGAGCGTTAGAGCGCGCGCGCTGGTGCTCGTGTTTCCACTAACGCTCACCGCATGCGAGTGGTTCACCGACTTCAAGCGGCAGCCGTCGATTTCGACGTGGGAAGTCGTCACGGACAGTACAGTGCCCTCGCGCGGCAATCCGCAGATGTCGGTTCCGACGACTGGAACGGCGATGGCGGGTTACCAGGTTTCGTACGGTGCATTCCCCGCGACGATCGACTCAATGGCGGCAATTCCGAATCCAACTCCGGTGAGCGATGCGTCGCTTGCCAACGGCAGAAAATACTTTCAGATAAACTGCTCCGTTTGTCACGGCGGGAGAGCGATGGGCGACGGTCCCGCGACCAAATTCGGGATGCCCGGAATCAATCTCACCACCGACCTGACCAAGGGTCGCACTGACGGCTACATCTTCGGCATGATCCGCAACGGCCGTGGCCTAATGCCTTCCTACGATCGGATCGAGGAGATGGACCGGTGGGACGTGGTGAACTACCTGCGCGCCCTGCAGGGAGTGAATGGGCGCCAAGTCGAAGTGGGCGCGCTTGCCGCGCCTGGTGTCACCGGGGACAAGGTGCCGGGCCCTTCGCGGATGGGACCGACCAAACCCGCGCCCTTCTACAAGCCGAGTAGCGTATTGACTACGAAAGCGAAGGCGGACAGCACGCGCGCGAGAATAATCCGATGAGCACGCACGAAGTACACGTACCCACGAGAGAGGAAGTAATTCTGGGTACCGCCCGCCCGGTACCCGGACGACTCAGGACCATCTGCCTCGTGCTCGCGGCAATCGGGCTCCTTGTCTTCGCCATCGGGTTGTTCATACAGCCTGACCGTGTCTGGCAAGCTCTGCTCGTCAACTGGCTCTACTTCACTTCGGTCTCGTCGGCTGGAGTGATGTTCGTCGCGGTGCAGCGCATCACCACCGCGCGGTGGTCGAGGCCGATCATTCGCTTTCTCGAAGGTTACGTCGCCTTCCTTCCGGTGGCGTTCGTTCTGCTCCTTCTCATTCTCTTCGTCGGGCGTCACCACATCTTCTGGTGGGCGAACAGCGTCCCCGAGATTCGCGAGAAGGCGGTCTACCTCAATCCGCCGTTCTTTTTCTCCAGAGTCATCGGCATCTATTTCATTATCAGCGCGCTCAGCGTCTGGTACATCTACACATCGGTCAGGCTCGATGTCGGTATAATTCCGGAAGCGGGAGCGAGATGGGCGCGTAGTCTCCGCGAGCGGATGCGCAGAAGCTATCGCGACGAGAGACGCGAGCTCCACTCCACGCACTCGCTGCAGGGAAGGCTGGCCGTATTCCTCGCCTTTGCGTTCACTTTCGGATGGATAGTGCTCTCGTGGGATCTCTCGATGTCCCTCGATCCGCATTTCCAGAGCACGATGTATGGCTGGTGGTTCTTCATGGGCGCGTGGGTCGCGGCACTGGCGAGCTGGACGATCATCGTCATGGCGTGGCGCCGCTACCTCTCACGCTACGATCTCATTCAGGACAAGCACTTCCACGACCTCGGCAAGCTCTGTTTCGCGTTCACCGCGTTCTGGGGATACCTCGCGTTCAGCCAGTATCTCGTGATCTGGTACGGCAACATTGGAGAGGAGACGCACTGGATGCGGCTTCGGCTCATCGAAGGGTGGCGCGTGCCGACATTGATCACGGTGACGCTGATGTTCGTTCTTCCTTTCTTCGGGCTCCTCTCCCGCGCGGCCAAGGTGTATCTCCCGACCATGTTGGTGTTCGCGATGTCGACCGTGGTCGGACTCTGGATGCACCGGTATCTCGAGGTTTATCCTTCGATCTATGGCGCAATCGCCAACATTCCGTTCGGCATCTGGGAGCTGGGCGTCACGATGGGACTGCTTGGCATCTGGGGTTTCTGCTATCTCGCTTTCATGGATGCGTTCCCCCGCATGCGCGTGCTGCTCATGACGTCTCCCTATCGCGACGAAGTGCAGGTGCCGGTCGATGCGCGCACGATGGAGCCGCTGCCCGCACACGAGTAGCGCGTTGTCGAGGGACGGTCCGTCCCCCTATATTTCGCGTCGAGGGGCGTTAGCTCAGCTGGGAGAGCGCCTGGTTTGCAACCAGGAGGTCGCAGGTTCGATCCCTGTACGCTCCACTATGCATGGAGATGCTTCCATTCTGGAGGAACGGGCGGCGATGAGTACTGGAGCTGGAGAAGCCGATCGGAAGACCATCCTCCTCATCGACGATGAGGAATCCGTCCGGTCGATCGTGAAGAAGATCCTTCAGCGGGCGAAGTACGAGGTGCTCGAGGCAAAGGACGGTACCGACGCTCTTCGCGTTGCTGCCGCCCACCTTGGGAAGATCGACCTCGTTATCACCGACATGTACATGCCCGGCCTTCGCGGACCCGAAGTCGTCGCCAGCCTCGTCCCAACGCGGCCGGGACTCAGAGTTCTCTTCATTTCAGGCTACGCTGGTGAGGGTATCGCGCGCACAAACGTCCCCGCCGGCGCGAATTTCCTGCAGAAGCCTTTCAGCGGTAAGGAGCTGGCCGCCACCGTCCAGACGGTGCTCTCCGGTCCCGAGTACTCCTCCTGACGATCAGACCGTAACGCCGGCTCTCGCAAGGAGCTGCTTCAGTCCCTCGATCGGCATGGCGCCCGACTGGCGGGCGACTTCCTTCCCACCGTGGAAGACGATCATGGTAGGAATTCCACGGATGCCGAACGCTCCGGCGGTTTTCGCGGAATGGTCGGTGTTGAGCTTGGCCACCAGGGCGCGTCCCTGGACCTGTGATGCCAGCGCATCGACAGCCGGAGCCATCATGCGGCAGGGGCCGCACCAGTCGGCGTAGAAGTCGACCGCTACGGGAACGTCGCTCTCCCCGATCGTTCGTGCGAACGTCTCGTCGGTGAGCGTGGTAGGCCGCTCGAGGAGAATCGGTCTCGCGCATTTTCCGCATTTTGGACCGTCCGCCACCTTCGCCGCGTCGATCCGGTTCCATGTCTCGCAGAACTGGCATCGCACGGTAAGGGTCTGGGCGGCGGACTTTTCTGGCTCCATCGAATCCTCCAGCGGTAGTTGGTTTTTGAGGGATGACGAGCACCAAGCTGCAAAAGTCGCCGCAGGCCGGCGACACCGCGCCCGACTTCTCGGCTCCTTCCACCTCGGGCTAAGGATGTATCTGGACAAGGCTGGGAAGGTGCGCTGGTCGCACGTCGATCGAACGCGAGCCAACGGCGGGAGAATACCGAGATTCTCGCGGAAATCGCACAGCTGAGCTATCAACTCTAGTTAAGCCATGTTAGAGGGCCTTAACTCGCTCAGGACCGGTTTTTTCGAGTGACTAGCCACCCCGGCGCTCGTCCATCTCTTAATAGAAAGAGGTCCCACACGGAGCGTCGCTGGCTTGCCAGGCACGGGCGCTCCAAACGGAGGCGGGATGGCATCAGGCACCAACGATTTCAATGGAAACGGGGCCCGTGATGGATTCAGCATGATGGAGCTCCTGCTGGTCATTGTGATCCTCGGAATCGTGGCCACGTTCGCCGGTCCCTCGATATCGCGGATCGTGCGTCACAACCGCACCAATAGCGCGGCGACCGTTATCACCGCGGACCTTCAGAACGCCTTTGCCGTGGCCGCTCGGCAGCGGGAGCCGGTCAGAATAGTCGCGGACGCTGCGACCAAGAGCTACGAGTTCAGGGACCGCGCCACGGGCAAGGTCATTCGGATCCGAAGCTTCTATGGTGACACGTCTGAGTACAGGCTCACCAGTTTGGTATTCACTCCCGACACAATCGATGTTTTCCCGAGTGGTGTGTCCTCCTCGTGGCTGGTAGTGGATATGGCAAACGGCGATTACGCCAGGCGGATCACCGCCAGCACCGCGGGCTTCATAAGGATGGTACCCAAATGAAAAGTTTTCTTCGAATCTCACATCGCGGCGCTCACGTGCCGCGTCCCGTGACAGGGGGCCCCAGAAAGGGCTTCTCCGTCGTCGAGGTGATCGTGGCAATGGTGCTCCTCGCCATTGCGGTCTCTTCTCTTGCCGCGCTCTCCTATTCGGTTTCGCGGAGCTCGATCAAGGCGGCGGGCAGCTCGTTCCGGAACGCAGTGCTGATGCACGAGGTCAACCGGCTCGAGGCGATCCCGTACGATGAAATCACATTAGGGAGCACCAGTACCTCGGTCACCAGTGGCCCGTATGCGCACACCCGCGTCCTCACCGTCTCACAGGCCGGTACGAACGTCAAATTGATCAGTCTCGTGATCACGCCCGTGAATGTGAACTACAAGCCGGATACCGTGAGCTTCAGCAGAACGAAGGCGCGCACTACCAAGGTCCTCAACACGATCCTCCCGTGAAAAACTTCTCAAAGTCCGGGATTCGCCGAGGCTTCTCTCTCATCGAGCTTCTGGTGGCGCTTGTGCTTTTCGGCATTGTCGGCGCGGCTTTTACAAGGCTCCTGACTACTCAGGGAAGTTTCTTCGGCAAGCAGGGAATGCGTAACGCGGCGCGCAACGTTTCGCGCGCCTCGCTCAACCGCATCGTTTCCGACTTCCGAATGATCGAAGCGACGGGAGGCGTGGTCAGCGCGTCGTCTACTTCGCTCACCATCAGAGTGCCGTTCGCGATCGGCGCCGTCTGTGCTGTGGCGGGAGGCGCGACAGTCATAAGTGTCCTTCCGGTGGACTCAGTGATGTATAACAGGCCGGCCAACAGCTTTTACGGATATTCATGGCGCAGCCCGTCGACGGGAGTTTACACGTATGTCGATTTGGCAACGAAAACTGACAACGCAGACGCGGCGGTCTGCACGGGAGTAAAGATCACCATGATTCCCGACGGAAAGACCGTCGCGCTCCAGCCCGTGTTGCCACTTGCAGCAGGGCTCGGAACTCCCGTGTTCCTCTATCGGAAGATTCGTTACGAGTTCAAGGCGTCGGCGGCGGTTCCCGGCAAGCTGGGACTTTACCGGACGGTAATCTTTCCGAATGCCAGCGAAGACAGCGAGGAGCTCGTCGCTCCATTCGCCAGCACCGCCTCCTTCAAGTTCTTCGTGACCGGAAATAGTACGACAGCACAGACCAATCCCCCCGCCCTGACCAGCGACCTGCGTGGGATCGAGCTTCATCTTGACGGAATGAGCGAGGGCATCTCCCCGGGTTCGAACGCACCCGAGAACGCGCCGTTCACAACCGCGGTGTTCTTCAAGAACCGCATAGACTAGCCAAGAGGCTTTCATATATGCAGAACATTCCCGAACGTCGTGGATTCGCCATTCCTGTTGCGCTTCTGGTGATTGCCACGCTTACGATCATGATCGCGGGTGGCTTTTCATTGGTGAGCGCTGAGCGCAGATCCGTGGCGGATCAGAAGTCGCAGATCTCTGCGTTCCGGATCGCGGAGCAGGGGCTCGAAATCTACCTTGTCCGTCGCGACTCGCTGCAGGCCGGAAGCATTCCCGCCAAGGCCAAGGTACCGGCAGACACCGAGAGCAAGCGCATATACATGCCCGGTGGCTACGCCGACGTGTCGCTCACGCGGATCCGTCCGGTGCAGGGCTCGATGGCCGGGCTCTATGTGATCCGCTCACGCGGTGTGGAAACGACGGGGGCATATGCAGGGACGCCGGAGGGTGTTCGTACTGTTGCCCAGTATGTGTTGTTTGAGCCGGCCCCGATGCAGGTGCTGGCCGGGTGGCTGGCTCTCTCCGGCCTCGACAAGAATGGAAACGCGGGTACGCTCGGAGGAACCGATGCCTGTGGTGACTCGGCCGCGGTAGCGGGTGTCGTCGTGCCTCTCAACCCGGGCTACGAGGGTAAGACGACCGCCACCTCAGGCTCACCCGCGATCGATACGGTAACCGCCGATTCTGTGCACATCGATTGGAATGGCATTGTCAATGGCAACGAGATAACGCCCACGATCATAATCCCGGGTGGCACTTTCCCTCCGGCCTCGGCCTGGGTAAGCGATCCGAGCTATTATCCGATCATCAGAGTCAACTTGTCCAGCTATGCACTCCCCAATTCCGGCAAGGGGATGATCATCGCGACGGGAGAACTGACAATCAACGGAAACGATACGTGGAGCGGTGTGCTGCTCGTAGGCGGCAACATCATCTCTAACGGTATCAACGGTATTCAAGGCGCGACGGTCAGCGGTCTGAACGTCAAGCTCGGGATCCCTGTCCCAATTTCCGAAGCCAATGGTACGAAGAGCTATCAGTACAACTCCTGCGAGGTCGCGAAGGCGACGACTACGGCTGGAGCGCTGGTAACCCTCAAGAACACCTGGGTCGATAACTGGGTCGAGTACTAGAGGCTCGCGTACACATGGTATCATGCTGAGATTCTCGTTACGCCGATCGGCACCTGCGCCTGGGGTGCCGATCGTGCGCAGCTCTCCGGCGGGATCGCGTCGCCCTGGATTCGTCATCGGGGAGCTGCTGATCGCGGTCCTGCTGCTGGCAGTCGCGGTCTCGTCGCTGGCAGCGCTCATGTACTCGGTCGCGCGCCATCCCAGCGACCGCGATCAGGCTGAGTGTGTAGCGAAGAAGGGGGCCGCAACACCCGACAAATGCAGCGCGAGCGTGGCCGTCGTGAGCTCTGCCAAGCTTTTCCGCTCTGGATGCGTCACCACCGCGACTGACAAGTCCCAGGCGCAACCCTGCAAGGATTCAGTGGTGGCCGATAGCGCCGAAGAGACTCTGCTCCGGCCCCGCACCGACTCTGCGTCGCTGGCGGCCCTCGAGAAAAAGCAGAAAACCGCGCGCCGGCACGAACGCCTCGACCGCGGCTTCATTCGCTAGACAGTCGCACGCGCGGTCTCGTTGAACCGCGCATAGCCGGGAGGTAAGTTATGAATCGCGCCTGATCCCCACACGCGCGACCTCCCACCAACGCGGTCCATCCTGCCCGATGAAAATTCTCGTAATCGAAGACGATCCCACCGTTGGACAGTTCGTCAAGCGAGGCTTCGAGGAACAGCACTGGGCGGTAGATCTCGTCGCCAACGGCGACCAAGGTGAAGCGCGGGCGGTTGCCGAGGACTACGACGTGGTCATTCTCGACATGCGCCTTCCGGGGAAATCAGGGTCCGAGGTGCTGCACGATCTGCGCGCGGGCGGCTTCGACCGGCCGGTGCTGATTCTCACCGCGCAGGACGCCATCGACTCCAAGGTTGAGACACTCAGAGCCGGCGCCGACGACTACGTCACCAAGCCATTCGCCTTCGAAGAGCTTCTCGCGCGCGTCGAAGCGCTTTCCAGGAGACCGCGCGCCAGGATCTCGACCGCGCTCAAGGTCGCCGACCTCACGCTCGACCGCGACACCAGGGAAGTCGCCCGCGCGGGTGATCCGATCGAGCTCACACCCAAGGAATACACCGTGCTCGAGTACCTCATGCGACACGCGGGCCGGGTGATGAGCCGGACGCTCATCACGGAATACGCGTGGGGATACCATTTCGATCCGGGCACGAACATCGTGGATGTCGTGATCAATCATCTGCGGAAGAAGATAGATGCCAACAGTTCCAGAAAGCTCATTCACACGATCCGCGGAGTGGGCTACATGATCCGCGACGAGAGCGCAACGGGAAAGGGGAGCTAGGCTCGCATGCTGTCGACGCGGGTGAAGCTCACCGCGACCTTCGTTGCCGGACTCATCGCGGTGACCGTGACGCTATTCCTCTCGCTGCTCACGGCGCGTAACGCCGCCGTCTACCATGACATCGCGCAGTACGCCGCGACGCAAGGTGATCTGGCGGCACGAGTGATTATCGAGGCCGCGCAGTCCGGAGAGGAGTTGGTGGCGACGGACGACACCGCTCTGGTGCAGCACCTGTCGCCCAGGCTCGCCGCGCGGCTGAACGCGATTCCAGGGTATCTGAACATCGTGGACACGAAGGGGCGAACCGTCTATCGGTCGGACGACGTGGTGCGTCTCAAGCCCCAGGACATGGCGACGCTCCAGGAACAGCTCGCCGACCTGCCCCAGTCGGGCGAGGCTCTCATCTTCCAGCTCGACACGCTGCAGGACAAACTACTCTTCGTCTCGCACTCGCTGCCCGACGCTCCGGGCGGGATAAGCCGAATCGCCTCGGGCGCGGTGGCGAACCGGGCGGCGAGGGCGCCGCGTGAATACGTGCTCGACGCCCTCTTCATCGCGCCGATCATCATCCTGGCATCGGGCATCGGCGCCTTTGTCTTTCTCGGGCGCACCCAGCGCCAACTCGCGCAGATCACCAACGAGGTAGCCGCGATCACTGACGGACGGAGCCTGCACCGCCGTCTCGCGCTCAGCGAAGAGAGTACCGATTTCGCCGACCTGATGACGACGCTCAACGCGATGATCGCTCGCCTCGAGACCTCGTTCGGTGCGTTGCGCCGCTTCACCGCAGATGCGAGCCACGAGCTCAAGACACCGCTGGCCGTGCTCCGGGCCGATGTAGAGAGGTCGATGATGGAGAGCGCCCATCCCACGGAGCGGCTGGTGGCTCTCGAGGAGGCGCTGCAGGAAGTGCGGCGGATGACGGATCTCGTTGAGAGTCTTCTCACGCTGGCGCGAGCGGACGAAGGAAGATTCGACATCCATCGCGAGCCGGTGGATCTGCTGCCGCTGGTGCAGGAGGTGTACGAGACCGCGCTCATACTCGGCGAGGCGCAGGGTGTTACGGTGAATCTTCCATTTACGGCCGACGTCGTGGTGATGGCGGATCGCACCCGACTCCGGCAGCTCTTCCTGAACATCGTCACCAACGCGATCAAGTACACGCCCGCGGGCGGGAAGGTGGAGATCGGGCTGGGACGTCATTCGGACAACGTCACCTTCGCTGTACGCGACACCGGGATCGGCATCGCCGCGGCGGATGTCCCGCATCTATTCGAGAGATTCTGGCGCGCGGACCGCGTGAGGTCGCGCATGTCGGAGCGTGGCGGGTTCGGGCTGGGGCTCGCCATCAGCCAGTGGATAGCGCAGGCGCACGGCGGCACTCTCACCGCTTCATCGCGACTTGGCCGAGGTAGCATGTTCACCGTAACACTGCCTCTCCCCGGCGATCTTCAGCGCTCCTAATGCATAAGAGCTTCATTAACACTATTTCATTGATTCTTAATCTTGCTGCTATTCCATCGCATCCCGGTGCGGAACACCTTTCGTCCAGGACTTCCACTTAGGTGAGGAATGTTTAACCAACTTATTGAGTCGAAAGCGAAGAAGCAGCGCCTGGCCGGCGGAACGCTGGCCAGTGTCGTGCTCCACACCCTGCTCATCGGCGGCGCGGTGTATGCTACGGCTCGCGCCGGCATCAAGGACGAGAGGACGAAAGCTGAGAAGATTCAGTTCGTCGAGATGAAGAAGGAGCCGGCACCGAAGCCGAAAGAGGCTGCGCCTCCGCCCAAGGAGGTCGTGGTCAAGCCGCCGCCGCCGAAGGGTTTCCAGGTTCTCCGGGCTCCGCTCAGGATCGACATCAAGATCCCCGAGATCGATCTCTCCAAGGCCGTCACCAATGAAAGCGACTTCAGCGGCAAGGGAGTACAGGGTGGCGTCGCCAGTGGCGTCGTGGGCGGAAAGGGCCCCGTCACCAACGACCAGACCTTCTTTGAGTTCCAGGTCGAGAAGCCCGCGTCGATGCTCGACGACAGTCCAAAGCCGCGATACCCTGCCGTTCTCGAGAGTTCCGGCATCGCGGGAGAGGTTCAGGCACAGTTCGTGGTGGTTGAAAGCGGGCGTGCAGACATGGACACATTCAAGGTACTGAGGTCGTCGAATGATCTTTTCACGCAGGCCGTGAAAAACGTTCTGCCAAGAATGCATTTCAGTCCCGCGCTGATTGGCGGGAAGCCCGTGAAGCAGCTCGTGCAGCAGTCGTTCCAGTTCGCCGTTCCCAGATAACAAATCCACCGGAGCAAGCAAAAAATGCAACTGTCACTACTCGACATTTTTAACCAGATGGGCGGGTTCGCCCGGGGAATCGTGGCCGTCCTCTTTATCATGTCCATCTGGACTCTCTCCATCGCACTCAAGAAGTGGTGGGATCTGCGCGCGGCCCAGCGCGAGACGCGCAAGTTCGCCCCCGAGTTCTCGCAGTTCCTGGAAGAGGACAACCTCACCGAGGCAGTCACTCTCGCCGACAAGTACAAGAAGTCGCACGTCGCTCGCGTACTTGGTGGAGCACTCACCGAGATCCGCCCGCTCATTCAGGATGGATCGGTAAACGTTGGTGACATCAACTCAGCGGAGCGCGCAATCGAGCGCGAGATGCTGATGACGACCACCGACCTGAAGCGCGGTCTAGGCGTGCTGGCGACCACGGGTGCCACCGCTCCATTCGTCGGACTTCTCGGCACCACGATGGGTATCGTCAACGCGTTCGCCGGAATGGCGGCGTCGGGTTCCGGCGGTCTTTCCGCGATCTCGTCGGGTGTGTCCGAGGCGCTCATCACCACGGCGTTCGGTCTCATCGTCGCGATCCCGGCAGTATGGCTCTTCAACTATTTCCAGGTGAAGATCGACAACCTGACCGCCGAAATGACGTACACCTCCAAGGAGATGATCGACTACATGATCAAGAACGTCTCCGGAGAGTTCGGCCGCTCGCGCTTCACGCGTGAGTTCAACACCACGGCAACCGCGGGCAGCGGCCCGATCTCGCAGTAGGAAGAGGAGGAATCTCTCATGTCGATGTCAACGGGTGGCAAGGGAGGGGTGAAGGCAGAGCCGAACGTGACGCCGATGATCGACGTCATGCTCGTCCTCCTCATCATCTTCATGCTCGTTGTCCCCGCGATCAGCGCCGGATTCCAGGCGGTGCCCCCGGTGGGCACCAACCTGAAGCCGCATCCTGAAGAGGACACGGATCAGGTTCTGGGAATCGATGCCAACGGGCAGTACTATCTCAACAAGAAGCCGATTCGGAACAACGAGCTGGCAGCGCGACTGAAGGCGATATTCGAGACGCGCGAGCTGGACAAGCTCCTTTACGTCAAGGCGCACAAGGACCTCGATTATGGAAAGGTTCTGGATGCGCTCGACATCGCGGCGCGTAACGATGTGCGAGTGACGGGTCTGATCACCGATCAGCGCCCCGGAACCATTTCGCTCATAACGAGCGACAACATCGTCGTGGCGGGGGGAAAACAGTAATGGCACTGTCGGGAGGAGGTGGGGGAGGCAGCCTCACCAACGAGATCAACGTCACGCCGATGATCGACGTGCTGCTGGTGCTGTTGATCATCTTCATGCTGGTCATTCCGATGTCGCGCAAGGCGATCGATCTGCAGCTTCCGGATCCGACGCCGAGCGACCAGCCGCAGGGAGCAGCACCATCACAGATCGTGCTGGAGGTAAACCCTGGCGAGACTTACAAGATCAACACTATGCCGGTGACGAAGGCGGAGCTGCCGGCAAAGCTGAAGGAGATCTACGATCCGCGCCCGGAAAAGATCATTTTCGTGAAGGGTGACGAACACGTGAAGTACTCGGATGTGATCTGGGCAATGGATGTGGCGCGCGGTTCCGGCGTCAAGGTGATTGCCGCTGTGCCGAAGGATGTGAAGTAGTCACGCGCTATCGTCCGCCGGTTGGATTACCGCTCCGCAAGGAGAAGCGCTGGAAAGGGGTCATTGCGTCGCTGCTCGTGCACGCACTGATCCTTTTTCTCGTTCTCGCGCCAATCATCGCATCCTCTGATTTCACGCACGACCCTGTCCTGGGCGGCGGCGGACCCGGGCCAGCGGGTGGAGGCGGCGGTGGCAGCAACGGCTCGGGGTCGCGCGAAGAGCATCTTCAATTCGTGCGGGTGAGACCCGATCCGACCGGGATCCCCAAGGTAGCTCCCCTCTCGCCTCCGCCCGTGAAGCCGCCGGAGCCCACACCGCAGATAGAATCGCCGGTGACTCCCGCGGCGCCCGTGGCCACCACTCCGGAGCCGACGAACACGACGGGTGGGGGCAGCGGCACCGCGGGGACCGCGGG
>CABEAH010000149.1_pt1 | contig 13101 bp, 10 predicted proteins | sample 3132331 | NCBI WGS metagenome assembly CABEAH01 (sample SAMEA5534343, study PRJEB31848) | metagenome | biome: tundra; feature: field; material: soil | place: USA | collected 2013-05 | depth 0.45 m | reverse complement strand
CTTCTGGTGAGTGATCCGTTTCACATGCTAAGGCTTCGGATTCTAGCGCGTCGCTTCGGCTTCATACCCTATACGTCGCCTACGCAGACCAGCCCGATCTCTCCAAATCGCGAAGAACGCTGGAGGTATATTCTTGGGGAATCGGTAAAAGCTCCACTGGCATTCTTTTTCGAGAGGAAGCTGTGAAGAAGAAAACCCATTTAGTAACACTCTGCTACGTACTGGCTGGTGCCTGTTTAGGTATGCCCGCGGGAGCACAGATGACGCCGCGGATCCAGTTCGAGAAATACACACTCCCGAACGGCCTGGAAGTGATCCTGCACGAAGATCATTCCACGCCTATTGTGGCAGTCGATACCTGGTATCACGTCGGCTCGGGCAACGAGCAGGTTGGACGCACCGGATTTGCCCATCTGTTCGAGCACATCATGTTCATGGGCTCGCAAAACGTTCCGGTGGGTGCGTTCGACAAGCTTCTCGAAGCCGCAGGTGCGAACAATAACGGCTCTACCACGGAAGACCGTACAAACTATTACGAGACGCTTCCGTCGAATGCCCTTGAGCTGGCTCTTTGGCTCGATGCCGACCGGATGGGCTTTCTGCTGCCGACGATGGATCTTCCCAAGGTCAATCTCCAACGGGATGTCGTCAAGAATGAACGCCGCCAGCGGGTCGACAATGTTCCCTATGGTCGCGCCGACGAGACAATACTGGCCGCGCTATATCCAAAGTCGCACCCCTATTCCTGGCCGGTTATCGGCTTCATGACTGATCTGAGTGCCGCGTCGCTGGATGACGTGAAGAATTTCTTCCGGACCTACTACGCCCCGAACAACGCAACGCTAACAATCGCGGGAGACTTCGATCCGAAAACGGTTAAGAAAATGGTGGAGAAGTATTTTGGAGGCATACCACGTGGTCCGGCGGTAAAGAGAAGAACCACGGTGCCGGCCGTTGTAATTCCGCGGGACACCTTTCTCGTGCTGGAGGATCGGGTTCAGCTTCCGCGTCTCTTCTATACATGGCATTCGGTCAAGGGCTTCTCGAAGGATGACGCCACGCTTGATATCCTCGCCCAAATCGTGGCCAATGACAAGAACTCGCGACTCTACAAGAAGCTCGTGTACGATCTCCAAGTGGCGCAGAATGTCAGAGCATTCCAGGATGGTGGACGCCTCGATGGAAAATTTCAGATCGATGTAACTCCGAAGCCTGGCCAGGAAGTGGCCGACATCGACCGGCTTGTTCAGGCAGAGATCGCGAAAGTCATCAGCGGCGGAATTACATCCCGAGAACTGCAGAGAGCACAGAACTCGTACAAGGCCAGCTTTCTCAATCGTCTCGCGAGTGTGCTTGGAAAGGCGGATATCCTCAACTACTACAATTATTTCGTTGGTACCCCCGACTACGTACAGCAGGATGCTGCGCGCTATGAGCGGGTGACGGCAGCCGATGTACAGCGTGCAGCCCGGATCTACCTGAGCCGCCCAAAGATCGTTCTGACGGTGGTGCCAGAGGGAAAGAAAGACATGATGCTAACCGCAAGCGGGGGTGATCGATGAAGGTGTCCGAGAATATTGCCACCTCGAGCGTGGTGGCCCTGCTTGTCGCCGGCTCGATCGCCGGAGCCCAGGGCACAATAGACCGGAGTAAACCACCGGAGATTGGACCGCCGCCGCGCGTATCGCTTCCTCCGATCGTGACGAGGGAGCTTCCCAACGGGCTTAAGCTCATGATCGTAGAGCAGCATGAGCTGCCACTGGCCGACTTCGTTCTACTCGTAGGAAGTGGAAGTACCGCCGACCCGGCAAGCAAGACTGGAGTTGCAAACCTCACTTCCTCGATGCTTCGAGAAGGTACGACGACGCGCAAAAGCTTGGAGATTGCGGATCAGATCGCGTTTCTCGGAATCAACCTTTCTTCCTCGAGCAGCTGGGAATCAGCTACGCTGTCTCTCCATACACCGACGGCCCAGCTGGATAGTGCGCTTGCCCTGTTCGTGGATGTGGCACTTCACCCATCATTTCCGGCGAATGAGTTCGAACGCATCAGGAAAAACCGGCTAACGGAGCTGTTGCAGCTCAAAGATCAGGGGCCAGCGATCGCAAATCTTGCCTTCCCGGCAATCATCTACGGGAATGCATACCCATATGGTGCCGCGCCGATTGGCACTGAAGCATCGGTAAAATCTTTCTCTACCGCCGATCTGGAGGAGTATTATCGGGCCAACTTCAGGCCGAATAACGCTACACTCATCATTGTTGGTGATGTGAGTCCTTCGCAGATCGAGCAGAAGATCAACGGTCTCTTTGGCGGATGGCAGCGCGGGAACATCACCCCCGCCGCATACGGTGAACCTCCAAAATCAGCCGCGACTACGATCTACCTCATCGACAAACCCGGTGCAGCTCAGTCCTCATTTCGGATCGGAACGGTAGGTGTTCCCCGCTCAACTAGGGATTATTTCGCCCTGACCGTAATGAACACAATTCTTGGCGGTTCCTTCACCAGCCGGCTCAATCAGAATCTTCGTGAGACGCGCGGCTATACCTATGGTGCCGGCTCTCGATTTGATATGAGACGTGCGGCAGGCCCATTTACCGCGTCGGCAGAAATCGTCGCGGCGAAAACAGATTCTGCGCTTCTTGAATTCATGAAGGAGCTCAACTTGATTCGCGAGCCAGTGGCAACAGCTGAAGTCGCCCGCGCCAAGCAATATCTCCAGCTTCAGCTACCTGGAGACTTCGAGACCACACAACAGATCGCGTCCGCGCTCGTGCCGGTAGCACTCTACGGATTGCCACTAGACTACTACGGCAACTATGTCCAGAACATCGGGTCGGTCACCCAGGCTGATGTACAGCGTGTGGCGCAGGAGTATATCAATCCCGGATCGCTGGCCATCGTAATCGTCGGCGACAGAAAGACGATCGAGCAGGGATTGAAAGCGACCAATGTGGGGCCGATCACGATCAGAGATATGACAGGCCAGCTGATTCATTAGAGGTCGGAGAGAAGCTGTTCAGAGGGGCATGACAGTCAGAGTGGTCATGCCGCTTTCTCTTGCCTCTCATGGCTTTCAGCCAGCGGTGTCCAGGGACCGTGTGATCCAATTCCAATACTCCTCACCGCCAGCGGCCTCAACATCGTTATGTCCTGCCGTTTCTACGGCCAGGAACTCCCCTTTGATCTTGGCGGCCTCATACACCTGAACCCCCATTCCGAAAGGCACTATACGATCATGTTTACCATGGGCGACCCACACCGGTACATCGAGACGCTTCACGGCTTGCTCTGTGTCGAAGTGGATGCGGGATATCGCTTTCCAGGCGAGCGTGACTGGTGCCGGTACTATGCGCGTCGCCATCGCTCGGGCTGAAGTGAAGGGCGATTGAAGCAATAGCGCACACGGTGGATGGGTTTCAGCCAGCTCCGTGGCGATCGCGCTCCCCAGTGAATGCCCGAAGTAGGCGATACGCTCCGCAGATGAATTCAAGCCAGACGAGATATGATCGTATGCAGCAATCGCATCGAGCTTTGTGCTTGCATAGCTCGGCGTGCCACTGAGTGACATGTATCCTCGATACTCAGCGAGGAAAACCGAGTATCCGGTTCGGTTAGTCACGCTGTGCGCCCACTCCATCTGCCAAACAGCGAGATCGGCATTGCCGTGAAAGCATAGGAGAACACCGCGGGCCGCATCTGGATTGCCGACGATGTAGCCAATGAGACGCTGCCCATCGGAAGTCTCGTAATCCACCTGTCCCGGTTCAAGTGGAAGGCCATTCAGTCGGGGAGGCTGGAAGAGAACCCGTTCCTGTCCCCACCATAGCAGGAGAAAGAAACTGAGCAGTAACAGGAGAACAGCGAGCGTGACAATCACGATACAGTGCAGAGGGGGTTCCAGTGCGTTTGCATGGCTGGCAATTTACGGTAATGCGAATACCTATCGAAACCTTTCATCTCGATAACGGTCTCAGCGTTACGCTCTCTGAGGATCACACCGCTCCGATTGTAGCGGTAAATCTCTGGTATCACGTCGGGTCCGCCAACGAGCGCCCAGGCCGGACGGGATTCGCGCACTTATTCGAGCACATGCTGTTTCAGGGCTCGGCCCATGTCGGATCGAACGAACATTTTGAGCTGATTCAACGTGCCGGTGGCACGCTCAACGGCTCGACGTGGCTGGAGCGCACCAACTACTTCGAGACCGTTCCGTCGAACGAGCTGGCGCTTGCTCTCTGGCTCGAGGCTGATCGGATGGGTGAGCTGTTACCAGCAATGACCCAGGAAAAACTCGATACGCAACGGGACGTCGTGAAGAACGAGCGACGCTGGTCCGTGGATAATCAGCCCTACGGCACGATGCTCGAAAAGCTGCAGGAGCTCGTATTTCCGCCCGCCCATCCGTTCCGGCATTCGCTCATAGGATCGATGGAAGATCTCTCCAAGGCATCGCTGGACGATGTCGCACAGTTCTTCGCGACTTATTACACGCCTGACAATGCCGTACTCTCGATCGCGGGCGATTTTGATCCAGCTGAGGCACGCAGTCTCGTGGAAAAGTTCTTTGGGCCAATCCCGAGAGGAAGGGGAAAACCACCATTGCCTCCAATGGCTCTGCCACCCGTATTTGGAACGCGCGTGAGAGAGGTCGTCCCTGACGATGTCGGTCTACCGCGCCTGTTCATGATCTTCCGTTCTCCTGTTTTCGGAAGCACCCAGTACTATACGGCGAGCGTATGTGGCGCGCTGCTGGGAATGAAAAAGGGCAGCAGACTGCATCGGTCGCTTGTACGCGAGCGGCAGGTCGCGGCCGATACATCCGCATTTACATTCGATCTCGCCAAAGGCACTGACCTTCTGGTCGTCGATGTCACCGCGCGGCCGGAAACTTCAGCAACCCAGCTCGAGGAAGAAGTAGAGCGCGAGATTGATCTGTTGTTCCGTGACGGCGTCATCGAATCGGAGGTGAGAAGGGCGATTGCGCTGATTGAGACTGATCTGGTGAAATCCATGCAGTCTGCTGGAGATCGGGCAGACAGACTTTCCATGTTCGCGACCTTCTTCAATGATCCCGGGCTGATCAATGAACAGGCAGATCGGTATCGGGCCGTTACGACGGATATGGTGAACGATTTTATCATCGAGCGCTGTAGCGACGAAAACAGGGCAAGTCTTCTCTACGTTCCGAAGGAAGGGGTAGAGGCTGAGGGAATGTTGGCGGTTGTGGCCGGCGCCAGCTAATGGTCACGGAGCTCCGCCCGAAGCCCGGCCCAAGCCGGAGTTATCAATTTCCCGGATTCCATGATGAACCGCTGGCGAACGGAATCCGTCTGGTAGTAGCTCCTGTCGCGAAGCTTCCCATCGCGACAGTTCTGGTGATCTTCGAGGCTGGCTCGACCAATGATCCTCCAGGAAAGGAGGGGATCGCCGGATTGACCGCGAGTACACTTCTCGAGGGTACAAGCCGTCACGACGGGGCTGCCCTGGCGGAGATGTTCGAGCAACTTGGGACATCCCTCGAGTCGGGAGCTGACTGGGACAGCGCGTTCGTGAAGATCACGGTTCTCACCGACCGGCTGGGTGAAGCTCTGAAGCTTCTCGGCGACCTAATCATGAATCCGGTGTTTCCCGAGCGAGAAATAGAACGGCTAAAAGCCGAACGGCTGGCGGAAATACTTCAGTTGGAGACAGAGCCCCGAGGGCTGGCGGACGAGAGATTCTCGTCGTTTCTCTACGCGGAAGACTCACGCTACTCGAAGCCTGATGCGGGCAGCAAGGAAAGTGTCGGTAATCTCACCCGCGAAGACGTAGAATGTTTCTACCGCTCGCAATTCACAGCCGCCGGCACGACGGTGATTATCGCCGGCGATGTGAGAATGAAAGAGATGCAGGCCCTTGTAACGGACATGTTTGGGAGCTGGAGGAGCGCACCAGTCCCTGCACGGCCACTGGTTTCCAGCCCACGCTCGAACAAGCGCCGTATTCATGTCGTGAACAAGACAGAAGCGCCTCAGTCGGAACTTCGAGTGGGTCATGTCGGTCTGCCGCGGAGACATTCCGACTTCTTCCCTACGCTCGTAATGAACGCAGTACTTGGCGGATTGTTCGGCTCTCGCATCAACCTCAATCTTCGTGAGGTCCATGGGTATACCTACGGAGCTCACTCCTATTACGACTGGAGACGTGGCGCGGGGCCCTTTGTCGTATCGACGGCCGTAGAGAGCGATGTAACCGCTCTCGCCATACGTGAAATCCTGCTGGAAATAGATCGGATTCGAGTGGAAGAAGTTTCCGACGAAGAGCTCTCCCTCGCAACGAACTACCTCGAAGGAGTATTTCCAATCCGATATGAAACAACCTCGGCGATCGTATCGGCGCTCGCGAGTCTCGTGATTTACGGTCTTCCTGCGGATTACTACGACTCCTACCGGAGGAATATTCACGATGTGACCACGTTCAAGCTGCTGGAAGCAGCCCGAGCACATATTCATCCGACGGAGCTGCAAATAGTCATTGTCGGCGATGCCGGGATGGTCGAGGGGCCTCTTCGCGAGCTGGATGCAGGGGACGTCAGCATTCATGACGCCTGATTGAATGGCAACTCCACCGGATATCTCCCGGACTAGAGGAGGAGTTGGCCGTGTAGCCACTCGTCGCGCCTATACAGGAAAGATCATCTCGCTCGACGTGGATGAGGTTCGCTTCCCCGATGGCTCGGTGGGTGAACTCGAGATGATCAGGCATCCCGGCGCGAGCGCGGTAGTGCCATTTCTGAGTGACCCAGCTGGCGACGATCCCCAGATTCTCATGATCAAGCAGTATCGGTATGCTGCCGAGGGATATCTATACGAGATCCCGGCAGGCCGGCTTGAACCGGGAGAAGATCCTCGTGCCTGCGCGCTCAGGGAGCTCAAGGAAGAAACCGGCTGTTCAGCGGAGTGTGTCGAGCATCTTTTTACGATGTACACGACTCCCGGGTTTACCGATGAGAAGATTCACCTCTTTCTAGCGTCGGGACTGGAGCGAGGCGAGACGAGCCATGAAGCCGACGAATTTCTCGACCTTCAGCCCATGCAGCTCTCGTCTGCGCTGGAGATGGTAGAGGCGGGCGAAATTCAGGATGCAAAGACAGCCCTGGGTCTCCTCTTCGCTGCGGGATTTCGCGCGGGCCGTTAACCCTTCAGGCCAAAGTGGCGTCTAACTGATTTCAGACGCCTGCCCCGTGTCATACAGAGAGGACAGAATGGCAGAATCTGGACAGCCTCAAGCATTAGCACGGTGTTGTAAGTCCTTAATCCATAACACGTTAACGTCAACTCCATTCGGCATACCATGTGCATTACATGGTAGCGTGGGAAGTTCCATCAGGAGGCCTGCACGATTCAATATCGTCAAAATCCCTCTCTCATTGAGGATCACAAGAATGGCTGACATCGCACGTAAGCAAATGATCCCGGCTTCGGGAGCGACCGTCAGGGAGCGGCTACAGGCGATGGATGATTCAGCCGTCGTGACCGCTTTCCTCGGCGGTGAGGAGCGCGCCTTCTCGGAGCTCGTGACGCGTTATCAGACGCGCTTGTTGAATTTCGTATATCGGACCATCGGCGATCGTGAGAAGGCCGAGGATCTGGTGCAGGAGGTATTCATCCGTGTTTATCGCCACCTGCATCGCTTCGATCGCTCCAAGAAGTTTTCGACGTGGGTTTACACGATCGCGTCCAACCTGGCGAAGAACGAGCTTCGAAACCGCTCGCGTAATCCACTGGTTCTCTTTCAGACGGTGCAAAAAAACTGGCAGGACGAGGATCGGCCCCTTCAGTTCGAGGACACAACCTCACGACCTGACGACATGTATCGGAAGCGGCATCTGAGAGAGATCGTAGAAGAGAGCGTGGCAAAGCTGCCTGAGCACCACCGAAACGTGTTCATTCTGCGTGAGCTCGAGGGCAAGTCCTACGAAGAGATTGCGGAGATCACGGATTGCAACCTCGGGACTGTCAAATCGCGGCTGAACCGGGCACGGAACTCGTTCGCGGAAATCATTGCCCCGTATGTAGATTAGGATTGGCGGTTCGGGAACAGGCACCCCACTGGTGGGTACCTGTTACCGAACCCTCAATCTGTCTCCATGGACTGTCGCGAGTTTTATGATAAGCACCTTGCCTTCGTAGACGATACCCTTGCCGGTATCGAGCTGGTTCGCATGCAGCGTCATATCGCAGAATGTGAACAGTGTGCCAAGCAGGATGCAAAGATCCGCCGCGCCCTTCTCCTCTTCAGAAATCTCCCCCTGATCGAGCCTTCGCCCGACTTTTCGGACCGGCTTCGGGCCCGCCTCAAGGAAGCTCAAGACAACGATCTGCTGGCTTCGGCGCATGGGAATCTCAGAAGAGGCGCGATAGCCGCAACCATTGCCAGCGCGGTGATGCTCGGATATATCGGCACGACACTCTACAACGCTGACGCTCCGCGCGACATGGTCATGCCCCCGGTGGTAGCCATGGTTCCAGAACCCGAGCTCCCATCCATAACCACCTCGACGCCGGCTATCGTTGCCTCCGTCTCCGCGGGCCTGACAATCTGGCCAGTCGCACTGTTCGCCGAGCAGATGCCTGTTCGATTTGCGCACTCGAAGCTGGAGCTCGCGAGCTATACTCGTTAGCGGCAATAGGCATCGGCAGCCTTTGAGGGCTGCCATATATTTCGAGGATGTCTGCCTCGTCTCTCAAAACACTACGTGATGCCCTGAAGCGCCGGTCCTTTGACGGCGCTTATTACATCTCGGGCGAGGATGACTATCAGAAGGACGATGCGGTTGGGCAATTGCTCGAAGCCGCGCTCGATATTCAGTCCCGCGACTTCAACCTGGATAACAAAAGAGCTGCCGATCTTGACGCCGAGACGCTAGGGATCCTGCTCAGCACGCCGCCGATGATGGCAGAGCGGCGGGTGGTCGTGGTTCGCGACATAGCCGGACTGAAAAAGGACGCGCGAAAGGTTCTGGATCGCTACCTGAAGAACCCCGCGCCGGATCTGCTACTCATAATGACCGCTACAGGCGGCACAAAGGCAGATGTGGCGCTTTCCGCATCCGCAACAGCGCTCAACTTCGATCCTCTGACAGGAGACCGGATCCCGAAATGGATCGCGCATCACGCAGGCACGGAACTGGGCGCAGGGATAACCGAGTCCGCGGTCGAACTTCTGCAGGCAGCGGTGGGGAGCGACCTCTACCAGTTGGCCTCCGAGCTCGACAAGCTTGCAAGCTACGTACAGGGTGGGGAAATCGACGAAGATGCGGTTACCGCGATCGTTGGAGTCCGCCGTGGCGAGACACAAGCCGATCTTCTCGATGCGATAGCTGATCGAAGCATGTCGCGGGCTTTGGAGCTGATCCCACATATACTCGCCCAGCCGAAAACGACTGGTGTCTCGATCGTCATGGTATTATCGACGCAGATGCTGGCAATTTCGTGGGGACGTGCCCGGCTCGACGAGGGCGTGTCGAGAGGTCGCCTCGCCAAGGAGTACTTCGACCTCCTGAAAGAGACTGGTGCGTTCCCCGGTAGATCATGGGGCTCGGCAACCGCTGTTTGGGCACGCGCAGCGGAGCGATGGGGCCGCGACGCGCTCGATCGCGCTCTTGACGTTCTGCTGGAAGCAGACGTCGCTCTCAAAGAGAGCAGGGTCTCTTCCGAAGAACAATTGCTAGCTACCGTGGTACTCAGCTTATGCGCGGTGGATGAGAGAAGCAGCGCCGCATGAGCCAAACAGGAGAATAGTGGATGTTCAGATGGGTATATATCTCAGGCGCATTGCTGTGTTGTGTGGCCGCGAAATCAGTAGCGCAAAGTCCAGCACGTTCGGCTGACGCCGTTTTTGCGAGAGCTCAGGGACTCGTGAGCGATGGCAATGGCGCAGCGGGCAGAGCTCTCGTGGATTCCGTGATAAAGGTCATCTCACCAACGTCTTCGATCTACCCCCAGGCGCTCTTCTGGCGAGCCTCGCTCGCGGCCAGTGCCGCGGATGCAGAAAGCGACTACAGGCACATCGTAGTCGACTATCCGCTTGCTCCACAGGCTGAAGACGCATTACTGCGGCTCGCACAGCTCGAGCTCGCGCGTGGGGACCGGGAAGGCGCACTGGCGCATCTGCAGCGTATCCCGCTTGACTATCCAAGGAGTAAGTCGCTGGCCCGTGCCGGATACTGGACTGCACGCGTGCTCTTCGAGAAGAATGACGTCGCGAATGCGTGTGCCGCAAACGCGAGTGCGCTGGCGAAAACTACCGAGAGCGATGTGGAGCTCCGAAACCAGATTCAGTATCAGGGGCAGCGCTGTGCAGCCTATGCTGCATCTACTGCCGCAGCTACTGCAGCTACCGCAGCTACCGCAGCTACTGCAGCTACCGCAGCTACCGCAGCTACCGCAGCTACCGCAGCTACAGTGGCCACAAATCCGCCTACTGCAGAATCCACCAGTGTTCCCGCCGCAGCTGCTCCTGAGAGCACGACGTCAATTGTCGCAGATGTGAAGCCGGTAGCATCCGACTCGGAGTTGCGTGCTCCGGTGAACTCAACGAAAAAGCCAGGATCCCAAGTGAAGCCTCCCGCTGAGGCCAAGGACACCCGGCCAAGCATCGTTGAGCCATCTGTCAAAGTATCCGCTGTGAAACCAGCAACTTCGAAGACTGCGCTTTCGCCGTCGACCAGGACGTATTCAGTTCAGGTTGCCGCGTACAGCAATAGGTCCGCTGCGGAAAGACTCGCGTCTATACTCAGCAAGCGTGGATACGAGGCAAGGGTGGACGGCGAAATTGCGCCATTCCGGGTGCGAATCGGCCGATATGAGACCGCCAGGGACGCCGAGACTGCGCTCGTGAAGATCAAGGCAAAGCACATGGACGGCTTCGTGGTGCGGGCACCCGAGAAGTGAACCGCGGCGCATCAACACCGTTGATGCAGCAATACCGGGAGATCAAATCGCGTCATCAGGACGCAATTCTGTTCTTCCGAATGGGTGATTTCTACGAGATGTTCTATGAAGATGCGGAAGTCGCCTCAAGAACTTTGGGCCTCACTCTCACATCGCGAAACAATGGAGGTGCCAGCGAGGTCCCCCTTGCCGGTGTCCCGGTAAAAGCCGCCGGAGAATACCTGCGGCGGCTCGTTCAGCATGGATTCCGGGTCTCGATCTGTGAGCAGATGGAAGACCCGAAGCTCGCAAAGGGCATCGTCAAGCGGGAAGTCGTGGAAACGATCACTCCGGGCGCTGCATTCTCCGACGATCTTCTCGACGGTACGCGGAACAACTATCTCTGCGCGCTGAATCGCAGTGGTGACATCATCGGTGTTGCTGCTGCTGATCTCTCGACTGGCGAGCTGCGGCTTACCGCCTGTGGGTTCGCCGATATTGAATCGATTCTCTGCAGGTTCACTCCGCGTGAGGTGATCGTCGCACGCGGCGGTGGGTTGGACCAGGTCGTGAAATCTCCGGCAGGGGAAGAAGGCCCTCTGATTACGGAACGGGAAGGCTGGGAGTTCGATGCGGCACTCGGCCGCGATCAGCTGATGCAGAGATTCCGCGTGAGCTCACTCGATGCATTCGGCATCGAAGGCAGAGATGACGCAGCAGTAGGGGCGGCAGGGGCGCTACTTAGATATCTCGATGAGCTTCAGCCCGCCGGGACGCCCCATCTTGCGCGGCCGAAGATAGAGCGTCCGGGGGGAGTAATGCCTCTCGACGAGATGACAAGGCGAAATCTCGAGCTTGTAGAATCAATGCGTGGCGAAGAGATCTCAGGTACGCTACTCGGGGTTCTCGACCGCACCTTGACCCCGATGGGGGCAAGACTCCTCAGGCAGTGGGTACTGGCACCGCTCATCGATCGCAATCAGATCGAGCCCAGACTCGGTGCAGTCGAGGCGCTCGGTGATGCTCTCGTGCGTGGTGCAATGCGTGAGGCTCTGGACGGTGTGCGTGATATGGAGCGTCTGGCTGGAAAAGCAGCAGCCGGCCGCGCCTCGCCACGGGAGCTGAGGGCTCTGGGGGATTCGATGGCGCGCCTGCCCGCGGTGGAGTTGGCTCTCGGTCGGGCTCATGCCGCCGCGCCGGCAGAGGCAATAACCCTGTTGAGGGATCACTCAGCGCGATGGGATGGTTGTTCGGATCTCTGCGATGAGGTGATACGCACCCTAGTTGAACGGCCGCCGGTGGCAATCGGAGACGAGCCAAGCATTCGAGAAGGCGTAGACGCTACGCTCGATGAATGGAGGTCGCTGAGGGATGGTGGGAAGGATGGAATCGCCAGGATTCAGGGCGAGGAGCGCATTCGCACGGGGATAAGCTCGCTCAAGGTCGGGTACAACAGAGTGTTCGGCTACTTCATAGAAGTGACGAACAGCAATTTGCATCTCGTGCCCGCCGATTATCAGCGACGCCAGACGCTGGCAGGTGCAGAGCGTTACGTGACGTCTTCACTCAAGGAATACGAGGAGCGGGTGCTGACGGCCGCTGAGCGGGTGGAAGCCCGTGAGAGGGAGCTGTTCGAGGTAGTGTGTACTCACGTCGGCAGTCAGATAGGCAGATTGCAAACGGTCGCCCGGATAGTCGCGGAGCTGGACGTCCTTGCGTCTCTGGCAGAGGTTGCAGCGCGCGAAGGATATGTGCGCCCCGAGCTGAGTGATGATTTCGCTCTCGAAATCGTAGAGGGCCGGCACCCTGTGGTCGAGCGTATGATGCCGCGGGAAAAATTCATTCCAAACGACATCTCGCTCACGCACGATGCGCGCATGATCATACTGACCGGTCCGAACATGGCTGGGAAGTCGACGATCCTTCGCCAAGTCGGATTGATAGTTCTGATGGCGCAGATCGGGAGCTTTGTTCCCGCATTACGCGCCCGAATCGGCGTGGTGGACCGGCTTTTCACGCGCGTCGGCGCGAGTGACAATCTCGTGCGCGGACAGTCAACCTTCATGGTGGAGATGTCGGAGACAAGCGCAATTCTCCACACTGCTTCGAGCAAGAGTCTCGTACTGCTGGATGAAATCGGACGTGGTACCTCGACCTACGATGGAATCTCCATCGCCTGGTC
>CABEAH010000141.1_pt1 | contig 13489 bp, 9 predicted proteins | sample 3132331 | NCBI WGS metagenome assembly CABEAH01 (sample SAMEA5534343, study PRJEB31848) | metagenome | biome: tundra; feature: field; material: soil | place: USA | collected 2013-05 | depth 0.45 m | reverse complement strand
CTCTAGCAACGATCCGTTGGCGGGTGTCCAAAGCTTTCGCTCGAACTCTTTCGGCCACGGTTGGCCAGGAGTTCCCGTCAGCTTTTCGGAGCCAATGACGACCCCACCAATCTCAGACAGATGGCTCCTGCCGATCCTCAAGGAGTTTCTTCCGGAGCCATCTTTCGGTGCGCTCGAGGCCGCCGTTACGAGCAGCTACTGGGGCGCCGCGGTGGGGCGCGCGTTCGCGACTGACGACGAAATTCTTTCGGCGGTGGCAGCCCGGGCCCGCGTTCAGATTGCCAATGGTCTCATCGTGAGCTCCCACGCGCGAGAGAACGTGCCGGAGCGCCTGGCCCGCCGCTTCGCCATCCTGCCGCTCTCCATCTCCGAGTCGACACTGGAGATCGCGACGGCGAATCCGTACGACCTCGACTGCGAAAAGACCCTTTCCTTCGCGACGGGGCGCACCGTCAGGATGTCGCTCGCTTCGCCAACTCGGATCGCCGAACGGATTGAGGAGGTGTACGCGCCCGTCGATCAGGTGAGCAGACTGCTGGACAAAGTTCCCAGGTCTTCAGTTCAACCGGTGCTGGAAAAGGCCGACGACACTGAGACGGAGATCGATGAGAAGCAGGCCGAGAGACCGGTCATCAAGCTCGTGGATCACATCGTGGCGGAAGGGATCGCGGTGGGAGCCAGCGACATCCACCTCGATACCGGAGAACATGGCATCGCGGTACGCTACCGGATCGACGGAATGTTGAAGGAGGTGATGGTCCTGCCGAAAGCCGTCGGCATTCCGCTCGTGTCGCGCATCAAAATAATGTCGCAGATGGACATCGCCGACAGGCTTCGCCCACAGGGGGGCAGGGCGCGTGTCGCCATCAATGGAGCGCGCGTGGATCTCCGCGTGTCCACGCTACCCGCCTCGCACGGTGAAAAGGTCGTCATCCGGATACTCGATTCGCGCTCAGCCCTCAGGTCGATCGAGTCACTCGGTCTCGATCCTGTGGACGGCCCGCGCATGCAGAAGCTCCTCGAGGTCAGGGAAGGCCTCATCCTGGTCACCGGGCCAACCGGTTCCGGAAAGACGAGCACTCTCTATGCCGCCCTCCGGCTTCTTCAGCACCGTGGCGTCAACATCATCACGGTCGAAGACCCGGTCGAATACAGAATTCCGGGGATCGTTCAGGTGCAGATTCACGAGAAGGCCGGCCTCACATTCGCGTCAGCGCTCCGATCGGTGCTGAGACAGGACCCGGACGTGGTTCTCATCGGAGAAATCCGCGACCGGGAAACTGCGGCGATCGCGCTGCAGGCGGCACTGACGGGCCACCTCGTCTTCGCGACGCTGCATACGAACGATGCCTGCAGCTCGATCACCCGGCTCACGGATCTGGGCGTCGACTCCGCCAAGCTCGCGGGTGCCCTCAAGGGCATCGTTGCACAGAGGCTGATTCGGCGTCTCTGTCCCGCCTGCAAGATGGTAGCGAATGCCGGCGTGCCTCGGCGCCTCCTCGGCTCCGTTCCTGAAAGCTCGATGATCTACGTCCCTCGTGGCTGCAACGAATGCTCGATGACCGGCTACCGTGGACGAATTGCCGTCACCGAAGTGCTGGTGACGACTCCGGAGATCGAGCGTGCTATCGCCGCCGATGAGGCGCCCGACCGTCTCGTTGCGGCCGCACGCGCTTCGGGAACGCGCTCGCTCTGGGGTTGCGGCGCGGCGCAGCTCGTGGCGGGAGACACGAGCGCACAGGAGCTAATGCGTGTTCTGGAGCCGGATGGCTCACGTGATCGCCCCGGGGAGCCGCGAGCGGGCTATGATTTACAGAGACCGATCATCTATGAGAGAGCCGCACCGACAATCATGACCCAGATCGTCCCCGGAGTGATCGAGCTCTACGTAATCCGACACAATGGCGGCGATTGGCGCGTGCTCGTCCTGCAACGGGCGGCGGATGCCATTCGTCCCGGTTCCTGGGAGACCGTTTTCGGAAAGATCGATACCACCGAGCGGCCGGAACGCGCTGCCGAGCGTGAGCTGAGGGAAGAGACCGGTCTCGAGATAAGCGCACTCTACAATGTCAACGTCAGCAGCTTCTACCTGCACGCCGCGCAGACTATTCAGATGTCGATAGTCTTTGCCGGGTTCGTGGCGGAGGATTCAGAGGTAGCACTGAGTGAAGAGCATCAGCGATTTGAGTGGCTTTCCCTCGAAGATGCATGCAGCCGCTTCACCTGGCCCCGCGCGGCTCAGGCTCTGCGAGATGCACGCCACCTTCTGGCGAATGGAGACGCGGGACCGGTGGAGGATGTGCTGCGGGTGAGATGAGGCAGCGCTCCGTGGAGGGCGACCGTATCACGACGAACCGCAACAGAACAAGAAACTGCAACAGAACGAGTTGTCGGACTACAACAGAACGAGTTGTCAGTGTTCAGCAACACAAGCCCAAGAGCTGATAGTTGCAAACGTCGGGACGTTACTGAGTGGCGTGACGGGAAGGGCAGTGGATTGTGCCCTGACCTGCGCCACGTGACGTCCCGACGTAGTGAAGCTCGGAGCTATCAGCTACAAAAGCTGACAACTGACAACTCGTTCTGTTGCAGTTTGTTCTGTTGCGGTTCGACAACTCGTTCTGTTGCAGTTAACGCTTCTGCATACGACTTCTAACTCAGTATGCTAGTGCCGCTTCACGGTGGTGAGACTCTCGATCCCGGCCGGCGCATTCGGCTTGACCCTGACGCTCTTGGCTGGTATCCCGACGTACACGTGGTAGGACCTCACATCCTTCGTCGCCACTGCCAGCGCGCCCACCATTCCCTGCTCGGCCACGTGCACCCCGGCCAACACAGTCGCGTGGTAGGTGATTCGGACGCCGTCGTCCAGGCGCGTCAATGCGTCGGTGACATCCTTCTGATCGACGATGCTGTGGGTGTGACTGTAGATGTTCGCATAATCACCGATCGAGACGTTGTTACCCAGCGAGATGCCGCCGCGATCGTCGAGCAGTACGTGGCGGTGTACAACGGCATTGTCCCCGACATCCATGTTGTAGCCGAACGAGAATTCGACGTGCTGAAACGCCTTGAAGTTCTCGCCGCACCGCTTGAAGATGTACGAAGCTAGCAGTCGTCGCAGCTGGACCCCGAGCTCGACGTTCTGTCCCCCGAGCTGAGTCCGATCGAAGGAATACCACAACCATAGCAGCGGCTTCACGACCTGAAAGCGCGCATCATCGCATTCCGCGTAATACTCGGGCTCGAGCGTGACATTGCGCGGATCGAGCGCGGAGAGAGCAAGCCGCGTAGCCAGCGAGAGCTTCGTATCCTCGACCGCCGTCTCCCAGTTCCGCGCAAATTCCGGATAGGAGATCTCGCAGAGCGTACGCCGGCAAAGCTCAGCGCGATCCGCACCCGCCTTCAGCTCCGCCCCAATCTCCTCCATCCACTCAGTCTCGAGCCCCGCAACCGGCAGCGAAGGAAGTTTACGAAGAGGTAGGATTGCCATGGATCAAAACTGGTCTCCCCCCGTGCGAAAAACCAGTTCTTGCGCACATGAAGCTGGAGCGTGAGACGCGGCGCGGCGCTCGCTTTCACCGCGGCCCCGAAGAAGTGCGAGCGGTTACTGCCGGGAATCAGGCCGGGATGCCCGTGCCCGTACAAGTGCACGCTCGCGCTCGACGCGCGTCAGGATCTGCTCCCAGATGTCACTCCGCTGATTCTGAAAGGTCACCGTCAGCGGCTGATCCAGATCCACCTCTTCGTCGAACAGGTATAGCGCGCTCTGCGTCTCGCGCTGCCTGAGTCGCTGTTCGCCGAACCCCGAGCTGAGCGGTATCACCTCGAGCGGCCGAAAATCACGCCCGCTCGAGGTGATCACGAACTCCCTCGGGCTGAAGTGCACGTCGGGCTGCACGCCATAGAACGACACGTACCAGAGATCCGGCGATCGCCCGCCCGTCCGGCGGGTTACGGCCGCGATCGCCTGCTTGTTGCTCTCCTGCAGGTCGCGCAGCGCGCGATATGAGTCGGGCGTGAGGAGCCGGATCAGATTCTCGTCGAGCGGGATCGCGCGCACGATGAGACCCTGCAGCTCGAGCCGGACCGCGATCTCATCCTGACGGAGAGTGCCGAACCCGGGTGGGACGTTTGCGCGGCCGGTCGTGTCATCAGCGGTGGGAGAAACGCCAGGCAGGGGGGCAGCGCCCGGAGCTCCCGAGACCGGAGCTGTGCAAGCCGCGGGGAGGAACAGGAGACCCGCGAATGCAGCCGCGAAAGCCTTCACTCCGAAGCGATCTCCGGCCGTGCTTCGACCAGCTGCATCATCGCTTCCGCAAGCTCGATGCGCCCCTCTCCCGTGACCGCACTGAATGGAATGACCTGGTCAGGCTGAAGCGCGAGGGTGCGCGAGATGCCCGCCACCTGCACCTGCGCGGCGATCTTCCCGAGCTTGTCCATTTTGGTCAGCGCCACGATAGTCGGCACCTCCACCTCCGCCAGAAAGTCGAGCATTGCGCGATCATCATCGCTCGGCTCGCGCCTGATGTCCAGCAGGAGCACTATTCCGCGGAGCTGAGTCGTCCGCCGCAGGTAGCTCTCGATGAGTGGCCGCCATTCCGCCTTCTTCACCTTGGATATCCGCGCGTAGCCGTAACCCGGCAGATCCACCAGCACGTATTGATTGTTGATTCGGAAGAAATTGATCTCGCGCGTGCGACCGGGCGTGCGGCTCACGCGCGCGAACGACTTGCGTCGTATCAGCGAATTGAGAAGCGACGATTTCCCGACGTTGGAGCGGCCGGCGAACGCGATCTCGGGGAGAGACGAATCGGGCCGCCAGCCAGTCGTCTCCGCCATACCACCCAGGAACTCCACATTCCGGATAACCAGCGCATCGGCATCCGGCTCTTTCGCCATCTAGTGGGTCACCGAGTCGTACAATGCCACGCCGCTCGATGCGGACGCTCCCGCCGGCGGCCGGAGCGCAATCGCCAGAACTTCGTCCATCGTCTTGACCGGATGGAAGCGCACCGATGCGCGGATTTCCTCGGGCAGCTCTTCGATGTCGCGCGCGTTCCCATGTGGAATGATCACGTCGCTAATCTTATTGCGATGCGCCGCGACGGATTTCTCCTTGAGCCCGCCAATCGGCAGCACGCGTCCACGCAGCGTGATCTCGCCCGTCATCGCGACGTCTCCACGCACCGGGACACCCGTGAGCGCGCTGATTACAGCCGTGGCGATTGCGATACCCGCCGAGGGCCCGTCCTTGGGCGTGGCGCCGGCCGGCATGTGAATATGGATGTCGCGAGTACGGTGAAATTCCGATTCGATGCCAAGCGCGCGCGCCCGTGCTCTCGCGTACGACAGTGCCGCGCTCGCTGATTCCTTCATCACTTCGCCGAGTGTGCCGGTGAGCTGCACCTTGCCGCGGCCCTTCACCACGCTGACCTCGATCTCGAGCACTTCACCGCCCGACTGTGTGTAGGCGAGCCCAGAGGCAACGCCGATCTTGTCATCGAGCGAAGTATCGTCCGGATCGAACGGCGGGCTTCCGAGCAGGTCCTTCAGGTCCTCGGCGCGCACGGTCTGGGTCTGTAAGGTGCTCGCAATCTCGGCGCGCTTCCGCGCCAGCTTGCGGGCGACACGCGCAATGCGCCGCTCCAGCTCACGCACCCCGGCTTCGCGCGTGTATCCGCGCATGATCGTCAATAACACGTCCGGCTCGAGAACGACTTCGTCCTTCTTCAATCCATTGGCCTCGATCTGGCGCGGCAGGAGAAATTGTCTGGCGATTGCCAGCTTCTCGTGATCGAGATAGCCAGCGATGCGAAGTATCTCCATCCGATCGCGGAGCGCCTCGGGAATGCCCGCCAGCGAGTTGGCCGTCGTGATGAACAGCACCTGCGAGAGATCGTAATCGACCTCGAGGTAGTTGTCGTTGAAGGTCGTGTTCTGCTCCGGGTCCAATACTTCGAGGAGCGCCGCCGCCGGATCGCCGCGGAAATCCTGTCCGAGCTTGTCCACCTCGTCGAGCAGAATCACCGGATTGACGACTTCGGCGCGGCGCATCGCCTGAATGATGCGCCCCGGCATCGAGCCGATATAGGTGCGGCGATGACCGCGAATCTCCGCCTCGTCACGCACCCCGCCGAGCGCCATGCGCACGAACTTGCGGCCAAGCGCGCGCGCGATCGAGCGCCCAAGCGAGGTCTTGCCAACGCCTGGTGGTCCGACGAGACACAGGATCTGGCCATCGAGTCGTCCGACGAGTGAGAGCACCGCGATGAAATCGAGAATGCGGTCCTTCACCTCTTCGAGGCCGTAATGATCGGCGTCGAGAATCGCTCTCGCGTGCGCGATGTCGAGGACTTCGTCCGTTCGCTCGGTCCACGGGATCGATATTATCCAGTCGACGAAGTTGCGGGCGACGGTAAACTCGGGCGACATCGGCGGCATCCGCCTCAGCTTTCGCAGCTCACGCAAAGTTCTCTCTTCAACCACTGGCGGCAGTGTCTTTTTCCGGACCTGTGCCTCCAGCTCGGCGAAGTCGTCGCTGTCGTCCTCTCCGAGCTCGCGGTGAATTACACGGAGCTGCTCCTGGAGGTAGAACTCGCGCTGGTTCTGGAACATCGCACCGCGCACGTCGTCGTCGATTTTCCTCTCGAGGCGCAGAAGCTCGATCTCGCCCGTGAGCAGCTCGCCCAGCATCTCCAGCAGGTGGCGCAGCGTGTCGGCCTCGAGGAGCGACTGACGCAGCTCGAACCTCACCGCGACGTGCGCGGCGATTCCAAAGGCCTGCCGCTCCACGGAATCCGTGCTCTGAATGATCGAGACTATCTCAGCCGGTATGCGCCGGTGGAGGCTGACGTACTCCTCGAAGGAGCTCATCACGCGCCTGCTCAGTGCTTCAGTCTCGGCGGAGGGAGTCTCGCCGGTCTCGAAGGGAAGGGGAGCGGCGGCGGCTCGCAGCACCGTACCCGAGGGGATGTAGCGGGTTACTCGCGCGCGAGCGATTCCTTCGACCAGCACCCGCGTAGTCCCGGTGGGAAAGCGCGACACCTGGATGACGCGCCCAACGACGCCGGTGCGGTGCAGATCGGCTGCAGCCGGCTCCTGCTTTTCACCGTCTCTCTGGGCGACGAGCAGGATGATCTTGTCTTCGGCCAGGGCAGCTTCGATCGCCGCGAGAGACGCGGGCCTGCCCACCAGGAGCGGGATGACGACGTATGGAAAGATTACGACGTCGCGTAGCGGCAGAACGGGAATGCGGTCCGAAGTCGGAATGCTCTCGTTGTCCCGCTGAAAAGTTTGCGGCACTGGAATCTATTGAAGGGAAAGTGCCCGCACTGAAGCGGGCAGGGCGCTACGCTTCCTTCTTTCTCCGGATCGGGGAGATCTCGAGCAGCGGCTGAGTGCCGTTCGTGATGCACGACTCGGTCACCTTGACCTCGACCACGTCTTCGCGGCCGGGGAGGTCGAACATGACTTCCATCAGCACCTCTTCGAGAATGGCGCGAAGACCACGAGCGCCAGCGCCACGCTTCAGAGCCTTGGTCGCGATTGCGACGAGCGCGCCTTCGTCGAAGGTGATTTTCACATCCTCGAGCCCGAACAGCTTCGCGTACTGCTTGGTGAGCGCGTTCTTGGGCTCCTTGAGGATGCGCACCAGCGCGTCTTCGTCGAGTCCCTCGAGTGCCACCGTCACCGGCAGACGTCCCACCAGCTCGGGGATAAGGCCGTAGCGGAGCAGGTCGTCCGGCTCGACTTCGCTGAACATGTGCTTCTGCGCGACTGCCTTGCCGCGGGCGCCAGTGCCATTGAAACCGATCTGTCTGCGGCCGGTGCGTGCCTCGATGATCTTCTCGAGTCCATCGAATGCGCCACCACAGATGAAGAGGATGTCTTTGGTGTTGAGCTGGATGTACTCCTGCTGCGGATGCTTGCGTCCACCCTGCGGCGGAACCGAAGCGACCGTGCCTTCGATGATCTTGAGCAGCGCCTGCTGCACGCCCTCGCCGGAGACATCGCGCGTGATGCTCGGGTTCTCCGATTTCCGCGCGATCTTGTCGATCTCGTCGATGTAAACGATGCCGCGCTCGCATTCGGCGACGTTGAAATCACCCGCCTGCAGCAGACGTACGAGGATGTTCTCTACATCCTCACCGACGTAGCCGGCTTCGGTGAGCGTCGTCGCGTCGGCGATCGTGAACGGCACGTCGATAATACGCGCCAGTGTACGGGCCAGAAGCGTCTTGCCCACGCCAGTGGGGCCGATCAAGAGGATATTCGACTTGTCGAGCTCTACATCATCATCCTTGAGCGAAGTCGAATTGATGCGCTTGTAATGATTGTACACCGATACAGCCAGTGCCTTCTTCGCCTGCTCCTGCCCGATCACGTACTGATCGAGAACGTCCTTGATTTCCTGCGGCGCCGGGACCTGGGTTATGGCCTCGGCAACCTCCCGTTCCTCATCCTCCGCGAGAATCTCGTTGCAGAGGGCAATGCACTCGTTGCAGATGTAAACAGATGGTCCAGAGATGAATTTCCGGACGGAGTCCTTGGACTTTCCGCAGAACGAGCACCTGAGATGTTTCTCTTGCGACATATGGCGACGGGGGAACGGGTGATGCCGGCAGCGAATCCGGGCACCGAGGCCTGCTAATGAGACTTAACAGCCGCGGTGAAAACGGTCAAGCGGGGATGCATGAGACGAGGACTTGTGAAGAAATTCACAAGTAACAGGAGGAGAGGGGAACCCTCCGACAAGCCAAAGGAGCACCATCTTCTTCAGGTGAGGGCCTACGCCTTCTTGATCGCTTCCTCCATCTCTCCGCGATAGGAGATGACGTTGTCGATCATGCCGTATTCCTTTGCTTCCTCCGCGGACATGAACCGGTCGCGGTCGGTGTCGCGCTCGATGCGCTCGACCGGCTGGCCGGTGTGCTTGGCCATGAGAAGGTTCATCTGCGAGCGAAGGTGGAGAATCTCCTTCGCCTGAATCTCGATGTCCGAAGCCGTGCCGCCGCCGCCGCCCTGTGAGGGCTGGTGAATCATGATGCGGGAATGCGGCAGTGCCGACCTTTTTCCGGGACGGCCCGCCGCGAGGAGAAACGCGCCCATACTGGCCGCGAGTCCCATGCAGTTGGTGTTCACCGGAGACTTGAGGAACTGCATTGTGTCGTAGATCGCGAGACCCGCCGACACGCTGCCGCCCGGGGAGTTGATATAGATGTGGATGTCGCGCTCCGGATTGTCTGACTCCAGGAAGAGCAGTTGCGCGATCACGACGTTGGCCACATCGTCGTTGATGGGCGTGCCAAGGAAGATGATCCGGTCCATCAGGAGCCGGGAGAAAACGTCGTATGTACGCTCACCGCGGCTGGAGCGCTCGATGACGTAGGGCGTATAGATCGTCGGCATTGGTTCTTCTTCGTCCCTCTGTTTAGGCATTAGTCGAAACATCGTTTCTGTCCATCAGCCACTTGAAGACTTTGTCCTCGGTGATGCTGCGCTCCATCTCCTTCAGCCGGCCGCTCTTCTCGAGCTGAGCGTAAATCTGACCAGGGTTCGCTCCGCGCTTCTCCGCCTGCTCGGCGATTCGATCGTCGAGATCCTTTTCGGTCGCCGAGAGCTCCTGCTTCTCCGCGATCGTCTCGATCACGAGATCGCGCCTGACCTGACGCTCGGCCATCGCGCGGAATTCGCCCGAGAACTTGTCGCGCTGGTCTTCCGGAACCTGGTACGCCTGCGCGTAGTTCTCCACGAACTGCTGTACCCAGCTCTTGGGCACGTCGAAGGAATTGGCAGCGATGATCTGATCGATGAGCTGCTGCCGGGCCGCGGCCTCGATTTCATGTTCAGCGTGGCGCTCCATGTCGGCGCGGACGGCGCTTCTGAGCGCATCGAGCGATTCGAAGTCGCCGACTTCACGCGCGAATGCATCGTCGAGCGGAGGTGCTGACTTCCGCTTCACTTCGTTGAGAGTGATGCGAACGGTCTTGGTCTGCCCTCGCTCTGCCTCGTCGGGAAAATCATCCGGCCATTTCACCGGACGCTCGACGGTCTGGCCTGGCGCGGCCTCCATGATCAGCTCCTCGATGCCGGGGATGGCCTGGCCGCCGCCAAGAACGATAGGATAGCTCTTGGCCTCGCCGGCCCCCGTGCCTTCCCCTGTTGCGAGCTGGACATTGACCATGTCGCCCGGAAGCGGCTTCTCGCTCACTGGAGTCCACGTTGCCTTCTCGTCGCGGATCTGCTCGAGCTGTTGATTGAGCTGCTCCTCCGTCACCGCGATCCGGGGCCTCTCGATCTTGAAACCGTTGGTGCGGGCGAGCTCGATGTCGGGCTTCACCTCGAGGTGAAGCTCGAACGTGAGAGGTTTTCCCTCCTCAAATTTCAGATCGTGCACGTGCGGCTGGGCCGCTACCTTGATGCTCTCTTTCTCGATGAACTCCTGGTACGCTTCCCTTACCAGAGTCTCGAGCGCTTCCTGCCGGATTGCCTCGCCGAATTTCTTTCTCACTACGGTGGCGGGCGCTTTGCCCGGACGGAACCCGGGCAGCCTCACTGTCGAAGCGTACCGTCTCGCCGCTTTCTCCTCGGCCTCTTTCACCGCCTCGGGGGGAACCGAGACCTGAACGTGCCGCTCGACCCCCTCGGAGGCCCGGGGCGTAAACTCGATTTTCATCAACGGAATATAACAGGCGGGCGAAGCGCCCTTTTACGAGCCTCTCCTTCCTGATTTCATCGAAGTTGCCGGCGGCTTACCGACGCGAACAGGTGGAATGGGTGCGGGCTTTGATTTTTCGGCCTCCGGAAGGACGGGCGATCCAGCATCCTTTCGCTTCTTAGAGAAGTCGGGTATGTCGTTTCTTCCTTTTTTCTTCATTCAAACTCCGTTGCTGCGATTCAATCTGTGACCACAGTTAGTACAAGATAACCGCCTCCGAACAAGCCTGCGCCGGAAATCGCCGAAGCCACAAGCCGCGCTCATTGCCGGCGCCTTAGCTGCAACGTGGGGGATCGTCGAGATCCTCGGCGTGGTGGATGATGCCGCGCCCCCAGTTGCCCCGCACCCGCCAACAGGTGAGCGTACAGCATGACCGATCTACTCGCGGCCCGCTCTCAGATGGCGATGTCCCTCGGCTTCCACATCGTGTTCGCCGAAATCGGAATCGGAATGCCACTGATGATGGTGCTGGCCGAATGGCGGTGGCTCCGCACCGGGGAGCGCGAATACCTGGAGCTGGCGCGGCGGTGGGCCAAGGGGGTGGCGATCCTGTTCGCCGTGGGCGCCGTCTCGGGCACGGTGCTCTCGTTCGAGCTCGGACTCCTCTGGCCGGGGTTCATGAAGTTCGCCGGCCCGATCGTCGGCGTCCCGTTCTCGCTCGAAGGGTTTGCCTTCTTCACCGAGGCGATCTTCCTCGGCGTCTATCTCTACGGGTGGGACCGGCTTTCGCGGCGCGCTCACTTGCTGGCCGGGATCGTCGTCGCGGTGAGCGGTGCCGCGTCGGCCGTGTTCGTGCTCATGGTCAACGCGTGGATGAACACCCCCACCGGCGTGACGATGGCCGGGGGAACGATCGTGGCGGTGGATCCGGTGGCCGGCATGCTGAGCCCGGCCGCGTTCCCGCAGGCGCTGCACATGGTGCTCGCCGCCTACGCGTCCACGGGCCTCGCCGTTGCGGGCGTGCACGCGTGGATGCTGCGGCGCGGCGCGGCGCGCGGCTTTCACCGCAGGGCGCTCATCGTGGCGCTCTGGGTGGGCGCGCCGGCCGCCGTGTTGCAGCCGCTCTCCGGCGACATCAGCGCCCGTCTCGTCGCCGAAACCCAGCCGGTGAAGCTGGCTGCCCTCGAGGGGCAGTTCGACACCGGGCGCGGTGCGCCGCTTCGCATCGGCGGCTGGCCCGACGCGCGGGCCGCGACCACGCGGTACGCGCTGGAGATTCCGCACGGCCTGTCGTTGCTCGCGTACCACGAGTGGAACGCCGAGGTGAAGGGCCTCACCGCGTTCCCCCGCTCCGACTGGCCGCCGGTGGCGCCGGTACACGTGAGCTTCCAGATCATGGTTGCGCTCGGGACGGCGATGGCGCTGGTGGCGCTGTGGGCGGCGTGGGTGGGGTGGCGCAAGCGCGAGATCGCCGAGCAGCCATGGCTGTTGCGCGCGCTGGCGGTCGTCGCGCCGTTCGGGTTCATCGCCACCGAAGTGGGGTGGATGGTCACGGAAATCGGACGCCAACCGTGGGTGGTGCAAGGACTGCTTCGCACCTCCGACGCCGTGACGCCGATGCCCGGGCTCATCGTGCCCCTCACCGTGTTCACGCTCCTCTACCTCGTGCTGGGCGCGGTGGTGGTCGCGTTGATCGCCGCCATGGTGCGCGACACGGCCGGCGAGCCGCTCGAGGCGCTCGCGTGACCAGCGTGTTCGCCGACTTTGGCCTACCCGAGCTGTTCGCTGGGATCATCGTCGTGGCGCTCAACGTGTATGTCCTCACGGGGGGCGCCGATTTCGGGGGCGGCGTGTGGGACCTGCTCGCCACGGGGCCGCGACGCGACCGGCAGCGCGACCTCATCGCCGGCGCCATCGGTCCCATCTGGGAAGCCAATCACGTTTGGCTCGTGCTCGTAGTCGTCCTCACCTTCACGGCGTTCCCGGCGGCGTTCGCCACGCTCGGCACGGTACTGCACCTCCCGCTGGCGTTGATGCTGGTGGGGATCGTCATGCGCGGCTCGGCGTTCGTGTTCCGCAGCTACGGCAGCCGCACATGGGAGCAGCGCCGCCGCTGGGGCCGCATCTTCGCCGTGGCGAGCACGCTCACTCCGCTGCTGCTCGGCGTGGTGATCGGCGCCATATCCTCCGGCGCGGTGGGCGTCGCGCAGGCACAGATTGGCACGGTGCCATTCCGGAACGTGTACGTGGCGCCCTGGTGGTCGCCGTTCCCGATCGCCGTGGGCGTGCTGGCGCTGGCGTTATTCGCGATGCTGGCCGCTGTCTATCTTGCCTATGAGACGCGCGACGATGCGCTGCGCGAAGACTTCCGGCGGCGCGCGCTCGCGGCAGCGGCGGCGGTGTTCGTGGCCGCGTTCGGCGCACTCGCCTTCGCGCACCGCGAAGCGCCAATGATGCGGGCCGGGCTCGTGGGCTCGCCGTGGGCCCTGCCGTTCCAGATCGCCACGGGCGTGGCGGCGCTCACCGCCATCGGAACATTGTGGCGGCGGCGTTACGCCCTGGCCCGGTTCGCCGCCGCGGCGCAGGTGTCGCTCATTCTGTGGGGGTGGGCAATTGCGCAGTTTCCATATTTGGTGCCGCCGAGCCTGACCATCCGAAACACGGTCGCGCCGCGGATCACGCTCGTCATCGTGGCGTGGGCGCTGGCTGCCGGCGCCATGCTGCTCATTCCGTCGCTCATTTACCTTCGCCGAACGTTCGCGACGCGACGGGCGCGCTGACGCGCGGATCCTTCGACGCGTTCCTTAAATCGTTCTGGCGCGATCATCC
>CABEAH010000140.1_pt1 | contig 13513 bp, 12 predicted proteins | sample 3132331 | NCBI WGS metagenome assembly CABEAH01 (sample SAMEA5534343, study PRJEB31848) | metagenome | biome: tundra; feature: field; material: soil | place: USA | collected 2013-05 | depth 0.45 m | reverse complement strand
CTTCAAATGGTGGCCATTCGATCGGAGCTGATCGCGACACCCCAAATGATGGATGTGATGAGAGAGGACCTCGAGCAGACCGGTGACTCCTCGCTCACTCAGCCCGGCGTCCCGCGCGGGCTCCGACGGACGGGACATTACACGAGCATCAGGATGCCCGTGTTCGATCGCTTCACCTCGACTCTCGATCGAATACCGCCAGCCGCCTACATTCTCGCCCCGCGGAACACGGCCGCGGTCGCTCTCCTTCGTCTACACGGAATCCGGGTCGAGAGATCGGACACAGCGTGGTCCGCGCGCGGTGAATCGTTTGTCATCGATTCGATCGTCACCGCATCGCGCGCGTTTCAGGGACACCACGAGGTGCGCCTGAAGGGGAGATGGGAGCGAGGATTGCAGACGCTTCCCGCCGGATCATTCATCGTGTCCACCGCGCAGCCGCTTGGTGCTCTGATCGTCTATTTGCTCGAGCCGGAAAGCGATGATGGCCTCACTACCTGGAATTTCTTCGACAGCCAGCTCCGTCAGGGTGAACACTTTCCCGTAAGACGAATACTCGGTCTGGGCCGAAGAGGCCGTGGCACCGCAGCCAGTAGCTCCTCCGATTCCCGTCCCCAGCCGCCTTCCAACTGATGCTCCGTAGCGCACTACTGTATCTATCGAACCAGCCGCAGGTCTTTCGCTTCGTCCGGAACAACGCGTTCGCCAAGGGATTCGCCAACAGATTCGTGGCGGGTGAGACGCTCGAGACTGCCCTCGCGGCCGTCGCCAAGCTCAATGCGCGCGGGATTGCGGCGTCGCTCGATCTGCTCGGTGAAAGTGTTCACAACGAAGCAGAGGCGCGCGCGGCCGGCCAGGCGTATCTGACGATGCTTGACAGGATTTACGAACAGAAGGCGGATGCGAACGTGTCTGTGAAGCTGACCGCGATGGGACTCGATGTCTCCGAGGAGCTCTGTATCGCAATCACGCACGATATCCTCCAGCGAGCCAGCGAATACCGGACCTTCGTTCGCATTGACATGGAAGGAAGCGACTATACTCAGCGCACACTCGATCTCTTCGAGCAGCGCCTCTACCCCAACTATCGGGAAAACGTCGGCATCGTCCTTCAGAGCTATCTCTACCGCACCTACGCCGATGTCGAGCGCGCCAACATGCTCAAGGCCCGAGTCCGCATCTGCAAGGGAGCGTACAAGGAGCCGGAAACGGTGGCATATCCCGCCAAGAAGGATGTAGACGAGAACTACACGAAGTGCATGCACACGCTCATGGAATTCGGGAACTATCCCGGCATTGCGACACACGACGAAGCGATCGTGGCTGAAGCGAAGCGCTTTGCGAAGGAGAAGCGGATCGCGAACAACCGCTTCGAGTTTCAGATGCTCTACGGCGTGCGCCGTGATCTTCAGGAAGAGCTGGTGCGCGAAGGATACCGCATGCGAGTGTATGTTCCCTTCGGAACACAGTGGTATCCGTATCTCCTGCGGCGGCTCGCCGAGCGTCCGGCAAATGTGGCGTTCCTCACCGGCAACATGCTGAAGGAGATGGTGGGCGGGCGCCGACGCTGATATGGGACAATTTCTTCCCGCCGATCATTCGAAGGGTGACGCGAACACGATCGGAGGCTACATGGCCGTGCACAGCCGGCCCGCCGCTTTCGAGGGGAGTGACGGCGCGTCCTACAGCGTAGAGATCGTCACGGACACGAGCGGTGAGGAAAAACACCCCTTTGCCGCGTATCTGCTTTTCGTTCGCTGGCGCGAAGTAGATCCCGTCGCGAGCGGACACCTCGAGACCGATTACCTCGCGTTCGGCGATAGCGAGGAGCAAGCGCGCCATCTCGTGGCGGCGCTGTCGCTCAACGACGTGAAGGCCAGGCTCGACGATCTGATCAAGGCGAGAAATGCGTAGCTCCGTCCCTGGTGGGAAGCGATGCGCCAGGGGGGGTAGCCGTGACCCGTACTGAAGGCGTGGTGTTGAAGGGAACCGGCGGGGTTTGGCACGTCCGCGCCCACTCGGGGGAGACGCATGAAGCCTCGCTTCGGGGGAGACTCAAGCAGGAGCGGGAAGAGAGCAGGAAGCTGGCTGTGGGAGACAAGGTCGTGCTGGAGCAGGATCGGGCCGGTGGCCAGTGGGCGATCTCCGAGATTCTTCCGCGCCACTCGCAGCTTGCGCGGCGTGCACCCGGCGGGGCACAGGGCGAACGGATCGTCGCCGCCAATGTGGACCAGGTCGTCATCGTATTCGCCGCTGCCAAGCCTGAGCCTCACCGCCGCATGCTCGATCGGTTTCTCGTCATCGCGGAAGGCAATTCGCTCCACTCGCGCATCGTCATCAACAAGGTCGAGCTCGTGGCCCGCGCGGAGATCGAGCGCGAGTTCGCCGACTATTCAGCGGCCGGATATCCGGTGCACTTCACGAGCGTCAAACGGAACATCGGACTCGGAGAGCTGCACGACGAGCTTGCCGGCAAGATGTCGGTTCTCACTGGTCCCTCTGGGGTGGGGAAGTCATCGCTCATGAATTCGATGTACCCCGGTCTCGATTTACGTGTGGGGGAGATCAGCGAGTCGGTGAACAAGGGGCGGCACACGACGGTGGGAGCACTTCTGCATCCTCTTCCCGATGCAGGTTACGTGGTGGACACCGCGGGTTTGCGTGAAGTCGGGATGTGGGGGCTCGCCTCGAAAAATCTCGATGCGTGCTTCCGCGAATTCCAGCCATTGCTCTCCGCCTGCAGGTTTGGAGACTGCACCCATCGCGTCGAGCCCGACTGTGCGATCCGGGACGCGGTGAAAGACGGTCGCATCAGCGCCGAGCGGTACGACAGCTATCTGTGGCTGCGCGAGGAAATCGAGGACTCCGAGCGGAAGTGGGCGCCCTACTCGGCGGCCTCAAAACCTCAGAAGAGGCGAACCTAGAGGCGAGATCGCGTCCGCTAGCGCAGCTCCAGCTTCCAGTCGACTTCGATGTCGCTCGAAAGCGAGTCGCGCACTGAGCAATACTTGTTGATCGCCAGATCGATCGCGCGCTCGGCGTGGGCCCGCTCGATGCCACTGCCGGCAATGTGGAAGTTGAGCGTGATGTGCCTCAAGCGGCGCGGTGTGGTATCGACGCGCTCGCCGACGGCATCTATCTCGAGAGACTCGACAGGCGTCCGCCTCTTGGCGAGGATGTCCACGACATCTGTCGAGGCGCATGATGCGAGCGCACTGAGCAGGGCATCGACCGGGTTCTGACCGGTTTCGCCGGCGGCGTCGATGCGGGCGATGGGCCCGTTCTCGCGGCCGGTGTCGAAGCGGTGATCCCCGACCCAGGTCACGTGCACGCGTGCCGGCGGCTTGGAAGTCGTTTTCGCAGAAGGAGCCGTCACCTTTCGGGTCCCTTCTCGATTGGTGCGCGCACCGAATTTCCCCATTCGGTCCAGCTTCCATCGTAGTTTCTCACCCGGTCGTAGCCCAGCAGGTAGGTGAGGGCGAACCAGGTGTGAGATGAACGCTCGCCGATGCGGCAGTAGGCGATGATATCGTCGCCCTTACGCAGTCCTTTCTCCTTTTCGTAGATCTCCCGCAGGGACTTGGCGTCCTTGAACGTCCCATCGGAATTAGCGGCTCGCGCCCAGGGAATGCTTCGGGCACCCCTGATGTGTCCGCCGCGCAGAGTTCCTTCCTGCGGGTAGTCCGGCATGTGCATCCTCTCACCGGTGAACTCTTCCGGCGACCTCACATCTATGAGCGGCTTGCCGCTCGCGGAATGCGTGCGGGCTTCGACGAAAAACGCGCGGATGCGCTCGTCCGACCGCTTCGGCGCCTTGTAGATCGTAGCGGGAAAACGCGGGACATCGGTCGTGAATGGCCGGCCTTCCTGCTCCCATTTGATGCGGCCGCCATCCAGAAGCTTCACGTTGGTGAAGCCGAACAGCTGAAAGACCCAAAACGCGTAGGCTGCCCACCAGTTGTTCTTGTCGCCGTAGAACACGACAGTCTCGCTCTCATCGATGCCCTTGTCGCGAAGAAGCTTTTCGAACTGAGCGGACGAGACATAGTCGCGCTGAACCGGATCGTTCAGATCCTGGTGCCAGTCGATTTTCTGTGCTCCGGGGATGTGGCCCGTTTCGTAGAGCAGGACGTCCTCGTCGCACTCGATGATTCTGATTCCGGGATCATCCAGGCGCGCGGCGAGCCACTCCGTGCTCACCAGAACCTCCGGATGGACGTACCCCTTTTTGGCGATGGCGGAATCGACGGCCGTCGCGTCGCTCTGGATGGTGGCTGGCATTGGTCGCTCGGAAAAAGAAAGAGTCTATATGATAATCAGACGCGGGCTGAAGTGAGGCAAGCAGGGTAGGGGCGTGTATCTTTTGGGATGGGCGACCTGGCGGCTCTATCGGCTCTGACTGGCATGACCATCGCTATCTGGACGGAGCAGGAAGCGCAAAGATTAGCGCTCACTCGCATGGTTGCCTTAACTTCAAGTCGAACCGCCAGGCCAGAGCAGTGATACCACCATTCAATCCACGCAGACTCGCACTTGGGGCTGCAAGAAAACTCATCTTCGAGGGCGAGGATCCGGAGACAGCGCTGGAGCGCATCGCCGGACTCGGCTCGAACGACAACCCCAGCACTCGCGGCCCGGAGAGCAAGTCCATGTCACGCACCCGTACGACGATTCTGAACAATCTTGACGAGATGTACCGCGAAGCCTTCGAGCGCGCGAAGATATCCGGGGACCAGACGCAGATGGCCACGCTCGATTTCGCCTATCGTAGGGAGCAGCTCTACTTCGAGATTCTGCTCGATGTCCGCGACGCGCTAGAACGTCGCTAGCTTGATCGTCGAGCCGGGCAGGAAATCCCGCCCTTGAACAGCCTTTGGGGCTGGATCGGATTCAACGCCGCGGTGCTCGCGCTGCTTGCGCTCGACCTCGGCGTTCTCCACCGCAAGTCGGAGAAAGTCTCTCTCAAGGAAGCGGCGACGTGGAGCGCTGTGTGGGTCGTGCTGTCGCTCTGCTTTGCCTTCGCGATTTTCCGCACGATGGGCCGCGAGTCGGGGCTCGAATTCCTCACCGGCTACCTGATCGAGTACGCGCTCTCTGTCGACAACATCTTCGTCTTCGTGCTGATCTTCTCCTATTTTGGGGTCCCGGAGAAGTATCAGCACCGTGTTCTGTTCTGGGGAATCATCGGTGCCCTGGTGCTACGTGGGGTGATGATCGTGGCGGGCTCGGCGCTAGTCGCCCGCTTCGCCTGGACGCTCTACATCTTCGGGGCGTTCCTGGTCTTTACGGGCATCAGGATGGCGCTGCAGAAGGATGGCGCCGCCTACAGCCCCGAGCGCGACCCCGTGCTCCGAATCGCACGCCGGCTGATCCCTGTAACGCCGGACTATCGTGGCGAAAGTTTCTTCGTCAGGGAGCCGGACAAATCAGGCAGAATACGCTACGCGGCCACACCGTTGTTCATCGTGCTCCTGATCGTGGATACCACGGACATCATCTTTGCCACCGATTCCATTCCAGCGATTTTCGCGGTCACGCGTGATCCGTTCATCATCTACACGTCGAATATCTGCGCCGTGGTCGGCCTCCGGGCGCTTTATTTCCTGCTGGCAAGCGTCGTGGAAAAGTTCGTGTACCTCAAACTCGGACTTTCACTCGTCCTGATTTTCATCGGCGCCAAGATGTTGCTCGAGGTTTTCATTCACATTCCGATCGTCGCATCGCTTGGCATGGTAGGTGCCGTTCTGGCGATTTCGATCGTGGCCTCCGTCAAATGGTCACGGGCAGGGCACTAAGGGACGGCTGTGGGTTACTGTTAGAGCGGCGGAAACGTCCTTTTCCGTACTCTCCTACACACATATAGGGAATGACGAACATGAGATTGATTTTGCGCTTTGCGGGCGCTGCGGCACTGACCCTCGTTCCGCTTTCGTATGTCCGCGCGCAGACCGCGGGCAAGGATCTGGCGATGGATTTTCGCATGACGAACATCGTCCAGGGAATGGCCGACACCGGTGTGGTCACGGGGCATGTGGTCGATTCCAACGGCAAGGTTCGCATTGACATGGCCACCAACGGCGCGGGCTCGCCTCTGAGTCCTCTCTCAACGGGCGGCGCAATCAGCGAGATTGTCACCGACAGTGGCAAGACGATCACCTATCTGGATTCCAAGAAGAGTCAGTATCTGCGGATCCGTCCCGCGGACATGCTTGCGCAGGCTCAGAAGATTCAGGGGATGAAGATGGAATTCTCCGGAACCGAAGCCAAAGTCGACAACCTCGGCGCGGGTCCGGCGATCCTCGGGCATCCGACGTCGCACTATCGCGTCGGAACCGGCATGACGATGACCATCAGCGCGATGGGCCAGCAGCAGACGGTGCAGATCGCGAGCACGACGGAATATTTTTTCGCGACCGATCTCAAGAGTCAGGCGAATCCGTTCTCCAGCCTGAGCGGAGCCGACATGGCCAACATGTTTGGCAGCAACAACAAGGATTTCGCGGACAAAATGAAGGCGGCCCAGGACAAGTTGCCGAAGTCGCCCCCGCTCCGCACCACCACTTCGGCTAAAGTAATCGCTCAGGGCCAGACGCGCGTCACCAACAGCAACATCGAGGTCACCTCGGTTGAATGGGTGAAGGCGGATCCGAAGATGTTCGATGTCCCGGCTTCCTTTACCTCGGTGCAGCTCCCGGGCATGGGTGGCGGAGCTGGTGAGGGAGCGATACCTCCTACACAGTAGACCGGTGTGGCTGGCATTGAAACAAAGACGGGGACCGCATTGGCGGTCCCCGTCTTTGTTTCAACTGAGAATTACGAGCTCTAGAACCGCACGATCTCCTCGTATGCCTGCCTGAACGTTTCCACCTGAGGCAAGATGGCGTCCTCGAGCTGCGGGGCATATCCGACGAAAGTGTCGGCCGATCCAATGCGTTTCACCGGCGCGTCGAGCCAGGCAAAACACTCATCCGCAATCGCCGCCGCGATCTCGGCGCCGTAACCCCACGACAGTGAATCCTCGTAGGCGACGATTACGCGCGATGTCTTCTTCACCGACGCGAACACCGCTTCGCGATCCCACGGACTCAACGTGCGAAGATCGATCACTTCAACCGAGATGCCATTCTCCGAGACTGCGTTGGCGGCGGTGATCGCGCGCTGAACCGTTGCCCCATACGTCACCACAGTGACATCCGTGCCTTCACGTACCAACTTCGCCTTGCCGAAGGGAATCATGAAGTTGGGACCGGGATAGCTCGACTTGTTGTAGGTCTGCCGGTAGAGATGCTTGTGCTCCAGAAAGATCACGGGGTCGTCACACCTGATGGCGGTGCGCAGGAGACCGTTGGCGTCCAGCGCCGTCGCGGGGCAAACGACGCGCAAGCCCGGACATTGAGTGAAGATCGAGGCGCCCGCCTGTGAGTGATAGATCGCGCCCCGGATATACCCGCCATAAGTCGTGCGTACCACTACCGGTGCGGCGAAGGTGTTGTTCGATCTCCAGCGCATCGTCGCAAGCTCGTTGCGGAGCTGCATGTAGGCCGTCCAGATGTAGTCGAAGAACTGGACTTCGACGACTGGCTTGAACCCACGTGCAGCTAATCCGATCGCGCGTCCTACGATATTCGCCTCGGCCAGGGGAGAGTTGTAGACCCGTGCACTGCCGAATTCCTTTTGAAGTCCCCAGGTAACCTTGAATACGCCGCCCTTGCCTTTGACTTTTCCGAGGTGTTCCTCGCGTGACAGATCGGCCACATCCTCCCCGAAGACGAGAATCTTCTGATCGCGCCGCATCTCGTCCTTCATGCAGACATTGAGGAGATCGACCATCGTTGTCGGATCGCCGGAAAACTGCGGATCATCCTCGGTGTCGAACTGTTCGCCGGTGGGGTCTACGTCCGGTGAATACACTCCGAAATAAACGGACTCCGGCCCTGGCTGTGGCTGCGCGAGCGCGGTGTCGGTTGCCGCGAGAATGACGGTCTCCACCTCGTCCTGGATCTGCTTGATCTCATCTTCCGTCGCGTGGCCTTCGCTCACCAGCCATTTTGGGAATCGCGTTATGGGGTCACGGGCGGCGTCCGCTTCGCGCTCGGATGGCGGACGATACATCGTCTCGTCGTCCGAGAGCGAATGTGAATACGGACGAATCACGTGCGCGTGGACCATCGCGGGGCCCTTCCGCTGTCTCGCGTAGTCCACCGCGCGCTGCATCACGTCATAGCTCGCGAGCAGGTCGCACCCATCCACCTCCTCAATGAAGAAATTGGGGAATGAGCGCACCAGCTTCGATATGTTGCCACCGGGCGTATTGACCTCGACCGGGACCGAGATCGCGTAGCCATTGTCCTCGATCAGATAGACAACGGGCAGTTTGAGATTCGACGCGGTGTTGAGGGACTCCCAGAACTCGCCCTCACTCGTGGTGCCTTCACCGGTGGTGATGAGCACGACCTCGTCGTCCTGAAATCCTTCCGTGATGCCGAGCAGCTTGGCGCGAAGCGATGCCTCGGCGCATCCCACTCCCTGAAGGAATTGAGTGCCGGTCGGAGACGATGCGGAGACTATGTTGTAGTCCTTGTGTCCCCAGTGGCTGGGCATCTGCCGCCCGCCCGACGCGGGATCGATTGCGGCACCCACCGCTTCGTACAGCATTTCAGTGGGCGTCACGCCCAGCTCCAAGCAGAGCGCGCGATCACGATAATAGGTATAGAACCAGTCGTAAGCCGGCTTGAGGATCATTCCCGCGGCGGTGAGAATCGCCTCGTGGCCAGCGCCCGAGATCTGGAAGAAAATCTTGTTCTGGCGCTTGAGCTGGACTTCCTTGTCGTCAATCCGTCGGGAGAGGAGCATGGTGCGGTAGGCGGCCATGAGCTGTTCTGGCGAAAGCCTTGCGCTGTCGGCGGGCTGGGAAGACGGTTTCCGGTCGGAAAGTGTTCTGGTGGCCATGATTCTCCGGGGATGAAGCTTGACTTCCAAAATTAGCAGATCGCGGCCCCGAGGGGCTACACGGCCGGCCTGCGAAGTGCTGGCCGGTTTCCTGCCGGAATACCGCCGTCCGCTCCCCGGCAGGTCAGGCTTTCAGTAATCCACCGGCCTGAGATACGCCTCGCCAATTCCCGTTGCGCTCACCATCGCCACTGTCGGCAGCTTTCGCTTCCAGTGTGTTCCGGCAAGCCGTTTGCGAATAAGCTCGACCTGTTCGGCGTCGAATCCTCGTTTCGCCAACGACTCTGGACTGTACCCGCTCACCAGCCAGTTGAGAATCTTGTCAGCTTCGGTGTAGCCGATACCGAAGTCTGCCTCGTCGGTCTGGCCTTCGATCAGATCGGCCGAGGCGGGCTTGGCGACGATCACGTCTGGAATGCCAAGGTATCGCGCCAGTTCCCAGACCTGTGTCTTGAACAGATCACCCAGTGGATTGATCGGGGGTGAGTCGTCCGCGTGCCAAGTGAAGTAGCCGAGCAGCCGCTCTGTCTTGTTTCCGGTTCCCACGGGAAGCGCGTGATACTTCGCTGACAGATCGAACAGCACGATCATCCTCTGACGCGCCATCACGTTGCCCCGTCGTCCCGGACCGGCATCCGGCTCGATGGCGAGATACGCATCCACCGCGGGAGAGATGTCGATCGTGCGCGATTTGATGCCGAGCTCATCGATAATCAGTTGAGCGTGCGCAAGTGATTCCGGGTTGGATGTGCGGTACGGCATCCGAACGGCGATGACATTCTCGGGCCCGAGTGCGCGCGAGATCAGATAAGCGGTCACCGCTGAATCGACGCCGCCGGAAAGTCCGACCACGGCTTTCTCGAAACCCCTGCGCTCGAACTCCTCACGAAGGAACGATACGAGCCAGCCCGCGGTGAGCTCCGTGTCGATGGCGATCGGTGCGGGTCCGCCAGCGAAATCGGGAGTCTTCACCACGGGGATGGACTCGCTCTTCCCCGCGTTGGACTTCGCGGACTTCCTTCCTTTGCGGGATTTCTGCGCGAGCTTGTCTGAGGTCTCGCCGCCCTCACGTGGAGCTTCGTCGAAGCCGAGCACGAGACGCTCTCCCGCCTGAATGCGATCGACGGTGCGCATGAGGTGCGGCATCATCGTCTGCAGATCCGTGAGAAGCGGCGCATCCGAGCGGGCGCGGGTGAGATCGCTCGGGTCGAGCGTGATCGTCATGATCGTCTCGTCCCAGAGCGGCGCCTGCGCGCGCACATCGCCGTGCGGTCCGGCGACTATCGATCCGCCCGAGAAAGTCTTGCCTCCCTCCGTTCCCACGAGATTCACCAGCGCCACGAACACGCCCTGCTCCTCGGCGATGTCGCGCGCCAGTCGTTCCCACCGCTTGAGGTTCGCCGGGATCGGGCCCTCGTCCTCGCGCGGCCAGACGCCGCGGGCAGGCGACGCCGAGAGAACAAAGATCGTGGTCGCTCCATCGAGGGCGGCAACGGTGCCGGTGAGACTGTGCCAGGCATCCTCGCAGATCAGCATCGCGGCTCGACCCCAGTCGGTGTCGAACGCGCGAACCTCGAAGCCGCGATCCACGAATCTTTCTTCGTCGAAAAGCCCGTATGTCGGAAGAAAGAGCTTGCGGTGGACGTGGCGAATGACCGGCTCATCACCGCCCAGCGTCACATAGAGCGCACTATTATAGAAGGCGTTGTTCCACAGCTCGTAGAACCCAATGCATACATCGAGCGGGTGCGGTGTAGTAACAGAGCCTGCATATTGCGCGTGAAGGTCTCTCGCGAGCGCGCCGGCGGTCATGGCAACGTCTCGAACCCCGCCTTCAACGAAATATCCGGTGAGAGCGGTCTCCGCGAAGACGGCAACGTCGGGATGGGGCTCGAGGCTGTCTATCTGCGAGAACACGCCGGCGAGACGGGCGAGGTTCGTCGCATAGTCGCCCTTTCGAGGCTTGAACTGAACTACGGCAAGATGAATAGAGCGATCCATCAACCAGAAGTTGCAATGAGACCGACGCGGCGGCAACCGCTGTATGCTCTCAGGCTAGCGGCGCTCGCCCTGGTGCCGGCCGCGCTTGGCGCCCAGCAGCGCGGCACCCCGGATACCGAGGCGTGGCAGATCGTCGCCGCGCCCCAGGCTTCACTGGTTCTCGCCCGCGATGGATCGCTCATCGGTGAGATCGGCAAGGAGCTCCGCACCAGCGTCTCGATCAGGTCGCTCCCAAAGTATTTGCCGCGGGCCTTCGTGGCGGTTGAAGATCATCGCTTCTATCAGCACGACGGCGTCGACGTGGTCGGAATCGCCGGTGCGCTCAAGGACAACATCTTCGGCGAGCATCGTGGAGCGAGTACGATCACGCAGCAGCTCGTCGGCAACATGCATCCGACGCTCATCGATCGCTCCGACAAGAGTCTCGGGAGAAAGCTCAGGGAGCAGTCCGCGGCGCGGGAGATGGAGAGACACTACACGAAGGAGCAGATACTCGAGGCGTACCTCAACGAGATCTCATTCGGGCACGGTTGGTACGGAGTCGAGAGCGCGGCACGTCACTACTTCGGCAAGAGCGCATCGAAGCTGTCGCTGGCGGAGTCTGCGGCGCTGGCGGCGATGCCGAAGGGGCCGGCGCTCTACGATCCGCTCAAGTATCCAGACAGAGTGCGCCGCCGCCGGAACGTCGTACTCTCGTTGATGGCTGACCAGGGACTCATTACGCGCGTGGAGGCCGCGACCGCGCAGGCTTCACGCCTGGTTACATCGACCGATGCTGGAATGGCCGCGCCATCGCCATGGTTCGTGGATGTCGTCCGCATTCAGGCATTGAGGGCGGGAATCCCATTGAGTCAGGGCGGCTATCGTATCTATACGAGCCTCGATCCGGATCTTCAGAAAGCCGCCGTCGATGCGCTGCTCGAGGAGACGGCCGCGATCGAGGCACGGCCGGGTTACAACCATCCGAAGTACAGCCCGGGCTCCGGGCGGAAAGCCGACTATTTGCAGGGAATGGTGGTCGCACTCGATCCGCCATCGGGCGATGTGCGCGCGCTGGTGGGAGGACGCGACTACAGCCAGTCGCAGTTCGATCGCGCCGTGGATGGAATGCGGCAGCCCGGATCTTCATTCAAGCCCTTCGTGTACGCGGCCGCGATCGCCGACAGCATATCCCCGAACACGATGTTCGCGGACACCGCTCTGGCGATTCCGCTGTCTAACGGCGAGGTGTACAGGCCTGAGAACTCCGATCACGAGTTTGTGGGACCTCTCACGCTCCGCGATGCGCTCGCGAAGTCACGCAATGGGGTGGCGATTCAGCTCGGCTTGATGCTAGGAATGGACACCATCTCCAGTCTCGCGCACCGCATGGGGATCAGATCACCGATTGCGCCCTACCCATCGAGCGCCATCGGCGCTTCCGCGGTACAGCCCCTCGACATCGTTGCCGCCTACACGACATTCGCAAATCTCGGCACTCCGGTCGAGCCGAGATTCATCTATCGCGTCGAAGACAGGAGCGGGAAAGTCGTGCTGTCCCGACAGGTCCGCGCTCTGGCGCCGGCGCTGGATCCTCGTGTAACGTATGTCGTTCGCGACATGATGCGCGATGTGGTCGAGCGCGGAACGGCGTCGAGTATCCGGCGCTATCTGCCCGCATCGATTCCGGTGGCCGGAAAAACGGGAACCACCAACGACAATTCCGACGTGTGGTTCATCGGTCTCACTCCGGATCTGGTCGCCGGGGTCTGGCTCGGCTTTGACAAGCCGACTACAATTGCGACTGGCGCCGCCGGCGGCTCACTCGCTGCCCCGATCTGGGGGAAGATGGTCGCGCGCTACTACGCAGCCCAGCCCCATGCGGTCACCTCGCACGCTGTAGAGCAGTGGACGGCTCCACTCGGCGTAATAATGGGTGAGCTCGATCGCGCGACTGGCGAGCTCGCCGATGATCTCACGCCGGCCGACCGGCGGTACACGGAATACTTCGTGGAGGGAACGGAACCCGCGCCTCTTCGCGCGGATCCCTGGAAGCTGTTTGCGTGGGGGCCGATCATATTCTGAATGGCCTCTTGGATCTGCCCCGATTTGGTGGACACGCCACTACCCCTGCTAGTGGAGTGTAACTGAAGTAGTGATAGTATTGATCTTACGGTGGGATTTGGCATGTTTACCAACACGATGGGCCTCATGCTTCCAGCCGCCGACCGCAAGATGCTCACGAGCATGCTGCGCTCGACTACCGTTCCCGCCGGACTCGTGCGGCGTGCCCGCGTGATCCTCGCCCTGGCTGACGGATTGAGCTACGACTCGATCGCCACGGCATACGGGGTCACTGATGCGTTCGTATCCCGCTGGAAGCGACGTTTCGTTGAGGGCGGCCTGTTTGCTCTGGGTGACCTGCCGCGTAGCGGCCGGCCAGACCTGGGGGGAACTTGCCTCGCTATCATCGCACCTGTTTCGTGACGAGCTCCATCGCTACCTCGCGTGGAAGGACGAGCACACGCGTGAATCCGTGGGGGAGCGTAGAAATCGCCTGCGTCGGGCTTCTGCGGCGAAAGAG
>CABEAH010000136.1_pt1 | contig 14008 bp, 13 predicted proteins | sample 3132331 | NCBI WGS metagenome assembly CABEAH01 (sample SAMEA5534343, study PRJEB31848) | metagenome | biome: tundra; feature: field; material: soil | place: USA | collected 2013-05 | depth 0.45 m | reverse complement strand
TCCCGGCCCAGATGAAGCTCCGAAAGAATCACGCCCCCATTGCCTTCCCCCCCAATCGGGGCTTTCTCGGCGCGCATTCGGGTGGCGACATTGACCTCACCCACCGGGGCGCGAATCACTCTCGTTCCTGCCTCGTGGGCGATGTCGTCCACGATCCGGCTGGTGGAGAGATTTGTGACTACCACGCCCTTTCGATGTCGCAGCACTACCTTGGCCGCCAGGGCAAGCGTGTAGTCCTCACCGATCGCGACGCCCTCGTCCGAAACGAGCGCCAGGCGGTCGACGTCCGGATCGACCGCCATTCCGATCTCCGAGTGGGAGTCCTGCACCAACTTCTGCAACTCTCCCAGATTCTCCGCGACCGGCTCCGGAGAGCGCGGGAACATGCCGTCGGTCTCCATGTTGATCGTCGAGAGCTTGCAGCCAAGGAGCTCGAGGAGGATGGGCATGAACGAGCCACCCGCACCACGAACGCAGTCGAGCGCCACCCTGAACTTCCGCTTCTGGATGCCTTCGACGTCGAGAAAGGGTAACGCCAGGATCTTTTCGATGTGCTCGCGAGCCGCGTCACGGTTAGAGGAGATGACTCCAAGCTTATCCCAGGTCGCGCGCGGGATGACGCCGTCGACGATCTTCCGCATCTCCGCTGCTTCCGCGGCCTCGAGAAAGATGCCGGAGGGTCCGATGAATTTGAGCGCGTTCCACTCGATCGGGTTGTGGCTCGCCGTTATCGCGAGACCCCCAGCGGCGTGATGGTGCTCTACCGCGAGCTGGATCGTGGGCGTCGGAACCATGCCCACGTCCAGGACATTGCATCCGACGGATTGCAGGGCCGAGAGAACAACCGGTTGAAACATGGGTCCGGAGACTCGGCTGTCTCTTCCAACCACTATGAGGGCCGAGCCTCCCGCGCGTGAGCGCGCCCACGCGCCGAAGCCCGCCGCGAATTTCGCCATGACTTCCGGCGTGAGCGCCTCACCGACGCGCCCGCGGACACCGGAAATGCTGACCATCAGACCTTCATGCGCCATTGTTTCTCTGCCCTGAAGTTCCGCTGTAAGTGCTGTGTCACCCGTAATTTACTCCGACCGGGAGCGAATCGGACAAAAGAAACTGGACGTCGGATTGGTTAACTTCCCATCCTCATTTCCAACGTGGCTCACGAATGACCCGCATCTTCGACGCAGACCTCGACACTGCTTTCGGCACCCGCGCCATCCATGCGGGACAGCGCCCCGATCCGCTCTCCGGCGCGATCATGACGCCGATCTACACGACCTCCACATACGTGCAGGAAGCCCTCGGCAAGAACAAGGGATACGAGTACGCCCGGGGCAAGAATCCAACTCGCGAAGCGCTCGAGCGGAACGTGGCCGCTCTCGAGGGAGGCAGGCACGGATTCGCGTTCAGCAGCGGGATGGGCTGCACCGATTCGATCATGAAGTTGTTCAAGTCGGGAGACCACATCGTCTGCGGTGAGAGCATGTATGGCGGGACTTTTCGCCTCTTCGACAAGATTCTCAGGAATTTCGGGCTCACCTTTTCCTACGTGGACAGCCGCGATCCCCAGCGCGTGGAAGACGCCTGCACGAAATCCACTGTCGCCATCATGGTGGAAACGCCGACGAATCCGCTGATGCGCATTACCGATCTCTCTGCCGTCGGTCAGATCGCGAAACGCAAGAAAGCGCTGTTCATCGTCGACAACACGTTTGCTTCGCCTTACTTCCAGCGGCCGTTCGAGCACGGCGCCGACATTGTCTATCATTCGACCACGAAGTACCTGAACGGACACAGCGACATGGTGGGCGGAATCGCAATCGTGCGCGATGACGCGCTGGCCGAGCGACTTCAGTTCATCCTGAACTCGGCGGGAGCGGTTCCGGGCCCGTTCGATGCGTGGCTCGTTCTGCGCGGGACCAAAACCCTCCACCTGCGCATGCCGCGTCACGACGAGAACGGACGCAAGATCGCGGCGTGGCTGGCGGAGAAAGTCGGTCACGAGAATGTCATTTACCCGGGCCTCACATCGCATCCGCAGCACGAGCTCGCGAAGCGGCAGATGACGGGGTTCGGTGGAATGATCTCCGTGCTCACCGGCACGAAGGAGAAAGCGGCGAAGATTCTGGGCAAGGTACGGATCTTTTCGCTCGCCGAGTCGCTCGGCGGCGTCGAGAGCCTGATCAGCCATCCGGCATCGATGACCCACGCGTCGGTCGAGCCGGAGCGTCGCGCCGAGCTCGGCATCACTGACGATCTGATTCGCCTCTCTTGCGGTGTCGAGGACATCGGCGACTTGATCGGCGACCTCGAGCAAGCTTTCGGATGAAGGTTTTGATCGTCGGCGGCGGCGGGCGCGAGCATGCGCTGGCCTGGAAGCTTCGCCGCGACGATCCGAATGCAGAGCTGCTCGCGGCGCCGGGGAATCCGGGGATCGCGTCACTCGCGCGTTGTGTCTCGATCGCATCCGACAAGCTGGGGCAGCTCGCGTCTTTTGCCGAGGAAGAGCGGGTGGATCTGACGATGGTGGGGCCGGAAGGTCCGCTCGATCTTGGCATCGTCAATCTCTTTCAGTCGCGCGGGCTGCCGATCTTTGGACCCACGCGCGAGGCTGCGCGCATCGAGACGTCCAAGCGGTTCGCGAAAGAGCTGATGCTGCGCTCGGGAATACCAACGGCGCGCGCGACGCACCACGGCGACGCGAAGGAAGCGAAGATCGCGCTCGCTGATTTCGCCGCGCCCGTCGTGATCAAGGCGTCCGGTCTCGCCGCCGGCAAGGGTGTGATCGTGGCGCAGAGCGTGACGGAGGCGGAGCGCGCGATCGATGCCATGTTGAGCGATCGAGTGTTCGGCTCAGCAGGGCGAGAGATACTGATCGAGGAGTTCATGGAGGGCGAGGAGCTCTCGCTCTTCGCGATCACCGATGGCGAGAGAGCGCTCCCGCTGTTGGCCGCACAGGATCACAAGCGCCTCCTGGATGGCGACTTCGGCCCCAACACCGGCGGTATGGGTGCATACGCCCCGACCTCTCTCGCCAACCCCGCTCTCGTCGCCCGCGTTATGTCGGAGATAATCCAGCCGACACTCGTGGCAATGCGTGAGGAAGGATGTCCCTTCAAGGGTCTCCTCTATGCCGGCCTGATGATCACGGCGAGCGGCCCGCACGTGGTGGAGTTCAACTGCCGGTTTGGGGATCCCGAAACACAGGCGCTGATGCCGCTCATGGATTCGTCGCTGCTCGAGCTGATTGCCGCGGTCGGGGGTGGCGGATCTCTTCGCACATCACGCGTGCCGGACTGGAAGGCGCTCTCCTCCGTAACGACCGTTCTTGCCGCAGAGGGATATCCAGAGAGCGTCAGACGCGGCGATGTCATCAGGCTGCCGGCTCCCGCGACCGGGATCGAAGTCTTCCATGCGGGAACTGCCCTCGATCCAGTCACGGGTGAGCTCGTCACCGCTGGCGGCCGTGTGCTCGCCGTCACCGCGGTTGCGCCAACCCTGACCGAAGCCGCCGAACGGTCTCGCGCGTATGCGGAGCAGGTTTCATTCAGGGGAAAGCAGCTGCGGCGTGACATTGCGTGGCGCGAGCTGACTCGCAATGCCCGAGCTTCCTGAAACCGAGACGATCGCTCGCGATCTCGACGGTGCAATCCGCGGGCGAACGATTGTAAAGGTCGTGGTGCGGAGACCGGATGTCTTGCGTGAAGTCAGTGCGCGGAGATTCGGCAACAGGCTGCGCGGAGCTTCGATTCTCCGCAGCTGGCGGCGCGCGAAGCTCGTGGTCACCGACCTCGACACCGGGGACCGTCTCGTGGTGCAGCCTCGTTTTACGGGCGCACTACTGATCGACGACGGAAGTTTTACCGGTTCGGAGCTCGGCTACTCGACGCTCAGACTGGAGCTCGACGATGGCCGTTCACTGCACTATGCCGATGTCCGCCGACTGGGCACTGTCGCCCTCATGGATGCCGAGCGGTTCGAGGAATACTCGGGCGGCCTCGGAATAGAGCCTCTTGACCGGACGTTTACAGCCACGCATCTATCGGGGATTCTTCGGGCTACGAGTCAGCCCGTAAAGAAGATCCTCATGGAGCAGCGAAAAATCGCGGGAATCGGCAACATCTACGCAAATGAAGCATTGTGGCGCGCGGGAATCGACCCTTCGCGCGCTGGTACGACCGTATCGCTCGAGGAAGCGAAGTTGCTGCGCGACTCCATCGTCGACGTTCTCAGGGAAGCCATCGAGGCCCGCGGAACGAGCTTCCGGGACTACCGGGACGCGAGCGGCAAGCGCGGCTCGTTCGCCGGGAAGCTCGACGCGTACGGACGGGTGGGTCTTCCCTGTCATCGGTGCGGCGCCCGCCTCGTCTCCACGCACGCGATAGATGGCCGCGCGACCACGCTCTGCGTGCGATGCCAGGTCTGATGATTCGCGGCACCCCACGTCACGAACCCACGAGCGATGCGCAGCTTGCCGTGATGCGCTCGACCATCCGCGCTGGCGCCGCCGACCGACCCGGCATCTATCGGATGCTGTCGGGCGATGGCGAGGTGTTGTACGTCGGGAAATCGAAGTGCGTGCGGACGAGGCTACTCAGCTACTTCCGCTGCGCGTATCCGGAAGACAAGGGCGCGCGCATACTTCGATCCGCCGAGTCCATAGAGTGGGAGTACACGCCCAGCGAATTCGCCGCTCTGCTCACGGAGCTGAGGCTCATCAAGCGGTTCCGGCCGCGCTTCAACATCGCCATGATGCGCGACGCGCGGCACTATTCGTTCATCAAGCTCACGAAGGGGCCCGCGCCAAAGCTTATGGTAGTGCGAGGGCCGTCGGGCGAGGAGGCGGGCATCTACTACGGTCCCTTCGTGGGCGCGCAGCGCGTCGGCGAAGCGCTACGTGAGCTGAACGATGCGCTGATGCTGCGCGATTGCCGCTCGGACGTAAAGATGTTCTTCAGCGATCAGAACGAGCTCTTCCAGCTCTCACCTCGCACTCCGGGCTGTATCCGTCAGGAGATCGCCAAGTGTCTGGGCCCCTGCGTCGGCGGCTGCTCGTCCGCGCAGTACGATGAGAAGGTGATGCTCGCACGGGCGTTTCTCGACGGATCGGATGATGGTCCGCTGGATATGCTACGCGCGCAGATGGAGCATCTGAGTGCGGATATGGAGTTCGAGAGGGCGGCGGTTTATCGCGACAAGCTCGAGCGGCTCGAGTCGCTCCGAGAGCAATTCGGCCGTCTTCGCTTCGCGGTCGAGAATCTCTCTTTCGTGTACACGGTTCCTGGTCACGAAGGCGAGGATCGGGTCTATCTCATTCGCCGGGGCGTGGTGCGAGCCGAGCTCGAGAAGCCGAAATCGACCAAGGATCGAAGAGGGCTGAAGCGGCTCGTCGAGGACACCTTCTCACACAACGAGAAACCGTCGGCATCGGTGCCGACGCATGAGATCGACGAGCTGCTACTCCTATCGTCGTGGTTCAGGAAATTCCCGGACGAGATGCGGAGGACGAAGCAGGCCTGCTCGTGACCGAGACGGCGGGATCGGCATCAATCATAACATCGAACTGAAACGGAACGAGTGCTCAGTTACCAGCGTTGCAGCCGTGAGATTGCCAGCTTCCAACGTCGGGACGTCACCGGTGCAGGGGAGAAGCAACAGCGCTTACCCTCACGCCATAAAGCGGCGTCCCGACGTCCGCAACTATCAGCCGTCAGCTTTTTCTGCTGGTAACTGACAACTCGTTCAGTTGTTGTACCTATCCGCCCTCCGACCGCTCGGTTCTTGTATCTATCCTTCCCACCTCTTCACCAGCTTCTGCTCGACGCCGAGCTGGTCGAGCACCCTCGCCACGACGAAATCCACCAGATCCGTTATCTGCTTCGGCCTGTGGTAAAAGCCCGGAGCCGCGGGCATTATCACCGCACCAGCTCGCGTGAGCCTCAGCATGTTGGAGAGGTGAATCGCGCTAAGCGGAGTCTCCCTCGGCACCAGGATCAGCTTCCGCCGCTCCTTGAGCGTCACGTCGGCCGCGCGCTCTATCAACGACCGCGAAGCGCCGACGCTGATCGCCGACAGAGTTCCCATCGAACACGGACAGATGATCATGCCCGAAGTCAGCGCCGATCCGGAGGCGGGCCGCGCTCCGCGGTCGTCGTTGGCGTAAGAGGTGACGCACGAGTCCCACCCCTTCTTTCCGACGGCGGACCGAAGCGCGTCTATCGACTCGATCCCGACCTCCGCCGCGAGCAGCCGGAATCCGTAACTCGATACGATTAGCGATATCGGTCGCTTTGCGGCAGTCAACTCCTGCAGCAGCCTCACGGCGTAGGGCGCGCCCGAAGCCCCCGTTATCCCGACGACGATGGGCGGTCGATCGCTCATCGAACCAGGCGTTCGGTGAAAACGAACCCCAGGAAGACGATGCTGATCACGCCATTCATCGTGAAGAACGCGGCGTTGAGCCTGGAGAAATTGTCAGCCCTGACCAGAGAGTGCTCGTACAGCAGCAACGATCCGGCGGCCAGCACTCCGGCGAAGTAGATTATCCCCGCCCCCGCTCCCAAACCAGCTATCGCCAACGCCGCGACCGTCGTGACGTGGAGCACGCGTGCTATTCCGAGCGCTCTCGATTCCCCGAACGCCACGGGCACCGAATGCAGCCCGTTGTCACGGTCGAAGCTCACGTCCTGGAGCGCGTAGAGGATGTCGAACCCACCGACCCAGGTGGCGACCGCGATCGCCAGCGCCATCAGCATCCACGACGGCGTGCTCCACCGACCGGCAATCGCCAGATAGCCACCCACCGGCGCGATGGAGAGGCCGATACCCAGCGCCAGATGAGACCACCGGGTAAATCGCTTGGTGTAGCTATAACAGAACACCCAGGCGAGCGCGACGGGCGCGAGCAGGAAACAGAGAAAGTTGAGCTGCCATGCGGCGAACACGAAAATCATGGAAGCGACAGCCACAGCGAAGCTCGCCTCACGCACGCTCATTGTCCCCGCCGGAATTTCCCTCGAGCGTGTGCGCGGATTGAGCGCGTCGATCTCCCGGTCCACGATCCGGTTATAGCCCATCGCCGCAAATCGCGCCGTCGTGAATGCGACGATGACCCAAGCCACGTCGCCAAGCGTGATGCGAGCCTCGTAGCTTGCGAGCACGACTCCAACGAGCGCGAAGGGAAGCGCAAAAACGGTATGCGGCAGCTTGACCAGGTTGATGTGCCTCAGCAGCGCGCTCTGGCCGGCGAATGTTTGTCCCTCGCGACCCGTTGTCACGCCTTGCCCCTGAACTTCGCGACCACCGCCGCCAGCGACGCCGCCGAGTGGTCCAGCGTGGAAGACATCTCGCGCAGCTTTTCGTTGCGGTCGCGCTGAAGCGCGGTCGCATCGGAAACCTGCTTCGTGGCGCTCTCGGTATTCGTAGCGGCACTCACCACTTCTTCCGATGCGGTTCCCAGATGCGCGACGATCAGCTCCTGCTGCCTGGAGGCGGCGACCACCGAAGCCGCGAGCTCGTGCGTGCGCTTCGCATCCTGCTCGATTCCCCGAAACGCATCCATCGCCGCCGTAGCGACACGCTCCGCGTCCGCGACAGATCTGTCCATCAGCTCTATCTGCCGCGTTGCCTCCGTCATCCTTGCGGCTACTTCGGCCACCAGATCCTCGATGTTCTCGAGCGATGATGCGCTCTGGGTCGCGAGCTTCCGCACCTCGTCCGCCACGACGGCAAAACCCTTTCCCGATTCACCTGCCCGCGCCGCTTCAATGGCGGCGTTGAGCGAAAGAAGGTTCGTCTGCGTCACGATGTCACGCACGACAAGCGTAATCTGACCGATCGTCCCGGTCGCCTCACGCACCGCCGAGATGCGATCGCCGGTCTCTCTTGCGATTCCGGCGATCTGGGTCACCGCCGCGGCAGCCTGCTCCGCCTCCTTCACTCCCGTCTGCGCATGGACCTGCACAGCCTTCGAGATCTCCAGAGCCTCATGCGCGGAATCGTGCACGGCATTGGCCGCGGCCGTCAGCTGCTCCGCCGTATCGCGAATCCGCCCCGCCACTTTGAGATTGCTCGCGGTGGCATTGGCGAATTGTTCTATGGACTCAAGATTCCGCTCGCCTGCGTCGGCCGCCTCTCCCCCGATCGTCGCCACGGCTCCGGACGCCGCGAGCACCGACTCCGCCGTCCGCTGCGTCTCGTTGATCAGCTCGGCGACATCCTTCAGCGCGGCGCCGAATTCCTTCTGACCGAGAGCTTCATCGTGTGCTCCATCCCGGGAGAGCAGAGCTTCCCAGTCGCCCCTCTGGATCGAATGTCCGAGACGCTCAAGGTGCGCGAGCGGCCGAATCATGATCGCATTGAGTCGGTTCACGAACCAGTAGATCGCGATTCCCGAAATTGCCCAGGCGAAAACCATCTCGACCGGGCGCAGGCCGCGAAAAGCGGTCGTATAGACGATCGTCCCGATCACCATGAGAAAAATGCCGAGCGTGCTGGCAATCTCTGAGATGAGCTGAGCGGGAAAGCGCCAGCGCACGAACAGAACCGCCGCCGCAACAACAAACGCCATGAAGATGAGAGTGAAGGCGAGCCTCGAGATCGGATACGGAACGCCACTCCAGATGCCGGGCACCGCAAGCAGTAGCTGCGTGGGGATCATCGTGGATCGAGCCCGAGCTTTGCCCAGATCGCGTCGATCTTCGCTCTGGTCGGCGCATCCATCTCGATCAGCTTCGGCCAGTTGCGGGTGAAGCCCTCTTCCGGCCACTTACGCGTCGCGTCTATTCCCATCTTCGATCCATACGTGAAAGCGCGACTCGAATGGTCGAGCACGTCCATTGGCCCCATCGAGAAGCGCACGTCGCGCTCCGGGTCGATGTTGTTGAGCGCGATCCACCATGCCTCCTGGACGTTCCGCACGTCGACATTCTTATCGAGAACAATCAGAACTTTCGCCAGGGACATCAGTCCCTGGCCCCAAAGGGCGTTCATCACCTTGTAGGCCTGTCCTGGATACTGCTTGTCGATCGAGACGAACACCAGATTGTGAAAGATTCCCTCGGCCGGCATATGGTAGTCCACCACCTCCGGGATCGTCAGCTTGAGCAGGGGCAGAAAGATTCGCTCTGTCGCATGCCCGAGATAGTAGTCCTCCATTGGGGGGCGGCCGACTATCGTCGTCGAATACACCGGTGATCTTCGCATCGTGAGGGCCGTCACGTGCACCTGCGGATAGAGATCTGCCTCCGAGTAGAAGCCGGTATGATCGCCGAACGGTCCCTCCACCACCAGCGGCTCGGCGGGATCGATGTAACCCTCGATCACGAAGTCCGCTTCAGCGGGAACCTCGAGATCGCACGTCACCGCCCTGGCGAGACTCACTGGCGCGGCACGGAGGAATCCGGCGAAGAGAAACTCGTCGATCGTGGGCGGCAGCGGCGCCGATGCCGAGTAGATCGATGCCGGATCGGCGCCGATAGCGATGCAGACAGCCATTCGCTCGCCCTTTCCCGCCATCTCGCGCCAGTGCGCGGCACCCACCTTGTGCCGCTGCCAATGCATGGCGAGTGTGCGCGGTCCAAGGTATTGCACGCGATACATGCCGACGTTCCTGATCCCGCGCTTCGGATCTTTCGATATCACCATCGGCAGCGTGATGTACGGACCGCCGTCTTCAGGCCAGCAGGTGATTATCGGCAGCTTCGACAGATCGATCGCGTCTCCCTGCAACACGATCTCCTGGCATGCCGGCTTTCCTCCGCGAATGCGCGGCGGAAACTTTCCCACTTCTAGCAGCCGCGGCAGCATGGAGAGTTTGCCGAGGAGTCCTTCGGGCACCTTGAGATCGAGTAGCTCAGTGATTCGTCCGCCAATGGAGTCGAGATTGTCGACGCCGAGTGCGAGCGACATCCTGCGCATCGAGCCGAAGAGGTTGATCGCGACGGGAAATTCGGAGCGCTGCCCGTTGTCGAGAATCACGTTCTCGAAGAGCAGTGCCTTGCCGCCCCCCGGCTGCTTCATCACGCGATCGGCGATCTCGCACAGCTCCAGGCGCGCACTGACGGGCTGCTGAATTCGCGCGAGCTCGCCCGTGTCCTCGATTGCCTTGATGAACTGCGAGAGATTGTCGAGACTCACCTGGCTCCTGATCTGGGGTGCTCGCCGACGTGGATTGCGGCGATGCCGAATGAGAGGCTCGACCAGCTCACGTTTGTGAAGCCTGCGTTTTCCATCTTGCGCGCCAGCTCCTCTTCCACAGGGAAGTTTGCCACCGAACGTGGAAGATACCGATAGGCTGTTCGGTGACCACTCACCAATCCACCGATGGCCGGAAGAACGTGGTGAAAGTATGCCTGGTAAAGCACCCGCAGCGCGCGCGCGCGCGGCGTCGAGAATTCGAGTATCACAAGGCGCCCCCTCGGGGCGAGAACTCGCAACGCTTCTTTCAGGGCAGCATCGAGCCCGGCGACATTTCTGATTCCGAACGCAACGATGGCACCGGCCAGGCTGCCCGATTCAATTGGAAGATCCACCGCATCCGCGGTGACCGGCGAAATGCTGGACCCCCGAGCCTTCCCCGCTCCCGCCCGCAACATTGGCTCCGCGAAATCGGCTCCGATAACAAATCCATGGAATCCAGCGGATCTGGCAAGCTCGGCCGAAACGTCTAGAGTGCCCGCGCATAGATCGAGATAGCTACCGGTGGGATTTCTCTCCACACCGAGCTTCGATATCGCCCTCCGCCGCCACCTCTTGTCGATGTTCAGACTCAATAGATGGTTGAGCAGATCGTACCGCGGAGCGATCTCGGAGAAAATCTGTTTCACGTACGCGCGCTTCTCTGCGCCACCGGCAGCAGCGGCGCTGGCGGTCGCGCTGTCGATGTCGGTGGCCAGCATGATTTGAAAGTTGCGAGGCACAACCTGTTGGGGCAAGCTAAATTCGTACCGCTTGCCTACGATGCCAACAAAGTCCTACGCCGACGTATCCGACCAGCAGGTAGTGGTCTTCGCCCAGGAGGGCCGCGAAGATGCCTATCGCGAGCTGATCAAACGGTATGAGCGACCCGTTTTCTCGCTCATATTCCGCATGGTCCGCGACAGCGAGACCGCCGAGGATCTGGCGCAGGAGACCTTCATCAAGATCCTCAACAACATCGACCGCTACCGGCCCGAATTCAAGTTCTCGAGCTGGCTGTTCAAGATCGCGAACAACATCACGATCGACCATTTGCGCCGGCGACAGGTTGACACCATCAGCATCGAGGGATCACCCGATGCGGTCACGGCCGAGCGTGCGCGCGCGACCGCGGTGACGGTGGCGAGCGGGGGCGAATCTCCCCTCGAGGAGCTCGAATCGCGCGAGCTCGGTGAGACGATCGAGAAAGCCATCGCCAAGCTCCGTCCCGAGTACCGTGCGTGTATCATCCTGCGCCACATCGAAGACTATTCGTACGACGAGATCGCGGAGATCGTGAAGCTGCCGCTGGGGACGGTGAAGACGTACATCCACCGCGCCCGGCAGGAGCTCAAGCAGCACCTCGGAGACCTCAGGTGAAGCCCATTTTTTCAACCTGGGAAAGAATCATTCAGGCCTGAAACTTCCCAGGCTCCGAACCCGTAGGCTAACACGTGAGGAATCCATGATCGAGCACGACTTCCCGGAAGACTTCACGCCCATTGCCGCCGAGCTGCAGCGACTCCCCTACCTGTCGCCGTCTCGGCATTTTGCGGATAACGTGATTTCCCGGATCGACCGCCTGCAGCCAGCACGCGCGCTGGCCCCGCTCACTGGCTCCAGGTATTTAGAGCCGCGGCAGGGTGGCCAGCAAGCGGTCGCCCGACGGCGCCCCATGGGTATCGTGCGCGGAACCGGCAAGGCCGTCGCGGGCGTCGCGCTCCTGGCGGTCGCCGCTTTCATGTTCATTGAGATCGATATCCTCACCGCGATTCTGGCCGCCGCCATCGGTCAGTATTCTTTCGCGATCGCCGCGGTGGGCACGGATGTCGGCGCGTTCGTCCTGGGCAGCTCCACGATCGCGTATCTCCAGACGGGTGCGCTCGAGGCCGTTCTCCTTTATGTGGCTCTCGCGGTTGGACTGTGCGGCGGATATGCCGGCATCCGCACCGCGGCCACCATCGCCAGGCGCAAGGCTGCCTGACATGAAACCGATCCTGCTCGGCGCTACTCTTTTGGTTGCGGCACTGGCCGCGCAGGATGCGGGCGCTCAACAGCGCGTAAGCTCTGCCGTCGCCGGCGTCAGGAAATACGCCGTCGTCACCACCGGCGACTACGTCGTTCCCGCAGGCACTACAGTATCGGGTTCGGTGATGGTGTTCAGGGGGAATCTCGACGTCTACGGCAATATCGATGGCGCTGCCACGGCGGTCGGTGGCGATGTGATAGTGCACGAAGGTGCCCAGGTGCGCGGTGGCGCAGTGGCATTGATGGGACATGTGCGCAACGATGGCGGCTCGATCCTGGGCGTGATCAAGGACATGGGCCCGACGCATAACCGGTCCACTGTCAGCTTCGGCGGACGCCCGCGAACGACTCTGGGATCGCTGAGCTCGGCATTCCTCTGGCTCATCGCCCTGCTCGTGATCGGAACCTTCGTCCTGTTCTTCATGGGCGGGTATCTCAAGCGCACCGTCGAGGTCATTACCCACGAGATGGGCCGCGCGATCTTCACCGGTGCCCTCGGCGGGCTTGCGGTAGTTCCCGCCCTCGTCGCACTCGTAATCGCGATGGCGATCACGATCATCGGCATCTTGTTCATTCCGATCGGGGTGGCGGCGTTCTTCGTGGCGCTCGCCGGGATATCGCTCCTCGGATTCCTCGCGGTCGCGCAGGTAGCGGGCATCGCCATTGCGCGGAAGCCAGCTACCGAGACTCCCGCCGGTGCGGAACTCCAGTTCCTGTTCACTGGAATCCTCGCATTTCTCGCGCTCTGGATCGTCGCCGCTGCCTTTACCTGGTTCCCCGTCGTCGGCGCGCTACTGCGCATGCTTGCGGTCTCAGTGACGTTCGTGGCGGTCGTCACCGGATTCGGCGCGGTGATTCTCACCTACTGGCGCGGCCGGCCGCATCGCGCCGGCGAGCAACCCGCTGAGTCGTCCAGCAAGCGCGAATAGCGCCAGGGCCGCGGGGGCCTCCGGTTCGCCGACGACGATCGGCTCGCCGCGATCGGCGCCCTCCAGTACCGCCGGATAGAGCGGGATTTCAGCGAGTAGCGGGATATCGAGCTCCTCGGCGAGACGCTTTCCGCCACCACTGCCGAAGATCGCCGTCCTGTCACCGCAGTGCGGGCAGAGGAAGTAGCTCATGTTCTCAACCACGCCGAGCACCGGGACGGCAACGCGCTGAAACATCTTGGCGCCGCGAAGCGCGTCACCAGATGCTACTTCCTGCGGGGTCGTGACGATGATCGCGCCGTGGACCATCGTGGCCTGCACCAGCGAGAGCTGTGCGTCACCGGTTCCGGGCGGCATATCTACGAGAAAGTAGTCGAGCTCGCCCCATTGTACATCGCGCAGAAACTGCGTGATGATCTTCATGATGATCGGCCCACGCCAGATCGCCGGTTGGTCGCGCTCGATCATGAAGCCGAGGCTCATGATCTTCACGCCGTGCGCCTGGAGTGGAATGATCTTTTCGTTCTCTACCGGCGGAGGAGCGTTGACTCCCATCATGCGCGGGATGTTCGGGCCGTAGACATCGGCGTCCATCAGGCCCACTCGCGCGCCCTGCCGGGCCAGCGCGATTGCCAGGTTGGTAGCGACAGTCGATTTGCCGACCCCGCCCTTGCCGCTCGATATCGCGATGACGTTGCCCAAGTGCGGGTAAGCGACCGGAGTTGGAGCTGGTGGCGTGCCCCGCCGTGGCGCGGTTTCCTGCCCCATCACGGGAAGGGTGCGAGATGCTCCGCTCTTCGTGCCATGTCCGGCGGCCGCGGCAGCCGAAACGGGTCGCGGGGGTGGCGCGGAGGAAGCAGCCTGAGACGCGTCTT
>CABEAH010000133.1_pt1 | contig 14102 bp, 10 predicted proteins | sample 3132331 | NCBI WGS metagenome assembly CABEAH01 (sample SAMEA5534343, study PRJEB31848) | metagenome | biome: tundra; feature: field; material: soil | place: USA | collected 2013-05 | depth 0.45 m | reverse complement strand
GGCCGGGATTCGAGCGTCACCATCTTCGACTACAAGACTCTCGCGCCTATATCCGTCCTGAAGATTCCCGGACGCAATCCCGACGCGATCCTCTACGATCCGGCAACGAAGCGCGTGTTCACCTTCAATGGTGGCTCTTCGAACTCTACCGTGATTGACGCCACGAATGGCACGGTCATCGGTACCGTTGACCTGGGCGGCAGGCCCGAGATCGGCCTCGTCGATCGCGGTCGCGTCATCGTGAACATAGAAGACAAGAGCGAGATCCTCGTGTTCGACGCGAAGACGCTCGCTGTCGAGGCCCACTGGCCGCTCGCGCCCTGCAAGGAGCCGAGCGGATTGGCGATCGACCGGGCGCACCAGCGCGTATTCGCGGGATGCTCCAACAAGGTGATGGCGGTGGTCGACTTGAGCACGGGCAAAGTGGTCGCGAGTCCCGCCGTCGGATCGGGCGTCGATGCGAGCGGGTTCGATCCCGCAACCCAGCTCGCGTTTACATCGAATGGTGAGGGAACCATCACCGTTGTCCACGAGGATTCTCCCGATCACTACACGGTCGTGGAGACCGTCCCCACACAACGCGGCGCGCGCACGATGGCGGTCGACGAGAAGACGCATCGGCTCTACACGGTATCCGCGGAGTTCGGGACGCCACCTGCTCCTACCGCCGAGATACCAAGGCCCCGCGCACCGATGGTTCCAGGCACATTCGTGGTACTGGAGATAGACCGCTAGAGCTCACGGTACAGGCTGGAGCTTCTACTTCGCGAGAAGCTCCAGCAGCTGCGCAAGAATTCTTTCAGTCATTCCCCAGATGATGTGATCCTCGTGGTGGAATGCGCGTCGGTTGGCCTGGATGCCGCGCGCAAAAATGATCGTATCGCGCCATGACTCCGCCACCTTCAGCAATTCCAGCGGAATCCAGAAGGCCAGCGCGACCTCCGGGCTGAGGATGAGCGGGTCGCAGAGATCGAGCAGCGCGACATAGGGCCGCACTATGATCGCCGGTAGTCCTAGTGTAGTTGGGCGGAGATCGTCGAGAGTGCCGATGATCGTTCCGTCGCGCGACAGATCGATGCCGGTCTCCTCGCGTGTCTCCCTTATCCCGGTTTCCACCAGCGCGGAATCACCGGGCTCCTCTCTGCCGCCGGGAAATGCGACCTGTCCGCTCCAGGGATCTCCGGGATAGTCCGCGCGCTTGATGAAGAGCAGCTCCGGGGATCCATCTTCTCCCGCACGGAAAAGGAGCACCACCGCCGCTCTGCGGAATCCCTCCTCTCTCTCGGCGCCCACGGCATCGTGCAAATCCAGCGCTGCGCGCAGTCTCACTATGTCTTCGTGAGCCACGAGCGCCGCCAGATCCCTGTCGCTCATCTAGCCCGATGTCACGTTGCGGACGAAGAATTTCACCGTCTCGCCAACGACTTTGTCGAGTACCGGTGGAACCTTGCCGAGCGGATGCTTCGCATCGAAGCCGTGGTTGGCCCCCTTGACCAGGTGCAGCGTGCTCACCGTCGATGAGCGCTCGTGCAACCGGTCGGCTTCTTCGCTCCCAACCGTCTCGTCTCCAGTCCCGTGAACGATCAGCCACGGAACTTTGACCTTGGCAGCCGCTTCTTCGATGTTGAGGTCGGTATCGCCGAGCAGCTCGACATCATCGAGGAGCTCGGTGCCGAGTCGCATGATGTCTCCGGTGCGGCTGTTGGTAACCTCGGTGTAGCCTCGCTTCCTCCACTCGATCACATCTTCCGGCGTCCAGCGGTTGGGATACGCTATGGATGCCCACGTCACGAGCGCACTCACGTCACTGTGATCTTCGGCAGCGTAGATGATCGCCGTCCCAGCCCCGCGCGAGTGGCCGAACAACCCAAACCTGCGGTTGATCCACCCTCTCCGACGCGCGTAGTCCACGACGTTCTCGAGATCCTGCTGTTCGCGGGAGAGCGTATTTCTCGCGAACGCGTCGGGCTCGGTGAACGATTCGCGATCCGGGCCGATTCCGCTCCCCGAAAAGTCGAAGGTGACCGCGGTCAGACCCTTCTCCGCGAGCGAGCGGGCCAGGTGCGGAAAGAATCCCCAGCGTGCAAAGCCCTTGAATCCGTGACAGGCGATAACAGTCCCGAGAGGCGCGTCGGCGAGGTAGGCATCTCCCCGAATCGAGAGGCCATCTCGGCATGGTATCTCGAACGTTTCCGGAGCGGTCATCCTTCAACCTCGCCATTGATGTCCACCCAGCCCTGAAAGCCGCGCGCCATTGAGGCGACTTTCTCGTATCCCATCTCCTTCATGGTCAGAGCGGCAAGCGCTGAGCGGTTTCCGCTCGCGCAGTAGACGACGACCTTCTGATCGCGATCGACCAGCCCCTCGATTTTTGTCTCGAGCTGTCCGCATGGAAGATGCCTGGCGAGCGGAACGTGGCCGAGGTTCCACTCGTTGGACTCTCTGACGTCGAGATAGACGACCGCTTCATTCCGTACCTGCATTTCCTTTACTTCGTCTGGCGACACTTCGTCAATCCGCTGCTTCGCTTCCTCGATGAGGTCCTTCCCGGTCTTGTAAGTCATGATTCTCCGGTCGTCAGGAGTTGTAGGATGTCACGCTCAGCGAGCGTTGCGCCGTGTCCAGCGTTGCCATCGCGCCCAGCGGGATCGTCCACTGGTCGGGAATGTGTCCCACGGGAATTCCAGCGAGGCACGGAACGCCGAGCGAGTGCGCGAGCTCACCGAGAACCTCGTCGAACGGGCGGCCGCCACCACCGGCGTCGTCGCGGCAGTTGGTGCAGTCGCCGAATGCAATAGCTCTGCAGCCACTGAGCATGCCCGTAAGCTTGAGCTGCTGGAACATGCGATCGATGCGATACACCGGCTCGTTGACATCTTCGAGAATCAGGATGCTGTCGGTGAGATCGGGAGCGTATGGAGTCCCCGCCAGCGCGGCCAGAACGGAAAGATTACCTCCGGCGAGCCTGCCTTCCGCCTGGCCGGCGTTTATCTCGCGTGCGCCGGGCGCAATACCGCACGAATCCGTCTGCGTCACTATTGCGCGCTGGAATGAGCCACGGGAGAAATCGCTGAGCGGCTGGCGCGCCGTCGGTCCATGAAAGGTGACGAGCCTGCATCGGCGCTGCACCGCGGCATGAAGGGCAGTGATGTCGGAATAGCCGATGATCGCCTTCGGAGAGCGCAGGATCGCATCGTAATCGACGCCCGGGAGAATGCGCATCATTCCATATCCGCCGCGCAGGCACCAGATCGCATCGATCTTCGGATCTCTGAGCGCGCGGTTGAGATCGTTGAGCCTGTCGCGGTCGTGGCCGGCCAGGTAGCCCGTGCGCGAGGATGCGTGATCGCCGACGATCGGCTCCCATCCGAGAGAGCGGACGTTCTCCTGCGCACGCGGCAGGTCCTCGGGCTTCTGCAGTGGACCCGCAGGCGCGACGAGCGCGACGTGTGCGCCGGACTCGAGCGGCTCGGCGCAGCGAAAGTGCGTCACTGGCACGGAAGTCTCTTTTTATGGCGTGGACTGCCCAGACGGGACGCGAACAGCATAACCCTAATATGGCACATGGGTCGCTTTTCATGCCTTCCGTGTTTCTTTTTGGTTCATCGCGGGTTTACGTGCAGCGGAGGTCGTAATGAGGAAGTGCGGCCCGGTGGCAAAGAGGGTTGATTCAGCTTCTGCTCTCTGCTTTCTGTTGCCCGTTGCCCGTTTCCCGTTTCCCGTTTCCCGATTGTCCGATTTGCCAGCTATACGCTTTACCTCCCCGCGGCGAGCGAGATGCACGGGTTGCTGAAAAGGGTCAAGGCGACGGGTAGCGGGTAGCGGGTAACGGGAAACGGGTAGCGGGTAGCGGGTAGCGGGTAGCGGGTAGCGGGTAGCGCACCGCAGAATGCTTCACCACAATCCACGAAGAGCCTTCTTTTTAATGCATTATCCCAGCTGAATGCATCTCACCTCCGCACTTCTCTGGTCTCTGCCCTGGATCGTCCCGCCCCTCGTCACCTGGTTCCGCCTGCGCGGCTCGCGCTCGCTGGACGAAGAGAGCGATGTCGCTCCAGCTGACGCACCGCTCGTCACTGTGATCGTGCCCGCGCGCAACGAGGCTCACAACATTGCGCGCTGTGTCTCGTCGATTCTCTCTACCACCTATCCGCGCCTCGAGCTAGTCGTCGTCGATGACGCCTCGACCGACGACACCGCCCGCATCGCGCGCGATGCGGTGGCAGATGATTCGCGCGCGCGCGTGGTAGCCAACGCTCCACTCGCGGAAGGATGGTTCGGCAAGCAGTGGGCGTGCGCGAATGGTGCCCGTGAAGCGCGCGGAGATGTCCTTCTCTTCACCGACGCGGACACCTGCCACGCGAGCGACCTCGTGACGCGCTCCGTCAACGCGATGCTGCGCACAGATGCGGACCTCTTCTCCGTCGTGGGTCGGCAGGAGCTCGGCGGATTCTGGGAGCGCGTCATCCAGCCGCAGGTTTTCACCATTCTCTCGATGCGTTACGGGGGCACGGAGTCGGTCAACCGGTCACCGCGCGTCGTCGACAAGATCGCGAACGGCCAGTGCATCTTCATGAAAAGGTCGAGCTACGACGCAATCGGCGGACACGGGAGCGTTCGCGCATGTGTCGCCGAGGATCTGATGCTCGCGCAGACTTTCTTTGCCGCCGGCATGAAATCGGTGCTGATGGTCGGTGTGAACCAGCTATCGACGCGCATGTACACATCGCTCGGGGAGATCATCGCGGGGTGGCGAAAGAACGTGTTCGCCGGCGGGCTCGATTCAGCGCCGTTCGGGATGCTGGGAAGAGTACTCTTTCCGTTCTTTCTGCTTCTTCCCTCGTTCATGGGCCTGTTTCCGCCGGTGGTGTTGATCCTCGGCGCGCTGGGTCTGGTCTCCGGAAGCCTCCTATTGTGGGCCGCCATTGCGACCATCGCTTCTCTGGTGTGGTGGTCAGTCGGGTATGTGACCATCGGGGAACCGGTGGCTTACGCGCTTGTGTATCCACTGGGAGCGCTGATGCTCCTCTACATCTTCACCAGCGCGATAATCCGTGGGCGACGGGTGCAGTGGAAGGGGCGGACATATTTCTCAGGCGCGGAGTTTCGCGATCCATAGCCGCCGAACGATGCAACGACGAGCGCACACTAGCGCCATGCTCGTCGAGTGCAAACGCTCGAGCGCGCCACCGCTCTCCTCGCCGGTGCGGGATCCATACAGAGTGCCGGCGGGATCCTGCATGCCCTCGGCTTCTGCGGTTCGGCCCTCCCACTCGACTCCAACGCACTGAATGCACTGGGACTCCAGCATGGCATTCGCGCCTCCAGCGTAGCACAGGGACTCGGAGCGCTTCGCGCGCTTGCGATCGAGATCGAAGACGACGCCGATCTACGCGGGACGCTCGACGACGTCGCTGGATCCCTCGCGCGCCATTCCCCGCAATTGCTCTGGATCGTAATCGCGATACGCACCCGCGGCCCGGAGCTCGCGATTCTCTGCTGGTCGGCGGATCGATGGCGCACCCGCGTCGTCTCCCTCCTCTGCAACCCGCAAAGACTGTTCGCGAGCGATGCCGAGACCCTTTGCGCGCTCTCGGCCGCACTTTGCGATTCCGATCTTCTCACCCATTCACGCTGGCTGGACATCCTCGGGCGCGAGGCGATAACACGAAGATTCTTTCGCGCACTCGAGGCAGTCGTCGGTGAGATGGCCGATTCGCTGGACGCGCGCGTGAGCCGGACTGATCGTCGCGGGCTCGCACTTCTTTATGTCTCACGTCTGATCTTTCTTTCGTTCCTCGAGACGAAAGGCTGGCTCAACGGCGATTTTGGTTTTCTGAGTAACGGATATTCGCGATGCATTTCCGCCGGCGGCCGTTACCAGAAGAGAGTTCTCGAGCCTCTCTTCTTTGGAACGCTGAACACTCGCGTGAGTGCTCGCTCCGCACGGGCGCGGATCTTTGGGCGGATTCCATTTCTCAACGGCGGCCTCTTCGCCCGGTCGCCACTGGAGAAGCGCAATCGAGGCCGAACATTCACGGACGAGTCGTTCGGTAACGCATACGGTTCGCTTCTCTCCCGCTACCGGTTCAGCGGCCGTGAGGATTCGACCGCCTGGTCGGAATCATCGATCGATCCCGAAATGCTGGGCAAGGCGTTCGAGGCGCTGATGGCCGCGCAGGAGCGAAAGAGCAGCGGCGCGTTCTTCACTCCTCAGCCACTGGTCGAACAAGTCGCCGAACGCGCGCTGATCGCGGCAGTCGGGGAGACTCCGGGATTTGCGACTGAGCTCACATCGCTGAGCACACTTCGCGTTCTCGATCCCGCCTGCGGCTCCGGAGCTTTTCTCGTTCACATGCTCGAGCGGATCGCGAAAATGCGCGTCGAGCACGGCGAGCCTGGTTCTGTCGCTGAAATCAGACGCCGGGTGCTCGCTTCCTCCATCTTCGGCGTCGACCTAAATCCCATGGCCGTCTGGCTGTGCGAGCTTCGCCTCTGGCTGTCGATCGTCATCGAGAGCTCCGATGCCGACCCAATGCACGTCGTTCCGCTTCCGAACCTCGACCGGAACATCCGCGTGGGTGACTCCCTCGCGGGCGGCGCGTTCGGTGAGGATCCCCGACTCGCGAGCGGCAGGAAATTGTTCGCGCTGAGAAACCGGTACATCCGCGCCAGTGGGCCACGGAAGCGCACGCTCGCCCGGACTCTCGATCGTGAGGAACGCAATGCGGCGATCGAAGTACTGTCGCGGCAACGCATGCGGATGCGCGCCGGGCGACGGGAGATCCTCCTTGGCGCAAGAGCGAGAGATCTCTTTGGTACGCGTCATCCACCGGAGCGAGGAACGGCAAATCTTCTCTCTGATCTTCGCGCGCAAATGCGGTCTGCCGCGAGTCGCGAGCGGCAGCTTCGCGCCGGTGCCGCGCTGCCATTCTCTTTCGCGGCCCACTTCTCCGACGTGGCTGCTGCCGGAGGGTTCGATATCGTCATCGGGAATCCGCCATGGGTGCGACTGCACCACATAGCGCAGTCGTCGCGAGATGGCTTGCGCAGCGAGTTCTCCGTGTATCGCGGCGCCGCCTGGGAGAGCGGCGCGGCTGCGGCCGGGGCCGGCCGAGGATTCGCCGCACAGATAGATATGTCGGCGCTCTTCGTCGAGCGATCGTGCGGCCTGCTGAAGCCCGGGGGTACGATGGCGCTGCTCCTTCCATCCAAACTCTGGCGCTCTCTCGCGGGCGGTGGAGTGCGCAAGCTGTTGCTTGATCGGATGGATCTGGTCGGACTCGAAGACCTTGCGGATACACACTCCGGGTTCGATGCAGCTGTCTATCCATCGTTGCTCGTGTGCCGAAGGAAGGGCGCCGGCCCATCGCGCATCGATGGTGTTCCGCCAGAGGCGAAGCCTGTAGCTGCTGCCGTGAGGCTCCCCGAGCGGGTCGTCGAATGGCGTTGTGCTGCTCGAGCCCTCGCGTTCGACGATACCCCGGGCAGTCCCTGGCTGCTTATTCCGGAACCTGTTCGCGATTCGTTCGACCGCATCATGCGCGCCGGCATCCCCTTCGCGGGGAGCGCCTTCGGCCGGCCCCTGCTCGGCGTGAAGACCGGCTACAACTCCGCCTACGTGGTGCGGGTAAATGGATTTGAGGACGATACAGCCGCGATCACCTCGAAAGATCGCGACGGCGTCATCGAGCGCGACATGCTGCGACCTCTCGTTCGCGGTGAGACTCTCTCCGCCTGGAGTCTGACTGGACCCAGCGAGTATCTGGTCTGGCCGCATGATGATGAAAACCGACCTCTGTGCAATCTGAAACCACTCGCTCGGCGCTGGCTGTTGCCGGCGCGTGAAAGACTGATGCGCCGAAGCGATCTTCATCGAGGCACTCCCTGGTGGTCGATCTTCCGCACCGAGAGCGCCAGTAGCGAAGGTCCAAGAGTGATCTGGGCCGACTTTGGTTTGCGCCCGCGAGCGATGGTGGTCCAAGCCGGCAATTCGATCGTCGCGCTCAACAGTTGTTACGTAGCAAAGTGCACGACCATAGGCGATGCGTGGGCGCTTGCGGCCCTTCTCAATGGACCATTACTGGCCGCGTGGCTCAACGTGCTCGCGGAGCCTGCTCGTGGCGGATACCGCCGCTACCTGGGCTGGACGATGTCACTCATTCCACTGCCCTCCGACTGGAGAGGCGCGCGCGCGAAGCTCGGATTGCTCGGCCAGCGCGCCATGGCCGGCGACATCCCATCGGAGCTCGAGCTGCTCGAGTCGGCGCTGGACGCGTATCAGTTGAAGCTTGATGACGTTCAGCCACTGCTCTCATGGATGCACGGCTGCTACTAGCGCCGGCGAGCACCGTTCGCGGCAGAATCGCCCGGCTCCTCCTGGAGGAGCGCCCGCCCGCAACGACTCTTGGCACGATCTCACTACAGCCCCACCAGATCTCCGCGGTCGCGCGACTGGAAATCGCGCTCGATGAATTTGGAGGGGCTCTTCTCTCCGATGATGTCGGGATGGGCAAGACCTTCGTCGCGACAGCGATCGCCCGGCGCTTCCAGCGATGCCTGGTGGTCACGCCCGCAGCTCTGGCCGGGATGTGGCGCGAAGCTCTGGCTCTGACAGAGGCCCGCGCTGACCTCGTCACATTCGAGAAGCTCAGTCGGAGTGATGCGCATTCGCTGAAGGAACACCTTCAGTTTCGGTATGGTCTCGTCGTGATCGATGAGGCACATCATGCACGCAATCCTGCCACGAGGAGACACCGCTGTCTCGCGTCCCTCGTGCGCGACGCGCGTGTCCTTCTGCTCACGGCTACGCCCATTCACAATCGGAAGTCGGAGCTGCTTTCGCTGCTCTCGCTCTTCCTCGGATCGAGGGCGAGCGCCATGACAGAGAGCGAGATCTCCCGATGCATTGTGCGCCGTGAACACCGCCACCTCGAGAGATCGGTAAACATTCCGGCGATTTTGCCAGTGGTGCTTCGGGATGTCCCGGATGATCCGCGCATCGCCCAAGAGTTGATGCGGCTTCCGCCGCCGCTGCCTCCACGCGATGGCGGCGTTGGAGGCGCACTCATAGCTCGCGGATTGATCCATCAGTGGGCGTCGAGCCAGGCAGCGCTCCGCGAAGCGATCCGGAGACGCCGCGCAAAGGCCGCGGCAATGATTGTTTCGCTAAAGGCCGGGGCGTATCCCACCGCGGTGGAGCTTGCCACGTGGATCTACGCGGAAGGCGCGCTACAGCTTGGATTCGCGGAGCTCCTCGCGGCACCGATGGAAAACACATCGACTCTGCTTCAGTCGGTGATGGCGCACTCCGATGCTCTGGAGACGCTCCACGCAAAGCTCCTTTCGAGCTCGGACATCGATCTCGAGCGCGCACACATTCTCGACTCAATCCGCAACCGGCATCCTCGGGCCAAGATCGTCGCCTTCGCCCAATATGCCGAGACCGTCGCGATGCTCTTCCACCATCTCGCCAACAAAGGGCGCGTCGCGATGCTTACGGCCGGGGGCGCAAGAGTGGCCGGTGGCCGCCTCGGACGCGAGGAGGCGCTCTCCCGCTTCGCTCCACGCGCGTGCCGCGCCAGATCTCCAGCTCCCGGCGAGGAAATCGATCTCCTCCTCGCCACGGATCTTTTGAGTGAAGGAGTGAATCTGCAGGACGCCGAGGTGGTGGTGCACCTCGATATTCCGTGGACCGCTGCCCGAATGGAGCAGCGCGTCGGACGAGTCGCACGAATGGGCTCGGTTCATTCAACGACCACCGTCTATCTGCTCCGGCCGCCAGCCACTGCCGCGTCGATACTCGGGAATGAAGCGATCATTCAACACAAATGGAACCTTGCCGCGCACATGGTTGGATCGAGCTCGACACCACCGTTCGAAGACCGACCAGCGCCGAACGACGGCGAATCTCGACATTCGCCCAGCGTTCCCGACCAGACGGAACGCCTTCGCTCGGCTCTCACCAGCTGGCTACCAGACCCCACAACATCAGCCCTCTCTGGGGAGCACGAGGCGGCAGACTCGGCGTCGCCCGTTGGTAGTGGAGCGATGCTGGCCGGCTGTGTCGCATCGCGTGAACGCGGTTTCATCGCCGCGGTTTCAATTGGCGGTCAGCGACTTCTCATCGCCAATATCTCGGGCGACATCTCCACCGCTCTCGCCAGTCAAATCAAGGCGTGCGCGTTAGGAAGTGGCGACGACATCTCGACATGTTCGAGCGATTTCGACAAAGCTATTGTCGCCACCCGGAACTGGTCCGACCGCCATCGCGCCCGGCTGCTCGTGGGAGCTTCGGTCTCGAGCGTGCTGCGGCGAAGACTGCTCAATCGCATCGACGCCGCCATTCATTCCGTGCCGCCGCACCTTCGCGAAGCGCGCTCCCTGGCCGCGGCACGAGCGAGAGAGATAGCGACACGCTCGCATGGATCTGCCGTCGAACGAGAGCTGGAATCACTTCAACGTTCGCCGTTGCCGGACGACGAATGGCTACGGGCGATCGCCGCGGTTGGACCAGGGCACCGCCCGAACAGGAGAAACCCCGAGGGTTCCCGCGCCGCCGATCTTCAAATCCATGCCCTGCTTCTGTTCAAGCCCCAATGAGGAATAGATCACCGGGATGCCTTCGTGAATCCCTACCCTACCGCCCGCTTCATGAAAAACTTCATTCCCAATCTCCAGAAAAACGCCGTGATCAGGAGAAGCGCGACTACCACGACCGGCAGCGCCATGTGTGGCGCCGCCGGCGTCAGAGCCCCACGCATCCCCTCCGCTACATAGACGAGCGGATTGACCAGGACCGCATACTTCATCACCGGCACCACGCTCAAGCCCTGCCACGGATAGTAGGCGCACCCGAAGAAGATCATCGGCGCGAGAATGACGCCGAACATCAGTCCGATCTGCGCCGGAGAGATCGCGGTGCCCAGAAAGAGCCCGATAGTGGAAAACGCGGCGGCACCGAGTACCGTGATGAGCAGCACCGTCCCGATGTGCCCAAAGCTCAGATTCGGAATCGGACCCATGATGAGACGCGCCATCGGCAGAACGAAGAGAGCGGACACGGTCCCCTGCAGCACCCCCGAAACGATCTTCTCGGCAGCCACCAGCCGGATGGGCACCGGCGCCAACAACCGGTCTTCGATCTCCTTGGTCCAGCCGAACTCCTGCACCATCGGCAGCGCCACTGATTGAATACTGGCAAACGCGAGACTGATCGCCAGCACTCCCGGCAAGAGCGCCGTCGTGTAACCGCGCCCCATGAATCCCATCTTCGGCAACAGATAGCCGAACACGATCACGAACATCAGCGGCTGCATTGTCGTCCGCAGCAGAAAGTACGGAAGCTCTCGCCTCGCGACCCGCATGTCGCGCCGGAGCAACGCCAGGAACACGGACGAAGCCCGCACATCAGCGCGTGGAGCAGGCGTCGCAATCGCCGTCATTCCAGCTTCCTCCCGGTGAGCGAAACGAACAACGTCTCGAGACTCGGCTGCAGCAGATGAATGTCCTTCACGACGCGCCCACTCGATTCGGCCGCGTCGATAAACGAGGGCAACAGTTGCCCGCCGCGATCGGTGTGCGCCCGCAGGATTTCACCGCGGGATTCGACGCGAGTGAGACCTTCGATCGTCTTCGCCCTCTCCGCCGCGATCGCCGCATCACCATCCAGCACCAGCTCCAGCATTGTGCCGCCGGGCGCCTTTGCCTTGAGCGCGCGCGGAGTGTCGAGCGCCAGAAGCTTCCCGCGATCGATGATCGCCAGCCGGTCGCACAGCCTGTCCGCTTCGTCCATGTAATGCGTCGTCATCACGATCGTGCGGCCGCGGTTGTGCAGATCGCGCAGGATCTCCCACAGATCGAGCCGCGCCTGGGGATCAAGACCCACTGTCGGCTCGTCGAGAAAGAAGATATCCGGCTCGTGCATCAGAGCACGCACGATCATCAGCCGTTGCTGCTGTCCGCCCGACAGTTCCGCCAGCTTCGACGATGCCTTGGCAGACAATCCCAAACGCTCGAGCAGCTCGTACGCTCGCTGTGTCGCGGTCGAGCGGGGAATCCCGAAATACGCGGCGTGGAACTCGAGATTCTCGAGGACGTTGAGACTGAGATCCGCGTTCGGCCGCTGCGGCACCACTCCGATCCGCTGCCGCACGCGTACCGAGTCCGTCACTACGTCAGCGCCCGCGACTGTAGCGCGGCCCGAAGTCGGCAGAACGCGCGTCGTGAGAACGCCGATCGCGGTGGATTTTCCCGCCCCGTTCGGCCCGAGCAGTCCGAAGAACTCTCCCTCGCGAATATCGAGGTCGAGCGAATCCAGCGCGACCACGTCCCTCACCGGCGCGAGAGTACTCCCTTGCATGGCGAAACCGGCGGTCGCGGGCATGCTCCGACGCTTTGTCTTGCCAGTTCCCTTGTAGACCTTTCTCAGCGCGCGAATCTCGATCGCGTTCTGTCGCATCGGCGCCGCGGGAGCCAGGTCAGGCCCCAATCGGATGCCAGGTCGTCTTGAACTCGATAAAATCGCGGATCTCGTACACGCTCTGCGATTTCTCCGCCATCCAGTCGAAGCCGTCGCCGCGCTTCTGCGCTCTCACCCGCTTGATGCTTTCGGCGGCACCCAGCGCGAGCTGCTTCTTTTCGTCCGCGCTCACCACCGCGCTGATGGCGCGAATGTGCATGTGCGTTGCGAACGTTGGCACCAGCTCCTTCCTGAAGCCCGTGAGGATGTTCACCACCCCACCGGGAAGATCGGAAGTCGCAAGCATCTCACCGAGCACGATCGAGGGATACGGATAGTCCTCTGAAGCGAGACACACCACCGTGTTGCCGGAAAGAATCACGGGAGCGATCTGGCTCAACAATCCCAGCAGCGGAAATGCGTCGTCCGCGATGATGCCGATGATTCCCATCGGCTCGGCCACGGTAAAGTTGAAGAAGGGGCCCGCCACCGGGTTGGTGTTGCCGAGCACCTGCTCGTACTTGTCCGCCCACCCGGCGTAATAGATGAGGCGGTCGACGCTGGCCGCTACCTCCTTCGACGCCGCACTCTTTGACGCCGCTCCCGAGAGCACGAGCGCGTCCGCCATCTCCGCGCTTCTCGACTCCAGCATCTCGCCAAGTCGATAGATGATCTGCCCGCGATTGTATGGTGTGCGTTTCGCCCAGCCCGGACCCGCTTTCGCGGCTGCCTCCACGGCGTTGCGCAGATCTTTTCTCGTGCACTGCGGAATGTTGCCGAGAAGGCCACCGTCACCACTCGCCTGCTTCTTCTTCTGAACAGGGAACACGCGACCGCTCTCGGAGCGGATGAAAGCGCCACCGATGTAAACCTTGGGCGTCTTGGTGACGGGGATGCGCGCCATGCTCAGACCACCCTTCCATAGTCCATGAGTCCCTGCCGCCCGCCCTCTCGTCCAAAGCCCGACTCCTTGTAGCCACCGAAGGGCGACGATGGATCGAACTTGTTGAAGGTGTTCGCCCACACCACGCCCGCCTTGAGCAGCGTGCTCATCTTCAGAATGCGCGAGCCCTTGTCGGTCCACACACCAGCGGAGAGTCCGTACATGGTGTTGTTCGCCTTTTCGACTGCTTCATCGAGTGTGCGGAAGGTCAGAACGCTGAGCACAGGACCAAAGATTTCTTCCCGCGCGATGCGGTGGCTCTGCGTCACACCGGTGAAGATGGTCGGCTTGAAGTAATAGCCCCTCGGTGGCAGCTGGCACGCGCCAGACTGATACATTTCCGCGCCCGCGTTCACGCCCGAATCAACGAGCTCACAGATTCGATCCAGCTGCGCGCGCGAGTTGATGGCGCCGACGTCGGTGTTCTTGTCGAGTGGATTGCCCACACGCAGCACATCGATCCTGTTCTTCAGCTTGCCGATGAAAAGCTCGGCGATCGATTCCTGAACCAGCAGCCTGCTCCCCGCGCAGCAGACGTGCCCCTGGTTGAAGAAGATGCCGTTGACCACGCCTTCGACAGCCTGATCGACCGGCGAATCGTCGAAGACGATGTTCGCGGCTTTGCCACCGAGCTCGAGAGTCAGCTTTTTGTCGGTGCCCGCTAGCTGTCGCATGATCACCTTGCCGACTTCGGTAGAC
>CABEAH010000132.1_pt1 | contig 14114 bp, 10 predicted proteins | sample 3132331 | NCBI WGS metagenome assembly CABEAH01 (sample SAMEA5534343, study PRJEB31848) | metagenome | biome: tundra; feature: field; material: soil | place: USA | collected 2013-05 | depth 0.45 m | reverse complement strand
CCCACACGGGACGCGCGTGGTCTCAGCGTGTATCGCTTCCGGTTGGACAAGCGCATTCCGCCCTATCTGTTCGCGCTCGCCGTTGGCGACATCGCGTTCCAAGCGATCGGAAGCAACACCGGAGTTTACGCTGAGCCCTCGGTGGTGGACCGGGCGGCGAGCGAGTTCGCCGAAGTCGATCAGATGGTCGCGGCAGCGTCAAAGCTCTACGGACCGTATCGCTGGGGACGCTACGACATCCTCGTCCTTCCCCCTTCCTTTCCATTTGGTGGGATGGAGAACCCGACGCTGACATTCGCGACGCCGACGGTTCTGGCGGGCGATCGCTCGCTCGTCAGTCTCGTCGCTCACGAGCTCGCGCACTCCTAGTCGGGCAATCTCGTCACCAACGCAATTTGGAACGATTTCTGGCTGAACGAAGGATTCACTACCTTATAGAAGCGCGCATCATGGACGAGCTGCGGGGGAAGCCGTACGCGGACATGTTGCGAGAGCTCGGGCGGCGAGAGCAGAAATAGCGTTCGAGATGGCCGGATTCGGAGGTCGCCTGGGCCGTATTCCGCAGTCCCTACGCGATTCCGCTCAGCGTCGTCGCCAGAGCGTCGCGAAAGCGGATCCCTCAGCCCAAGAGCATTTCATCGCAGCTGTTACGTGACCAAGGGGGTAGATCAGCGGTCATTCTGGCGATGCTCCTCGTGCCCACACGCCTCCAATGTCAGTAGTCGCCGCCGGGCTGACCACACCGCGCACCCGAGCCAAGCTCCTCGGCTTCCCGCGCCTTACCAGCATTCGCAGCAGAATCCTCGCGTTCGCCATCGTCGCGACCCTGATTCCCTGCGGCGTGACACTGGGAATCGCGTACACCCAGAATCGTCGCGCGGTCGAGGAGAAGATTACACAGGATCTCCTCTCGGAGAGCTCCCAGACCGCCCGCGCAATGGGCGTGTGGTTGAAAGAGCGACTGTACGATTTACGCGTATTCGCCGCTTCGGAGGAAGTCGCGAACAGTCTCGAGAGCTCGGCGCGCGGCGCGACAAGATCGCCAACCGATAGCCGTTTGCGCGACTACCTCGTCTCGCTCAATGAGAGATTCAGCGACTACGGGCATCTCATGGTTCTCGATCTCGACGGACGCGTGGTGGCTACCAGTGAAGAGAAAGTGAGCGCGGTGGAGTTGCCTGCCGACTGGCTCCCGACGCTGCGAGCAGAGAGCCAGCTCGTCGGGAAAGCGTATTGGGACAGCGCCGCGGGAACAGTGAGGCTCCTCGTCGCCGTCCCCGTTAAGGGCGCCGGTGGCCGCGTGCTCGGCGCATTTGCCGCCCAGCTCAATCTCACTCCGGTGCAAGGATTGCTGCACGCGTTTGCGCCCGATACGACTGGGGCGATTTACCTGATGAACACAGACGGAGCTCTCATCGCCAGCTCCAATGGGATTTCCCCGCGGCTCATACGGATGCGGATGCCACCAACCGCCCTGGCGCAGCTCACAAATCAGGGACACGCCGCGTCACCGTACGTGAGTTTCGGCGGTCGCGAAGTCATCGGCACTCTCGAGCCGGTACCGCAGGTGGAGTGGGCGGTCGTGGCCGATATTTCCGCCGAAGCGGCATTTCGTCAGCTCCGAGGTTTTCGAAACGTTGCCCTGTTGGTCATAGCGGCGCTGCTGCTCGCGGTGGCGGCAAGTGCCTATTGGCTTGGGCTGGTCATCGCGCGACCGCTCGATCGCCTGACACGCGGCGCCGCCGGCGTGGCCGCGGGAGATCTCGCGGTCGACCTGCCGGAGGGTGGGGGTGGCGAAGTCGGTTATCTGACCAGCGTGTTCAACCACATGGTGTCCCGTCTCCGCGAAGGAAGGCGCGAGCTCGACAGCATCAATGAAACACTCCAGAGAAAGAACGAGGAGCTGGAGCGCCTCTCGACCACTGATGGACTTACCGGCCTGGCGAATCACAGGTCGCTGATCCACCGGCTGGAGGAAGCGGGAATTCAGGCGGGTCAGGATAAGCGCGCATTTTCCGTTCTGATGGCCGACGTCGATCACTTCAAGCAGTACAACGATGAGTTCGGCCATCCCGCCGGCGACGAAGTACTCAAGGGAGTCGCGGACATCCTGCGTGAATCGACACGGCCGACAGACTGCGCCGCACGGTATGGTGGCGAAGAGTTCGCCATCGTAATGCCCGAGACGTCGGTGGCCGAGGCGATTGAGATTGCCGAGCATATCAGGGCGCGCGTGGCTGTCAATGCGTTCCCGGAGCGGAAGATCACGCTCAGCATCGGCGTCGCGGAGTTCCCGAACGACGCCGAGCTGCCCCATGCGCTCCTCGCCGCGGCCGATAATGCGCTGTATCAGGCCAAGCGAGAGGGGCGAAACCGCACCGTTCGGGCGCGGAAATCGGGCAAGACCAAGTAGCCTGCTAGGGCCGGCCGACCAGGTTCCGGAAGATCCAGCCAGTCCGCCCGCCATCATCGCTCACCCGTATCCAATCGTCGGTGTAGGAGAGGCCGGTGAGCAGAGTTCCGCCCTCCACCACGAATGCCACCGGGAAGGTGGTCCCCGGCCCGTCTCGAATGTTTCCGCGGCTCGTCACCTTCACCCGAATCGCCGGAGCAAATGAAGTCTCGCCGGGCCGCGAGCCTTGGCGACCCGAGCCCGTCACGCGCGCCCTGTACGACGCCGCAAAAGCCTTGGCTTCATTGGCGAGATAAAGCGCGCCACCATAATTCTTCTTGTCGAACTCTGCGGAGCTCTGCCGAACGAGTTGCGTGACCTGCGCGGTTTCCGAAGACTGCTGCGCCGCGCTCGATCTGAGCGATTGAAGAGCCACCTCAGCCTCAGCCATTCCTGACGCGGCTTCCGCGCGGCTCGTGGCTCTCTGAGCCCTCGCCATCGCCCGGGCGACCGCCGTTCGCGTCACCTCCAGTTGGGATTGAAGCTCCTCCACCCGGGCTTCCTTCTCGAGGAGCTGCAGCTCCAGGAGCGAAACCCGCTTGTCGAGCTCTGGATCTCTGACGGTTACAGTCTCTCGCACAACGCGCATCTTGACGGGCGCCGCGTCCGTTTGGGGGGGCGCGGGGTTCGTCGAGGAGCACGCCAGGATGAGCAACAATCCAGCCGGCAGCAACAACGTCAAACGCAATTGAGACACTGCTCCTCCAGCAGAATGCAGATGATAGTGCGGCGGATTATACGGCGCTGAGCAACAAGAAGCGATGGACGATCCCGCCAGAAGAGGATTGAAAAAGCTCAACTATTGCTTCCGAAAATGAGGGGAGTGGGAAAAGAATCCGCAGTACTCATTTGACTGTTTTCCGGGACGCGCAGTCACGATTCTCGCGGCAATAATTGTCGTCACGGAGGCTTGCGTTTTGAGCGCGGCGAGGTTGGGCGCATCGCCGGCGCGGCGGCGCGGATGGTGAAAGCGTCAGCTGACACCCAGCCTGGGGTCAGGCTTCACGGTGAACGGCTGCGTGTAGACATTTCCATTCACGGTCAGTCTCGCGGTGAATGCGCCGGTGAGTCTGACCCTCCGCGGCAGCTCATCGTCCGGCGACGGTGTCGGCGCGCTGGGAATGGGATCTCTCACCGGATTCCACACCACACGATGCATCCCCGCTCTGCCGGAGAAGGGTTCGGGTATCGCTTGCCACAACGGTGAGACTCTCGGGATTCCTCCGCCGCCCGGACGACGCTCTCGAACGGGGGACTGCTTCGAGGGATCGGTGCTGAAGGTGTGAACCGCTGCGCCCGTGGCATCCAGAATCTCCAGCGTCACCGGCCCGCTAGCCGCTGACTTGAGCCAGTAGTCGAGAATCGCGCCATCCGGCGGATTCGACGCCTGCGGCTCGTCCTTCTGCAGCGGCGTACCATTATCGTCGCCCTGCATCACGTCGATCGCATCGGCCGGCTTGAACAGATAGGCGTCGGCCCGCAGCACCGCATCGCTGATCTGCCGCAAGGGAGAGATGTCGTCGATGACCCAGAATCCGCGGCCATGCGTCGCGACGATCAGATCGTTGCCATATATCTCGAAGTCGCGCATGGATGTCACCGGCAGGTTGAGCTGCAGCGGCTGCCAGTTGTCGCCATCGTCGAACGACACGTGCACGCCGCGCTCGGTGCCGGCGACGAGAAGCCCGCGCCGCTTCGGATCTTCCTTTACCGTGTGGACGTACACTCCCGCCGGCAGCCCGTTCGTGATCTTCTGCCAGGACTTGCCCATGTCGCGCGTGCGGTAGATGTATGGCTCGAAGTCCTGGAGCTGGTGGCGATCGACGCTGGCGTACGCGGTGTTCTGGTCGAAGTGCGACGCATCGATCATCGTCACTCTGCTCCATGAGCCGATCGCCGGCGGCGTCACATTCTTCCAGCTCTTCCCGTCGTCTGTCGTCAGCTGGATGCAGCCATCGTCCGTTCCAATCCACAGCATCGGCGCGCGAAGCGGAGACGGCGCGATCGTGTAGCTGACGCCGCGCTTGCCATTGCGATCCGTCTGCGCGGCGGCCGCTGCGTCGAGTGTCGGCGGCGCGACCGGATCAACTCGTGTGAGATCCGGACTGATCTGCGTCCATGTGTCCGCGCCGTCGATTGTCTTGAACACGAACTGGTTCGCGTAGTACAAAGCTCTCGGATCAGCCTTCGAGAAAACGAGCGGCTGCGTCCAGTCACTGCGCGCCGGCTCTGGCGCCCTGGGATGCGTGGTGCCGGAAATCGGAGTGTTGGATTCGATATTGAACCGTGTTCCGTCGCCGCCATAGACGATGCCCGGATGCAGCTGATCGCCCGCCGTGTATCCGCTCTCTCCGCCCGGAGCGATCGGCTCCCAGTCGTGCATCGAAATCTCGGCGAATTTTCCGCGCGACCGCACTGACACCGCGCCGCTGTCCTGTTGTGCGCCCGTCACCCAATATGGAAAGCGGTAGTCGACCGAGAGGTGATATATCTGCGCCGTGGGCTGATTGAGCCAGGAGCTCCACGTGACATCCCGCGGATCGGCAGCGCGCGCGTTGCGCGTGATTATCGCTCCCTGATCGCTGGCGACGATCATCGTATTCGTATCGTCGGGATTGATCCACGCCTGGTGGTAGTCGTCCCCTCCAGGTGATCCGCGAAGCGCGACCCAGCTCCTGCCGCCATCCATCGATCTGTTAACGCCCACGTTCGGGACGTAGACGGTGTCGGGATCTTTCGGATCGACCGTGACCTTCTCGAAGTACCAACCGCGTCCCCACAGCGCCATGTCCAAGGAGAGCTTGGTCCACGTCGCACCAGCGTCATCCGAGCGGAAGAATCCTCCCTGGCCAGGCGGCGGCTGCGCTGGACGAGTGCCCGGAGGCGCCGGCTGCGGCGCGGGCGTTCCGAGCGGCGGCTCGGTGGTCGGCGGCGCGTTGGGCAAGAGACAATCCACGATCGCATAGACGCGATTCGGGTTGGTCGGCGAGACCGCGATTCCAGTCCGACCGATTCCCTCTTCGGGCAGCCCGTTCGTCAGTTGCCGCCAGCTACTCCCACCATCAGTAGACTTGAAGATCCCGCCACCGGGTCCGTTCGTAGGCGCGTAGGTGAACCATGGCGGACGCCTGGTGTTCCAGAGGCCGGCGTAGACGGTCTGTGGATTGGTCGGATCGATTACGACTTCGACCGCGCCGACGTTCTCGTCGCCCAACACCTTCTGCCAACTCCTGCCACCATCGCGGGAGCGGAATACTCCACGCTCTGCGTTTGCCGCGTAGAGGTGGCCGATGGCCGCGACGAGGAGAACGTCCGCGTTGTGTGGATCGATCGCGATCTTGCCGATATGTTGCGTAGCGCTGAGCCCAATGTGGGTCCACGTCTTTCCGGCATCGGTGGATTTGTACATGCCATTTCCGTAGCCGACCGAATCACGCAGCGTGGACTCACCGCTTCCCACATAGACGACATCGGGCGCTGACGGCGCCACCGCAATGGCGCCGATGGATGCGACCGGCTGGGAGTCAAACACCGGCTTCCACACTCGTCCGGCATCGATCGACTTCCAGACGCCGCCATTTACCGCGCCGAAATAGAACTCGTTCGGACGGCCGGGCACGCCGCTCGCCGCCGCTACGCGCCCGCCACGAAATGGGCCGAGCAAACGCCACTTGAGCCCGGAATAGGAGTCGTTTGGTATTGCCAGCGCGATTCCGCCCTTGCGGAACGCCGATTGGGGATCGGGGGAAGCAGTGGTGAGGAAGTCGGCGAGATTTGGAGTGACGAGCGAAAGTGCGCCGAGCTGCCCGGCGCGGACGACAAAATCGCGGCGCGAAAGGGCTGTCTCTTCCGATGGTTTCTTCTTCACTGATGAATCCCCGATGTGTGAGCGAGACACTCAGGCCGGTGATGGCGGAGATCTCGATGCGTTCGATGAAGAAACATACTGAACGCTGGAGACAGAGGAGCTTTGGAAGTCATCCCGCAATGCGCGGCACAATTCTCTAGCAAGTCACGGAGCGAAGCAGCATCTTCCCCGGTATTCGCGCATCCCACAATCCTTGACTCTCGCAACGATGCAGAACCTGCCACAGGGCACGCCACTCCCCGGGCGACCCGGCGTATTGGTCGCCGGCGCTCCGTCACAGAACTGGGACAAGGCTGCTCTCTCACGATTGCCCAAATCAACCCACGTGTCCGAGATCCTGATCGTCGGCTGCGTGCGAGCGCCAAAATAGCCCGCGGATCACCAACGCGGACCCGGTTCGCATTCACCCACCTATGAAAAGCCAGATTCGTCCCGAGCGATCCGAGGCAACCAGAATCGTTGCCCTGCTCATCGCGTTCTACATACTGCTGCAGCTGCTCTGGTTCGTGCGCACCATCGTGCTCACCGTCTTCCTCGGCGTTCTCTTCGCGATCGCCGTGAGTGCTGGTGCCGACCGGCTTCAACGTTGGCGCATTCCGCGCGGAGCCGCCGCTGGTCTCGTCGTCTTCGCCTTCGTGGCTCTGCTCGGCGGCTTCGGCACCTGGATCGGCCCCACCGTGCGAGAGCAGACCAGAGAGCTGCAGATAAAACTGCCCGAAGCCATCCACAAGCTCGAGAAGTGGGTGGACTCGCGCGGCGGCGGTGTGATTGCGACGATCCTCGGGTTGGGCGACGACGCCCCCGCAGCACCGACAGCTCCTCCAGTTGCACAAGCCACCACTTTGCAACCGCTCGATTCCCCCGCACCTCGGGTGGTAGCCCCGCTCAATTCCGCCGCCGGCCCCTCCGTTGCCGTAGTGCCCGTCGTCGAGCCGGAAGGTCTCGGGCACCGGCTTCTCGCCCAGCTCGGAGGAGCGCGCCGGTTCTTTCTGCCGGTACTGAGCTCGACGCTCGCTGTCGTTGCCGGCATCGTGCTCATTCTGTTCCTCTCCATCTACCTCGCCGCTGATCCAGAAGTTTATCGGCGAGGCCTGCTGCGTCTCGTGCCCAGAGACCGGCGGCGGCAAGCCGATGCGACGCTCGGCGCCATCGCAATTACGCTCCGCCGGTGGCTGATCACGCAGTTCATCGCGATGCTCGTAATCGGCGTCGTCACCACGGCGATGCTCCTCGTGCTCCATGTGCGCGCTGCCGTTCCACTCGGCATTCTCGCCGGACTACTCGAGTTCGTACCCACTGTTGGTCCCATCCTCAGCGCGTTGCCGGCGATCGCTATGGGATTCGTCGACTCACCTGAAAAGGCGGCTGCCGTCGCCATCGGATACATCGGTATCCAGTTCGTGGAAAATCACCTGCTCATTCCGCTTCTCATGAAGGAGGGCGTGGATTTGCCCCCTGCGCTGACTATCGTGATGCAGGCTCTGATGGCGCTGGTGTTCGGATTTCTCGGCCTCGTGGTGGCGGTGCCGCTGCTGGCTGCAATTATCGTAACGGTCAGGATGACAGGAGATGAGGCGAAGGTCGCATAATGGCCGCGCCCGGCTGCTGCTACTGCTCTAACGTCTCGACGCCCCGTACCGTGACCCGGTGCGATACGAGCGGCAGAATTGCTCCCGCGGAATCTCCGATCGCGATCGCCTGCTCGAGCGCCGATCGTCCCACCTCCAGGTCGTCACGACTCCGCGCGTAGATCGTCGCGAGCGTCTGGCCCTTCGTCACGCGCTCGCCGGGCTTCGCGGTGATCACAAATCCCACCGAAGGATCGATAATGTCCTCCATGTTCTTCCGTCCGCCGCCCAGAGCGATCACGCCGTAGCCGACGGCGCGGGGCTCGACCGACTGAACGATTCCATCCCGCTTCGCCTCGAACTGTGCCTGGTCCGTCGCCTGGGGTAACCGTGTCTGATCGCGGATGACCCGCTTGTCTCCGCCCTGAGCGCCCACGATCTGCTCCATCTTTTCCAGCGCCTTCCCCGATGAGATCGCCCCGAGCATCGCGCTGCGCGCTTCCCCCGATGTCGCGGCAACGCCCGCGAGCACTAACATCTCCGCACCCAGCGCCAGCGTCACCTCCAGAAGATCCGGCGGCCCCCGACCCTCGAGAACCCGGATTGCCTCCACGACCTCGAGAGCATTTCCGCACGCAAAGCCCAAGGGCCGGTCCATCGCCGTCACCAGCGCAACCACCGGACACCCGTGATCCGCGCCCAGCCCGATCATCGCTCGCGCGAGCTTCAGCTGGTCGTCGAGCTCAGGCAGAAACGACCCGGAGCCACTCTTGATGTCGAGAACGAGGCCCGTGAGGCTCTCCGCGATCTTCTTGCTCATGATGCTCGCCGCGATGAGTGGAATCACCTCCACGGTCGCCGTCGCATCGCGCAGCGCGTACATCTTCCGGTCCGCCGGCACGATCTCCCTGGTCTGACCGAGCATCGCGCAGCCGATCTTTTCCACCTGTCGCTCCGCTTCATCGAGCGTGAGCGCGGTTCTGAATCCCGGAATCGATTCCAGTTTGTCGAGCGTTCCGCCGGTGTGCCCGAGCCCGCGCCCCGACATCATCGGCACCGCCACTCCCAGTGCTGAAATGAGCGGAGCGAGAACGAGCGAGACCTTGTCGCCCACGCCGCCGGTCGAGTGCTTGTCGATACGCGGAACGGTGAGATGAGAAAGATCGAGCTTCTTTCCGCTGTCCAGCATCGCGCTCATCAGGGCATTCATCTCGCTCTGATCGAGCCCGCGGAAATACACCGCCATGAGCAACGCGGCCATCTGATAGTCGGGCACCCTACCCTCGGAATAGGCGAGCACCAGCTCTCTCAGCTCCGGGGCATCGAGCGTCTGTCCGTCACGTTTGCGTTCTATGAGGCGTTGTACGATCATTTACAGCTGGTCGGGGTATGTGTTCGGATCAACTTTCCCACCGCAATTGGAGCTAACATGCGCGCTCTTCGGTTCCTTTCCGCCGGAATGCTACTCTTTGCTTCTGTGTCCGGCGCACAGACGGCTGCCAACCACGTTACGCTGGGCGACAAGGAATATGTCGCCATGAACGCAGCGGCCGCGCTTGGTCACTATGAAGCGGCACTCGCCTCCGACCCCAAGCACTACGAAGCGCTATGGAAAGCGTCACGCTCGGCCGTGGATCTCGGAATTTACGAGAAGGACGGTGAGAAGCGCGGACTTCTGTTCAGGAAGGCCGAGCTCTACGCCCGACGGGCGGTGGAAACCAACCCCAATGGCGCCGAGGGCCACTTCAATCTCGCGCGCGCTCTCGGGAAGAATGCGCTGACGCAGGGACCGAGGTCGCGCATCAAGTACGCCACCGATGTTCGCTCTCACGCGCTCGAATGCCTGAAGATCAACCCTCGCCACGCCGGCTGTCTGCACGTGATGGGGATGTGGAACGCAGAGGTGATGCGGCTCAGTGGCTTCACGCGGCTTTTCGCAAAAAATTTCCTCGGCGGAAAAGTATTCGGGTCAGCCAGCTGGGCCGATGCACAGCGGTACATGGAAGAATCGGTGGCGAGTGAGCCGGACCGCATCGTTCACCATGTCGATCTGGGGGAGATATACAAGGATGTCGGGAACAAGGCGAAAGCACGGGCGGAATTCGAGGCGGTGCTGAAGCTCCCGCTGGCCGACTACAACGACCGGCAGTACAAGGCGCAGGCGGACGCGGGCCTCAAGTCCCTCTAGCTAGGACTCGGCCGAGACCTCGGCCGCCTTCTCCTCTCTCGCCGAGGCGGCCCGCTCCAGCTCCTCGGCGAGCTCGTCCCACGCATTGTCGTCCCCGCGCATCCGCCGCACGCGCTGGGATATTCCGTGGCGTATTTCTTCGCCGCTCTCCGGCGCCATCAGCAGGGCCACCGCCGCGCCGAGTACCGCGCCCACCACTATGCCCGCGGTGAATATTCCGATGTTGTTCCAGTCCGGGACTGACTCGAAGGGGAGTCCGTTTCCGGGCTGAAGGACCGAGCCCGGAGAGGGCGCCTTTCGGGTGGAGGGCGGCGCTTTTGATTGTTCGGCGGAATTAAACATTGAGTTCGGGCCCAGACGGGTGGTAAGAAAATTGCCCTAGAAGCTTCTAGCAATAGACGTGCGAGGATACTGAATGAGCAGTTCAGGTAAAATGGTATTGCTGGTGGAGGACAACGAGGACAACCGTATCGTCTATTCCACCATCCTGAAGCACTTCGGTTACGAGGTGACCGAAGCATTGAATGGTGAAGAAGGTATTGCCAAGGCCCGGTCGGAACAGCCCGATCTGATCCTGATGGACATCTCCATCCCGATCATCGACGGTTGGGAGGCAACGCAGGTGTTGAAGCATGACCCTTCCACCAGACAGATTCCTATCATCGCGCTGACCGCCCACGCTCTCGCATCGGACCGTGAGAAGGCGATGGAGGTGGGCTGTGACGGGTATCTGGCCAAACCATGCGAGCCGAGAGCCGTGGTAGCGGAAGTGCAGAGATTCCTCGGCAAGAACAATGGAGCCTAGCGACAGAGGTCAGGCCCGAATTCTTGTCGTAGACGACCACGAGGACAATATCGAGCTCCTGCGGGCCCGTCTCGAAGCTCGCGGATATGTCGTCGATTCCGCCAAGGATGGTCTGGACGCCCTGGAGGCGGTGGAGCGCTGCACTCCCGATCTGATTCTGCTCGACATCATGATGCCCAGGCTGGATGGGCTCGGGGTGGTGCGTGCGCTCAAGGAGAGCGGCAAGCTCGAGTTCATCTCGGTGATCATGCAGACCGCGCTCGACACGACCGAACACAAGGTCGAAGGCCTCAACCTTGGCGCAGACGATTACATCACCAAGCCGATCAACTTCGCCGAGCTGGAGGCGCGGGTCAACGCGCAGCTCCGCATCAAGGGGCTGCAGCGCAACCTCGCCGAGGCGAATGGAAAGCTCTCCGAGGCGAATGCAAAACTCGAGGAGATGTCACTCACCGACGGCCTCACGCGTGTCGACAATCGCCGCTCACTGGAGAATGGCCTCCGCGAGATGTGGGAGCACTCTCTTCGCCTCCATGAGCCGCTATCGCTCGTGATGTGCGACATCGACAAGTTCAAGGGCGTCAACGACAACTACGGACACCAGGCCGGCGATGCGGTGCTCAAGGAGTTCGCCCGGCTGCTGAAGGACGAGGCACGTGAGATCGACCGCGTCGGCCGCTACGGCGGAGAGGAGTTTGTGCTCCTCCTTCCCGGTACGGTGCTCGACGCCGCCGTGACCTTCGCCGAACGGCTGCGCGAGAAGGTGGAGAGTCATACATTTTCATACGAGGGCGGAACACTCACCCTGACCATGAGCTGCGGGGTGGCCGCTACGCCACATCCGCGGGTCGAGGACCAGGAAGGGCTGCTGAGGGCGGCGGACGATGCGCTCTACGTGGCGAAGGAGACCGGGCGCAATCGCGTGATTCGCTTCGACGGCGCTGAATTTAACGCACACCAGCAGGAGAGCTCGACGTCGGATGCCGAAAAGCCGGTCAGGGAAGGAGCAGCGGGCGGGGGGACGCAGCCCAAGCCAAAAGCCAAGTCAGAGGCAAGCCAGCCAACCGCCGAGCCGCGCGGCTGAATTACGCGCGGCGCTGAACCGCGCGTCACACGAGTACTACGTCCTCGATCGGCCGACGCTGGCGGACGCAGCATATGACATGCTGTTCCGCGAACTCCAGGAGCTGGAAGCCCAATTTCCGGAGCTCTGTGCGCCTGATTCGCCCACGCTCAGAATCGGAGCGGAGCCCCAGAGCCAGCTCTCGAAGCACCAGCACATTCAACCAATGCTATCGCTCGGCAACGCCTTCAACGACGAGGAGATGCGCGCATGGGAAGAGCGGCTCGTTCGCATCGCCGGTGGCGACATCCAGGCGTCGGGATATACCGCCGAGCTCAAGATAGATGGCGCGGCTGTCGCTCTCACCTATGAGAACCAGCTTTTCGTGAAAGGCGCAACGCGCGGAAATGGAATTGTCGGAGAAGATGTCACGGTCAACCTGCGCACGGTGCGCGATATGCCGCTCCGGCTGCACGAGAGCGCGCCGCGCGGGCGCATCGAGATTCGCGGCGAGGTCTATTTTCCCTTCGATCGCTTCGAGGAGATGAACGAAGGTCGCGCACGGGCGGGCGATGCCCTGTTCGCCAACCCGCGCAACGCGGCCGCTGGAAGTCTCAGGCAGCTCGATCCGGCGATCACGGCATCGCGGCCGCTCAGATTCTTCGGATACTCGGTGGCTGTTCCCGATGGCGAAGAGCTTCCCTTCCTCACGCAGTCGGAGCTGCTCGATTCGCTCGTGGAGTGGGGAATTCCCGTCGCACCCCACCGCCGCCGCTGCAAGACACTCGGCGACGTGGAGACGTGGGCACATGACGTGGAGAACACGATTCGGGGGCAGCTCAACTTCGCCATCGATGGAGGAGTGGCCAAGGTCGATTCACTCCGCCTGCAGGACGAGCTTGGCGTCGTCGGCGGACGCGAGCCTCGCTGGGCGATTGCGCGCAAGTTCGCGCCCGATATCGCCGAGACGAGATTGCTCGCGATCGAGGTCAACGTTGGGCGCACGGGTGCCTTGAATCCCTTCGCCGTGCTCGAGCCGGTGGAGATCGGCGGCGTGATAGTGAAGCTCGCGACGCTGCACAACGAAGATCTCATCGTCTCCAAGGATCTGCGCGTGGGCGACTGGGTGCAGGTGAAGCGCGCGGGTGAGGTGATACCGCAGATCATCGCGCCGATTCCCGAGAGACGGACGGGCGCCGAGAAGCGGTGGCGCATGCCAAAGAAGTGCCCGTCGTGCGGAACTCCGGCCACCCGTGAAGAGGGCGAAGCCGCGATTTACTGCCCCAATATCGCCTGCCCGGGGCGCCAGCTGGAGGGCCTGGTGCACTTCACTTCGCGCGGAGCGATGGACATACGCGGCCTCTCTTACGCGCGCACTCAGCAGCTCGTAACCGAGGGGCTGGTGCGTGACCCGGGAGATCTCTACGCGCTCACACGCGAACAGCTGCTCGAGCTCGAGGGTTACGCGGCTAAGGGCGCCGATGCGCTGATCGCGGCGATCGAAGCATCGAAGTCGCAACCATTGTCGCGGCTCCTCCACGCGCTCGGTATCCGGCACGTCGGGTCGATCGCGGCGCAACTGCTAGCGCAGCACTTTGGAAATCTCGATGCTCTCGTGTCGGCAACGGCCGATGACATTCTCAACGTCCGCGGCATCGGCGCGACCATCGCCGACGGCGTCGTCGCTTATTTTTCGGATCCCGCCGGCAGAGCTCTCATCGAGAAACTGCGCGTGAGCGGTGTAAATTTCACGGAGCCGCGCGCTGTCGTCGCTGGGGGGCCCCTCAGCGGGCAAACCGTGGTGATCACCGGAACTCTTCCGACCCTGAGCCGCGCGCGCGCAACGGCGTTGATCGAGTCGGCCGGTGGTCGCGTTACAGGCTCGGTATCCAAGTCGACCAGCTTTCTGGTAGCCGGCGAAGAAGCCGGCAGCAAGCTCGAGAAGGCAAAGTCGCTCGGCGTCGAAACAATCGAGGAGGCAGAGCTCTTGCGTCGCACCCGATCTTCCGCAACATCTTCCCAGTGAAATCGTCATACCCCGAATGACAGCATCAGAAGCTCCAGAGCTGATTGGCTTCGCCCATCGCACGCTGCGCGACCTTCGCCTCCGCGTCGCTGCGGCGGGCGGCGGCGGCCCTGACGCGCTGCGCGAAGCCGGCTATGCCGGCGC
>CABEAH010000126.1_pt1 | contig 14278 bp, 16 predicted proteins | sample 3132331 | NCBI WGS metagenome assembly CABEAH01 (sample SAMEA5534343, study PRJEB31848) | metagenome | biome: tundra; feature: field; material: soil | place: USA | collected 2013-05 | depth 0.45 m | reverse complement strand
CCTTACCCGCAGCTGCCTTTTTTGCCACCGCGGATTCCGGGTTTACCCTCGCTTCGACGTGATCGACGATCGCGCGCGCCGTGATGCCCGCACCCCTTGCCTCCTCGCGTGTGACATCTGCGCGCGCGAATTTCACCATATCGGCTCTTGCGAGCATCTCCGGCAGCATTGCCTCGACTTCATCTCGCGGCTGCATCGCGCGAAGCAGCTCCGACGTCGTGTTCGATCGACGTACTCCGGGAACGCGAGCCGCGAGATAATCGCGCGTTACGTCGACCATAGCCGCGAGGTGATCCCGTGCGCGGCCTGCGTCGGGGAGAAGCAGCTGCTCTATGCGCGCGAATTCCCTCTGCGCGCGGACGTACGGGTCGATGGGTGGCACGGGCCGGTTGCGGTATCGGCGCCATGCCCACCAGATTAGAGCGGCGAGTAGCGCCGCGACCAGCAGCGCGATCCACGGCCACCAGTTGAAAACGGGAAGCACGATCAGCGGCCGGGGAGGCTTCGGGACGCGCAGCGTCGTATCGGTAGGAAGCACGGAGCGAACGAACACCGAGGCCGCGCCCAGTGGCGGGCGCCGCTCCTGCCCGTTGAAGGTGACGCGCACATCGGGGATGCGGAGCGGCTGCCGGCCCACATCCCACGCAACGAGATGATAGAGCGCGACCGCGGTGTCGGCGAGCATTGTCACCAGCCTCTCGCTGCGCAACTCGATCGGCCTGATCCCGTTCTCCGTGATTGTATCCGGACCAGCCGGGAACTCGAATCGGACTCCCTTGGGCGCGTGGATCTTCACGAACAGGTCGAACGGTTGGCCGATCACCACCGTGTCGGGACTGACTCTGTATCCCATCTGGACGGAGAGAGTCGTCTGCGCGGGAGGAGGCGCCGCAGCCTGAAGGAGCAGCAGTGCGATGTTGACCAGCATCACCGGCGACGCGCCTGCGTCTCTCTCAGCCGGAAGAAGCGAAGGAGCGGTTCGACGACTCCGGCCTCGGTGCGGATGGCCACTTCATCGATCGCGAGGCGCCGCAGCAGGTGTTTTCTCTGTTCGCGCTCTTCAGAAACGCGTGAGGAATAGGCGCCCCGCACGGATGGGTGGCTTGTGTCTACCTCGAACGTATCGCCCGTCTCGGGATCGATCATTCGCGCGATGCCTATGTCCGGGAGGTCCCGCTCGCTCGGATCCTCGACGGTGACCGCGACCACGTCGTGCCGCTGCGCCAGCAACTTGAGAGGATGATCGATGTCCGGCGCCAGAAAGTCCGACACGATGAACACGATCGTGTGCTCGCTGAGCATGCGCGCGACGTACTCGAGTGCCCCGCCGAGATCAGTACCTTTCCCCACTGGCTCGAACGCCAGCAGATCACGGATGATCCGTAGCACGTGACGCCTCCCCTTCCTCGGGGGGATCACATGCTCGATCCGGTCGGTGAAGAGAAGTACCCCGACGCGGTCGTTGTTGCGCACCGCCGACATCGCCAGCACCGCCGCGAGTTCGCTCGCCAGCTCGCTCTTGAATCGATTCACGGTACCGAAGCGTTCCGAGCCCGAGAGATCGACCACCAGCATCATCGTGAGTTCCCGCTCCTCGACGTATCTCTTCACGAACGGGCGTCGCATGCGCGCGGTCACGTTCCAGTCGATGGAGCGCACTTCGTCACCCGGCTGGTATTCGCGGACCTCCGAGAATTCCATCCCCTGCCCCTTGAACACCGAGCGGTACTCGCCGGTGAATACCGAGTTGACTAATCCCCGGGTGCGCAGCTCGATGAGCTTCACCTGCCGGAGGATTTCCGGCGGCACGCCCATCGGCTTCTCTGGCGTGCGTGGAGGCGCGGCTTTGAGCGCCTTGCGGGAGCGCAGCTTGCCGATCACGGCGTCGGAATCACTTCCAGTATTCGGGCGACGATCGCATCGCTCGTGACTTCCTCCGCTTCAGCCTCATAGGTGCGGAGCACTCTGTGCCGCAGCACGTCGGGAGCGACCGCCTTCACATCTTCGGGCGTGACGAACGCGCGCCCACGAAGGAATGCGTGAGCACGTGAGGCCTGCGCGAGCGACAGCGTAGCCCTCGGGCTTGCTCCGTATTCGATGAGCGGCTTGAGTTCGCCGAGTCCCGCCGCTTCCGGATTTCGCGTCGAGTGCACGATGTCGACGATGTAGTCCACCACCCGATCGTCCACGTACAATCCAGCGATGTGCTTCCGCATCGCCAGGATCTGGGCAGGCGTCGCCACGCGATCGACCGGGATCGGCTCTCCCCCCGCCATCCTTCGCAGCACTTCCTTCTCTTCGTCACGCGTCGGGTAACCGACGTGGAGCTTGAGCATGAAGCGGTCGACCTGCGCCTCGGGAAGCGGATACGTCCCTTCCTGCTCGATCGGGTTCTGCGTCGCGAGCACGAGGAAGGGCTCCTCGAGGATGTGCGTCGTGCCTCCGATCGTCACCTGCTTCTCCTGCATCGCCTCGAGCAGCGCGGCCTGCACTTTGGCCGGTGCGCGGTTGATCTCGTCCGCGAGAATGATGTTGGCGAAGATCGGGCCCTTCTTCACCGAGAACTTTCCATTCGACTGATCGTATATCTGCGTGCCGATGACGTCCGCAGGCAGGAGATCGGCAGTGAACTGGATGCGGCTGAACGTCGTATTGATCGTCTCGGCGAGGGTGCGCACCGTGAGCGTCTTGGCGAGCCCCGGGACGCCTTCGAGGAGAACGTGGCCGCCGGTCAGCAGGCTTATGACGAGCCTCTCGACCATGTAGTCCTGGCCGACGATTCGGCGCCCGACCTGGCGAACTACTTCCTGGACTATCGAGGCATCAGTGGCTATTACGGCCTGTTCGTTCACGTCTTGCTCCTCCAGTAGTTTTTCCGGTTGCCCCGCCGCGGCTCCTGCCGAGCGCGGAGATTATTTCCTTTTCGCGCTGCGTCAGTGGCCGTGTGCTGCCCGGTTCCAGTGACCCGAGCTTTACCGGCCCGAACTGCGTGCGCACGAGCCGCTCCACCTTGAGTCCCAGAGCTTCGCACAGTCGCCTCACCTCTCTCGTCTTGCCCTCGGCGATCGTAATCGTGAGCTCCCACAACCCCCGAGCGATTCGCCGCACGGAGACATCGCGCGGCATCACCAGTCCGTCCTCAAGCTCTACCCCGCTCCTCGCGGCCCGTGCCGCATTCGCTCCCTCACCCCTCACCGTCGCGACATAGGTTCTCTCGACTTCGCTGCTCGGGTGGGTCAGCTTGTGCGCAGCGTCGCCATCAGTGGTGAGCAGGAGTACGCCTTCCGTCATGTAATCGAGGCGCCCCACGTACGTCAGGCCCGGCGAGGCCTCGACCATGTCGAACACTGTGCGGCGGCCGCCCGGGTCGGCGCGCGTGGTCAATACTCCCGTCGGTTTGTTGAGAACGATCCAGCGAACGGGGGGCGGTGCACCTATCCCTTTCCCGTCAACCGTGATCTTGTCGCGCGATGGATCGACGCTCTGTCCCGTCTCGGCGACAGCGCCATTGATGCGCACACGCCCCGCGGCCACCAACTCCTCGGCTCCGCGGCGCGAAGCCACCCCCGCACGCGCGAGTGCGCGCTGTATGCGCATTGACTCGGGCATCAGTCTGCCCGGGCGGGCGCCTCGCCGTTCTCCTTGTTTGTCGCTACACTGGTGGCTCCAGCCGGGTGCGGGGCGCGGAGCGCAATCGCGAGCTCGTCCGCGCGCGGCAGCTCTTCCAGATGACGAAGAGCGAATTGCTCGAGGAAGGTCGGCGTCGTCCCGTACATCAGCGGACGCCCGAGTCCTTCTCCACGCCCTACGATGTCGATTAGCCCGCGCTCATTCAACGATTTGAGAATCGCGCCAGCGCCGACTCCCCTTATCTCCTCTATCTCTGCTCTCCAAATCGGCTGCCGGTAGGCGATGATCGCGAGCGTCTCGAGCGCCGCGGCCGAAAGCCGTTGTGGGCGGGCGGCGAGCTGAGCTCGCTCGATCGCTTCGGTGAACTCCGGCCGCGTGAGAATCTGCCAGCCGCCCGCTACTTCGACGAGCTCGACGCCGTGTCCCTCGCTATCGTAGTGATCGCGCAGTTCCTCGAGCGCGCTCTCCAGCGTTGCGTCCCCGCTCTCCGCGTGAGCGGCCATCGCCTGGAGCGCCGCGACGGGTACCGGGACCGCGCTCGCGAAGAGCGCGGCCTCAAGCAGCTTCGCTAGTGGAGTCACGAGTGATGTCGAAAGCCGCAAATGCACGCGGCTGCTGGAGGCGGAGCTCGCCCAGTTTCGCGAGCTCGAGAAGAGCGAGGAGAACCGAGAGAACTTGCCACGGCTCGGCGTTTTTCGGGATTACGTCCTTCCATTGAGCACGCGCCCGAATCGCCAGCAGTGCGCGAACGACTCCGATGGCGCCGTCCACATCGAGCGCGCGCGGTACCATGTCATGCACATGCGGCTTCTTCGCGAGTCGCAGAACCCTGTCGACTGCGCTGAGCAGCTCGGGAAGCGAGATTGTCAGTGGTCCGGTGACGGGAAAGGGCGCGGACTGCTGAACGTAGGAGCGCGCAAAACGGCTCCGCCGCTCATCGCTCAACCGCTCCAGCACATCCACGACTTCGCGCACCTGCTGGTACTCGAGAAGTCGCCTCACCAGCTCCGCGCGCGGATCATCCCACACATCTTCGCCCTCGCGCCTGGGCAGCAGCATCTGCGCCTTGATGCGAACGAGGCGTGCGGCCATCTCAAGATAGTCGGCGGCCTCATCGAGCTTGAGCGTCGAGATCCGCGCCAGGAACTGCTCGGCAATGCGCGCTATCGGAATGTCGTAGATGTCTATCTGCTCATCACGGATCAACGAGAGCAGGAGATCGAGCGGCCCGGAGAACTCGGCGAGCTCGACGACGAACACTTCTGACGGCGCATAGGTGACAGTCGCGAGCCCGGTCACATCGTCCATTGGCTCGGCAGGATGAAGGGAAAAACCGCGCGCATCGCGATCTCTCTGATAAAGAACACAGGCTTGAACCAGAAGTTGAGCACGGGTCCGCCAAAGGCGATGAGCAGGAAAAGTATCAGCAATCCCTGCGCGCCCAGGCGCTGGTAGTTGAGCGCCCAGGCCGGCGGAAGGAAGTACTTGAAGACGTGCGATCCATCGAGCGGCGGGATGGGAATGAGATTGAAAGCCGCGAGTATGAGGTTGATGAAGATGCCAAAGACGAGCATTGCCTGCAGCAGCGACCCGCTTTCGGTAAGCGCGGGTACCGCGCGTCCGATCGCCCCAACCACCATGATGACCGGGATGCAGAGGACCGCAATCACGAGATTGGTCACGACTCCGGCGAGCGAGACGATGATGTCGCCACGCTTGAAGTTGCGATAGTTGCGGGGAATGACGGGGACCGGCTTCGCGCCGCCAAATGCAATTCCGGTGGTGAAGAAGGTGATGAGCGGCAACAGGATCGTCATGAACAGATCGATGTGCGGCAGCGGATTCCAGGTGAGGCGGCCGAGTGAATAGGCCGTTTCGTCACCCTGCTTGAGCGCCGCATAGCCATGCGCATACTCGTGCGCGACCATCGAGAAGAGGAGTACCGGCGCGATGAGGATGAAATTCTGAAACTTGTCCAATGGGTCCGGGCTGGGGGTAAATCGATCCGCGCAATGAAGTTAGCATTTGTGTGTGTGAGTTGGCAGGCGTCCGGTGAGGTTTGAGGTCTTGATATCATCGCCGCCAAAAACGGTGACATTTCTATCCGTGGTTGGACATAAGACGCTGCGGCAACTTGACATACATGCTCGCACGCGTAGGTTTAGAGGCTACGCTTCACTTGCCAATTCGGAGACCAGTTAGTGCCCAATATTGCTTCAGCGAAAAAGAACATGCGGAAATCACGCTCGGCCGCAATCCGCAATCGGGCCCAGAGATCCGCGCTTCGCACCGCTCTCAAGAAGGCTTCCAGCGCAGGCAGCGCCGAGGAGAAGCTCGCGGCTGTAAAGCTTCTGGATCGCGCGTCGCGCAAGGGGCTGATCCACAAGAACGCCGCCGCTCGCCACAAGAGCCGGCTAGCAAAAACGGCCAAGTAATCAAACGGGCGCCCTTTAACCGTTTCCCGTTACCCGCTTTCCGTTTCCCGATTGTCCGATTGTCCGATTGCCAGCAATACGCTTTACTATCCCCGCGGCGAGCGAGATGCACGGGTTGGTGAAAAGGGGTCAGGGCGACGGGTAACGGAGAGCTAACAGCTAAGAGCTAAGAGCTGAGAGCTGAGTCAACCCTCTCAGCCACCGGGGGGTCGCACTTCCTATCCGCTCCACCGAAATCCGCGACGAGTCTCTTTTCACATTGTGGCCAGCTCGCCGCCGCACCTCTCGCAGTACCACTCCGTCGGATAATTCGCAGCGCCGCACTCGGGACACTTGAGAGTCTTGTGCTTGTCCGATCGCGGATCCTGCGACCCCCCGCTTCTCGGCACACTGGGCGGTGTCGCCACAGTCGCCGTAGTCGATGGTGCGGAAGCTCCCCCTCCCCCACTCGGACGAAGCACCGGGAATTCGTCGAAGGGTGACTTCCCTGCCGCTGGGGGTGCAACAGTAGCCGGGCGTGATTGCGCCGCAACCGGAGTTTGCAGCGGCTCCGCCCGCGATGGCGGATTCAGTGTCGGGGGCACGGGGACCGCCCCAGGAGCGTCCTCCTTCGTACTCAATGTGAAAACGCGGGTCAGCTCAGTGAGCTGACCCGCGACCGCACTCTTCTCCTTGCCGAGCCGAGCGAGCTCCTTATCCCACGCGCCGCCGATCTCCTTCCACTGCTTCTCTGTGTATTCTCCGACCGCGGCGCGCAGCTCCGCTTCCTGGCGAGCTTCACTCTGCTGCGATTCCTGACGCGCGACCTCCTCGAGCCTGGCTCTCAGTGCATCAATGTTCTCTCGCAGCTCGCCCGCTCTCTCGGCCAGCTTGCCGGAGACATCGCGGAGCCGTGCTTGGTAGTCGCCTTCGACGCGCTGATACACGGATTCTGGGGTGTTCGCGCGCTTCGCTTCCAGCGCTGCAAGCCACTCCTCGTATCTCTGGCGCTCCTTCAAGAGTCCGTTGAGCGCGTCCAGCGAGACCGGCTCCTTATCAGTCATCGTGCATCATCCCCTGGCTCGAACTTTCCTCTCCCCACCCGGCGCGGGATTTCCCGATCGATAGACGATCATACCAGCCACAATAGTACATGCGGCCCGCCCGGTGAGACTCATTCCAGCATAAGGAGTGTTCCGTCCCTTGGACAGGAACTGCGAGGGATCGACCTTCCATTCCGCCGCGGGATCGAAGACGGTCACATCTGCCATCGCACCCCGCTTCAGTGTGCCGCCCGGGAGATTGAAGACTCGCGCGGGAGTGCACGCCATGCGGTCGACGAGCTGGGGGAACGTGAGATACTCTTTCCCCACGAGATTCGTAACCACGACCGCCAGTGCCGTTTCCAGTCCAACGATCCCGTTGGGGGCGTCCGCGAACTCGCGCTCCTTCTCGTCGTAATGGTGTGGCGCGTGGTCGGTCGCGATGAGATCGATGGTGCCATCCTTTACCGCTTCGCACAGCGCTTCCACATCGTCGGACGTCCGGAGCGGCGGATTCATCTTCGCATCAGTGTCATAGCCTCGCACACTTTCTTCAGTGAGGGAGAGGTGATGAGGACAAACTTCGGCCGTGACGTTGATACCCCGGTCCTTTCCCCACCGAATGAGCTCGACAGATCCTCGCGTGCTCATGTGCGCAAGATGCACGTGCCCGCCGGTGAGTCGCGCGAGAAGAATGTCGCGTATCACCATGATCTCCTCGGCCTCCGCGGGAATTCCCTTGAGGCCGAGCTGGGCGCTGACGATTCCCTCGTTCATGGAGCCGCCCTCGGCGAGAGTCGGTTCCTCGCAGTGGTCGATCACGGGAATTCTGAAGGTACGCGCGTATTCGAGAGCCGTGCGCATCAGCTGGGCATTCGCTACCGGCTTCCCGTCGTCGCTCACAGCGACGGCGCCGGCGCCGACCATCTCCCCGAACTCCGCGAGAACCTTTCCCTGCTGCCCAACGGATATCGCCCCAATCGGATAGACGCGTGCGGCCGACGCTCTCTGCGCCTGGCGTACGATAAATCCGACTGCGGCCTGATTGTCCGTCACCGGATCGGTGTTGGGCATTGCGCACACCGCGGTAAATCCTCCCGCAGCTGCGGCGCGCGCGCCTGTGGCTACGGTCTCGACATCCTCGCGGCCCGGCTCGCGCAGATGGCAATGCACATCGATGAACCCCGGCGAGACGATCAGGCCCTTGCAGTCGATGACCTCCGCCTCTTCGGGTCCCGCAATCGAGCCACCCACACCGGTGATCTGACCGTTGGTGATGAGCAGGTCGCCGATCTTCTCCATCTGCTGCGAGGGATCGACGAGTTTGCCACCGCGCAGGAGGAGCGGCTTCATTCCTTGTCCTCCCGTCCGCGAGCGCTGCCGCCCTTCGCGGCTTCCGCAAGCTCAGGCTTGCCGCCCGAGAGGAGGTAGAGCACCGCCATGCGAACCGCCACGCCGTTCGTAACCTGATCCAGGATGACACTGTGCGGACCATCGGCGACATCGGAATCGATTTCGACGCCGCGGTTCATGGGTCCGGGGTGAAGAATGAGCACGTCGCGCGGCGCCCGATCCAGCCTCTCCCGCGAGATGCCGAAGACGCGGTTGTATTCTCGCGCGGAAGGGATGTAGCCTGCCGTCATTCGCTCGAACTGCAGTCTGAGAACATTCAGTGCCTCGGCCCATTCGATCGCCTCCTCGATCCTGTCGAAAATCCGCACCCCGAACTGGTCTATTGCGTTCGGCAAGAGTGACCGAGGCCCGCACACGGCGACTTCGGCGCCGAGTTTCGTGAGGCCCCAGATATTCGACCGCGCCACTCGCGAGTGGAGGATGTCGCCGCAGATGCAGATTCGGCGTCCCTTCAAATCGCCGAAGCGGTCCCGGAGCGTAAGGATGTCGAGCAGCCCCTGGGTCGGATGCTCGTGCATCCCGTCCCCGGCATTGATCACATTCGACTCGATACGTTCGGCAAGAAACTGCGCGGCGCCAGATGCGGAGTGCCGTATCACAACCATGTCTATGCGCATCGCCTCGAGATTTCTCGCGGTGTCTACAAGGGTCTCACCCTTCGACACACTGGATCCCGAGGCTGACACATTGACCGTGTCAGCCGATAGCCGCTTTTCCGCAAACTCGAAGGAGATCCGCGTCCGTGTGGAGTTCTCGAAGAAGAGATTCACGATCGTCGACCCGCGAAGCGCCGGAACCTTTTTTATCGCGCGCTCGCTTATTTCCTTGAACGGCTCGGCGGTGTCGAGAATGAGACGAATCTGATCGCCAGTGAGCGATTCGAGCCCGAGCAGATCCTTGCCGAGCGTCCCCGTCACGTCGTCGAATTGGGAACGATCACGACTTCGGTGCGCTCGTCCAGCTCAGCGACCATCACATCGACGCGCTCGTCGGGACCGATTGTGACTTTCTTCCCAATTACATCCGCGTGTATGGGCAGCTCTCTTCCACCGCGGTCGATGAGCACCGCCAGGGAAATGCAGGCGGGGCGTCCGAAATCAACAAGCTCGTCCAGGGCGGCACGCACTGTGCGGCCGGTGTAGAGAACGTCGTCAACTATCACGACGTGTTTGCCCTCAAGATCCCATGGAAGCTTGGTCGGCCCCACGACGGGACGTGGTCCGACTGTCTGCAGGTCGTCGCGGTAGAGCGTGATGTCGAGCGAGCCCTGCGGAACGGCTACGCCTTCCCCGCTCTCGATCATGCTGACGATGCGGTGCGCGAGCTGTACGCCGCGGCGCTGGATTCCAACGATGATCAGGTCGTCCGTGCCGCGGTTGAGCTCGACAATCTCCACCGACATGCGCTTCAGGGTGCGCTCGACGGCCCGGGCGTCGAGGACCGTCGTGGTTTTCGTAGTCATCGGTGCAGAAATATGGCGCGACGCGGGTGCTATTTGAAGGTTGTGGCAAGGATCCGCTCACGCTGCGAGATTTAGGACGTGCTGATGCTCGACAATCTTATCCGGTGGCTCGGCGCTCGAAACAGCGATCCGCGCCTCTCGCAACACGAGGTGCGCGGCATTTCCGTCGTCGTCAACAACACACGACCTGACATCGCCACGACCGATGTTCTAGCGCGGCTCCAGCAAGCCCTGACTCTAATCGAGCGCTACGCTCCACACCACTTCCGCCATCTCAGGAGAGATTTCGCGTTCATTATCGTGGAGCGCTTCGCCTGTCGCGGTGCGTATTTCCATGAGCAGAGGGCGTGTCTCGTAGAACTGACATTTACGGTCAATTCGAGCTTCTCGGACGCCGAGCTCGCCTCCACGATCCTGCACGAAGCGATGCACGCGCGGCTGCATCGGCTGGGATTCCCGCTCGAGATGGAGGATCGCGCGCGCCAGGAGCGATTCTGTCGCAGGGCAGAGATCGAGTTCGGACTCCTGGTCCCCGGGGGCGATCGCGTGGTCGAGAGAGCCCGGTGGACCGTCGAGCAGTCGGACGAGGATGTCGCGCCCGTCATCGATCACCGCATCTCCGCGCGGAGGATCGCGGAGGCTGATCGGGCCGCGGAGGCTGATCGGGCCACTACGGAGAAAACGGGGTGATCTCTACCCCGTTCTCCTCCTCGATCATCTTGACCGCTTCGACATGGTCGGCTTCCTCTCCGAGTTTTCCCCGAGCCTCCCTGAACCGTTCGGCGCTCAGCGCAATCACCGGCGCACTCACGCCAAGCTCCGCGGCCAGGGTTGCCGCAATCCCGATATCCTTGTCCAGAAGCGCCAGGCGAAAAGTGCGTGGAAATGCGCGGGTAAGCACGCGCTGCGGTATGAGATTCTCCGATGTGTTCGACCGTCCGCTCGACGCATTGATCACGTCGAGCGCGATACGGGGATCGACGCCCGCTTTCACGAGAACCACCAGTCCTTCGGCAGTCGAGAGAATGTGAACCGCGAGTAACGCGTTGTTCACCGCCTTGAGAGCATCGCCCGCTCCGATCGGCCCGGCATGAACGATCTTCTTTCCGAACGCCTCGATTGCGGTTCGCACACGCTCGAATGTGGCGATATCTCCCCCCCACATCACCGTCAGAGTTCCCGATTTCGCGGCGATAGTGCCGCCACTCACCGGTGCATCGATAAAACCGACGCCACGTGTCGCGAGCTCGGCCGCGATCGATCGCGAAGTTGCCGGATCCCCCGAGGTGCAGTCGACGAGCACCGCACCGTCGCGCAGCGACTCCAGCATCCCATCCTTTCCGTGCAACAGAGCTTCCACCTCCGCCGATGACGGAAGGCAGGTAAAGGCAATGTCCGCGTCGTGCACGGCGTCCGCTGGCGTGGAAGCCGGGCGCGCTCCGAACCTCGACGCGAAGTCATTCGCCTTTGCGGATGTCCTGTTCCACACCGTAAGTCGGAACGGGTCACGGGTGAGGTGCGTAGCCATCGGCTCCCCAATGGCGCCCAGCCCAAGAAACGCGATTCGCATCAACGCGCCGGTCGAGCCGGCCGCGCCCAAGGTGCCGCGCGCGAAGTGCTGTGGGCATAGACGAGCGCCGAGAGATCGGCGATCATCTTGCTCGCCTTCGCACCATCCGGGACCCCTCGCGTAAGCACAACCAGCACGTACGGCTTTCGCCCGGGCGGGTACACGATTGCCGCGTCATGCATGTGTCCAGTTATAGAGCCCGTCTTGTGCGCCACTGGGACTCCAGGAGGAAGTCCAGCGGGAATCTGCTCGTGGAATTCCTGGGCGAGGAGGATATCCCGCATTTCACGGGTCGCCGCCGCCGGAGCGGCCCGACCCTCTTCGATGGCGCGGAGGATGATGGCCAGATCGCGCGCGGTAGTCATGTTGTTCATGCCCCGCTCGTATGCTTTGCCATCCTCGACGCCGCGTAGCACCTGAATCCTGTTAGCGCCAAGATCCCGCATGCCGTGCGTCACCCGCTCGGCGCCGACTAGCGCGATGAGAGTATTCGTGGCGAAGTTGCTGGATCTCGTGATCATCATCCTGAGCAGCGTGTCCACAGGGACGCGTTCGCCAATCCTGTGATAGAGAGTCGAGTCGCTGTCGTCGGTCGCGCTAAGAGCGTAGGACGACCCATCGACGATCGACGCGAACTGATTGACGATCAATAATCCCTGGCTCATCTGGAAGCCGCCTTCTGACGCTCGCCGATAGAGCTCGATCATCACCGGCACCTTCATTGTGCTGGCGGCGTGAAAGCTCGTGTCAGCGTTGAGGAAAAGCGTGTCACCCGAGGCAAGGTCGATGTAGGCCAGACCTACCTCGGCGCCCGGGAGCTGAGCGATTCGGGCCTGAATGTTGTCGCGGAGCGAATCGCCGGGCGGACCAAATACCAGCAACGCAGCCGTGATGAGCGCGATCATACCCGCATTGCCGGCATGCCAGAACTCATTCCGAAGATCCCTCAGGATTGTTCACGTGTCGCAGCTATTCAGCGAATCCAGCCGTTCGATCGATATGTCGCCGTCGCGAAAGTCTCGTAAAGCCAGGTGCGAAATTCACGCAGTCTGTCCTCGGGAATGCTTTCCGCCGATAACGCGTACGCCCTCGACGCAGCGGGAACGCAGACGACCTTGAACCCGACGGACTCGAAGGTAGCACACGCTCTCCTCGTATGCAGGGGCGAGGTGACTACCGCGATCGTGGACCAACCGCGCAGACGGGCTTGCGGCAGCATCCTCAGAGCTTCCGTGCGCGTCGTCAGAACCGAGTCGATGAACAAGATCTCGAGCGTGGAATCGGTGAGCCCAAGCACGCTCCGTTGATCCGCCGAGTCGGAGACCATTCGGCCGTTGAACGCCCGCTGTTCCCTCGACACTAACAGTGCGTGCGCGAGTCCGCCTTCAGCCAGCGTAACCCCGGTGAGAAGCCGATCGAGTGTCTCGCTCCGCATGAGACCGTCCGGGGTGATTCCCATCGAAAGCACCGCGATCGCGTCGACGCGTCGCGGCAGAGGATCACTCCTGATGAGCGGCGAAGCGAGCTTCGATACGAGAGGAGTGTACGCCACCAGCACACAGAGCAGTGCGATCGGCGTCGCCGCGATCCAGATGAGAGGACGCAAGCGCGTGGCTCCGATGAGCGCACCCACGATGCCGGCCGGCAGATAGAGCGCAATATCCGGAACACGCAGGAGCTGCTGCACTCCGAGTACATGGGCGGAGACCGCCGCAAGAATCGCAATGAGGGCGCCGGAGGCGATTTGTCGCGCGATTGCAACCAGCCGAGATGGGTGCACTCCGAGGGCCTGAGCGAGAGCGCCGAAGGAATTCACGCGAGCTCAGCGGGCAGAGGCTCGTGCCCGCTGAGGAGCGAACATGTTATGGTCGCGTGAGCGTTACAGGAGTGGCACGTACGTGGAGATTGTGATTGATGCGAATGCCGTAGACGCCGGTGGTAGGCAGACCCGCGCTCGCGACGGCCGCGGTTTGGCGACCATTCACCCAGAACCTGACTGAATCGGGTCGAACCTGGATGGTGACTTTGTAAGTTGCCTGCCCTGACGTTCCGGCCTTTGGAACGGCATCGGACGCCGTCCAGGCGACCACTCCGCGCGTCTTGTCACCCTCTCTGACTTTGGCGAGCATTTCGCCCGTCCCGCGCACCAGGAAATAGAGATACTTCTGCGCGTCACCGTCGAGGGCCTGGCCACCGATGAAGATACCGTACGCCTCGGGATGCGCGGGTGCCGCAAGCTGATCGATCGTCGCCGTCACCGTGTACGACCCGGTCGCGGTATCCCCGGGCATGTAGAGGATGTGGGCAGGCCCCGTAGTCACATCCCATCCGTTGCCGCTCACGAGGTACTTCGCGTCACTGAGCGGCATGTTGGCGCGATCGGTTCTGCCAACATATCCATCGGGCACCCCGGTTCCGCCGATTGCGGCAACGTCCGCGTCCGCCGGGTTCTTGGCAGCAATCGTCGGGGGGTTCGCCTTCGCTTTGTCGGACTGCGAATCCGCCTGGCACGCGGCGAGCGACAGCGCTACCAACAACAACGCCGCGCTCGAGAGCTTTTCGCGCATCTGAGTCACCTCATCTTGAGTCGGCCCAAAATATGGTTCATCCGGAACTAGCGGGAAATAGGGCGGGACGCGGTGCGGCAGCAAGGTCCGTGGGGAAGCTTACTCAACTGAAGACTACCTGCCGGTGGCAGTCAGCCGGCAGGCTGTGGGCTTCGGGCTTTAGCACGACGCGCTTATTC
>CABEAH010000125.1_pt1 | contig 14282 bp, 10 predicted proteins | sample 3132331 | NCBI WGS metagenome assembly CABEAH01 (sample SAMEA5534343, study PRJEB31848) | metagenome | biome: tundra; feature: field; material: soil | place: USA | collected 2013-05 | depth 0.45 m | reverse complement strand
GAGCTCACACTACTGGTGGCGAGTCTGGCGATCGCTCTTTCCGGACCTGGCCCTTTCGCGGCGGCGGGCTGGTTGCGCGGGAGGCGGAGCTAGGAGCGCGCCTGACAGGCTACCCGCGATGAGATAGACCATGCGGCAACTCGCATGTCCGTATTACGACAGCGCACGGGAATAGTTTTTCGCGCTTACGTCCCCGGGAACCCCTCGATTCTCGCGGCTTTGACGATCGCCTTGACCCTGTCCATGATCTTCGCGGCCGCCTTCTCATCGCCTCGTCTCGATACCGCCTCGGCGAGAATGGCGCCGGTGAACGCATAGGTATAGGCGATTCCGAACGAGGGCCGATCGACCCAGTCACCCTCGCGTATCAGAGTCTCTGGGGCGAGATAGACCTGGTTCCAGAGCGCGAGCGATCGGTCGACATCCACGTACAGCCCGGAAATGCGCGGCGTATCCGGCGTGTCGGACAGCGGGTGATCGACCAGCTTCTGCACGAACCCCTGCGAAAGAAGATATGGCTCGAGTCCCAGCCCCTGCCCGCCACCAGTCGAGAGATAGATGGGTCGCTCCGGGAGCGCGTCCTTGATCAGCCGGAGAAGCACGAGCTGATCGCGCACGAGATAACCCGGCTGGATGGGGAGTGAGATGTTGCCCTGCCGGAAAATCTGCGGCTCCGTGATCTGGATGTATTCCGAAATCGAATCGGCTTCGGCAAACGTCATCTTGAGCGGCGGCCCCGACGGCTTCTTCCAGACTTTATTGCGATAGATCGCGGGTCCCTTGGCCGCGTCGTAGTCGGCAATCGGGCGGCGGATCATCTGCCGAACGAACCAATCGGTGTCGAGATACGTGGTCACCGCGACGGTTACATCCTTTCGCACGCCATCCACCTCCTGCGCGTACCAGAGCGGAAAGGTGTCGTTGTCACCGTTGGTGATGACGATCGCGTAAGGCTCGAGCGAGTTAAGAAAGTCGGCTGCCCACTGCTCGGTGAAATAGTGGCCCGAGCGCGACGCGAACTGCCAGTTCGTGAAGAGTGGTATGAGCGCGATCGCGAGAATTGGAGCCGAGTACAGGAACCCCCGGCGGGAAGGCCAGCCAGTGAGCGCCGCCTGCTTGCGACTCGCGGGCCGATCCTCCCTGCGCTCCTCGCCGCCAACCACGTGTGCGAGCTGCTCCCAGAGGAAACTCAGCCCGATTGCCGCCCACACTCCCCAGGCGGAGAAGCTCCAGATGTAGAAGTAGTCCCTGTCGCGAACCTCGCGCGCGACGTCACGCATCCCCGGGTCCTGCGACCACCCGTACTTGAAGTTGAGGTAGTAGATGAGCGCGAGGGTCATCGTGAACATGAGCGGACCGAAATACCAGAACGTCTTCCGGTCCCGGGACCAGTGTACGTATCCGCCCAATAGCCCCAGCGCGAGGAACAGAACGGCGAGCATGAACTGCAGTGCCTGGTGTTCCTGATGAACGTCACGCACCCACTGCCACTTGAAGTACAGCCACCACATACCGACCTGCGCGGAGTACGGCGCTCCGCGCTCCAGCTTTTTCCCGTACTGCTCACGATTGATGTTCGACTTGAGTCGCTCGATGGTGAGAGCATCGAAGGTGCAGCTCGCCTCGAGCTGAGTGGCGCAGGCAGTAGGTGCGCCCTCGTTGATTCCCGGGAAGTAGGCCGCACGGACGGGCTCGTAGATGAATGGAGTCAGTCCGAGGATCAGCGCGGCGAGCCCGACGAGAATGAGCTTCCAGCGGAGCAGGGTACGCCAGCGAACCGCGAGAATCGCGATGCCGGCGGCAGGCAGCGGGAGAAAACCGGCGGGATGGTTCGAGTAACCCAGGCCGAGCAGGAAAGCGATGAGAATGAGGATCCGGTCGGCGCGCGGCGCATCCGGATCATCCATCCACTGGAGCATCAGCCAGGAAACGATCGTGAAGAAGAGGAGCGAAACGGTATAGACCTTTTCGTTCACCACCGACTGGTTCCAGACGGTGAACGCAGTCGCCCCGATCAGCGTGGACACCGCCGCGATCGTAATCCGCTGCCAGCGATCCGCGATCCAGCGCGAAACGATCTTCTCCGTGACCAGAAACCAGAAACCCGCGGAACACGCGCTCGCCAGCGCTGCCAGAATGTTGATGCGCGCGCCGTACGAAACCGGGAGTGGAAGTGAGGCGAACGCATGCCCGAGCAGCATGAAGAAGGGATTGCCCGGAGGATGCGGAAGGCCGAGCACCTTCACCGATGCCATGTACTCTCCCGTATCCCACATCGCGACCGAAGGCGCGAGCGTCACGAGATAGAGCAGAAAGACGAGCGTTGCCGCTATTGCGGCGGGGATATACGAGGGCTGGTATCCGTTCCGGTCGGAACGGGAGAGCGTCGTTGCCATTTATTCGCGTTGAGGGCTTGGGACTGGTGGATGAATTTTAGTCACTCGACACTGGTTCTGCGTTTTGTAACCCGCAATTCGCTGCAAGGGCGCCCTCCCCTTGCTTTCGGGATATGTTCGGTTAATCTCCGGGTATGGAGTACGTTGAGCTGAGGGCCCACACGGCTTTTTCCTTTGGCGACGGAAGTACTTCTCCCGAAGCACTCGTCACCCGCGCGGCGGCACTCGGCTACAGCGCCATCGGCATTACGGACACCGCCGACCTCGGTGGGATCGTACGCTTTGGACTCGAGGCGCGCCGGCAGAATGTGAAGCCGATCGTGGGGGCCGAGCTCAACGTCGATGGATGTCCCGCCGCTTTTCTCGCACGAAGCAGAGAGGGATACCACAATCTCGCCGCGCTCGTCACGAGATCGCGCGTGGGAGATCTCTCATCATGGAAAAAGGGAGACGGCAAGAAGACCCGCGGCCGTCCGCGCATCTTCTGGGAGCAGGTGGCCGAGCGCGCCCAGGGACTGCATGCGCTCACCGGGCCCGGTTCGGGAGCGATCGCATCGAGGCTCCGCGCGGGCGATTACGTGGGAGCGGAGAGAGCGCTATGTCGCTGGCGGGAGGTGTTCGGCGAGAGACTCGCGGTGGAGGTGCAGCTCCATCACACCGGCGGAGCGGAGTCCGCCCTCGCCTCGGCGCTGATCGAGCTGGCGGAGCGACATGGAGTGCCATGGGTGATCTGTCACGAGCCTCGCTACATCGACAACGAGAGTCGTCTCGTTCACGATGTGCTCACCGCGCTCCGCTACGACACCACCATCGACGATGCGCTTGCGCGCGGGCTGCTGCACCCGAATGGTGAGTGGCGTCTCAATTCTCCCGATGAGATGGCGGAGCGGTGGAGAGGTCGCGAATCGGGATTGGCCGAGAGCGAGCGAATCGCATCGCAGTGCGATTTCAGTCTCGAGTGGCTGAGACCTCCGCTCCCGCGCTTTGCGGTTCCCGAGCGGCACGACGACGACTCGTTTCTGCGCGAGAAGGTTTACGAGGGCGCGCGCGAGCGCTGGGGCGAGGTCAGCGACGTTGAGAAGGCACAGCTCGAGCACGAGTTGAGGGTGATCGGCAAACTCGGCTTCGCGGGATTCTTTCTCGTGATGTGGGACGCGGTGCATTTTGCCCGCAAGAACGGAATTCTCTGTCAGGGGCGCGGAAGCGCCGCGAATTCGGCGGTCGCGTACTGTCTCGCCATTACCGCTGTCGATCCGGTGCGGCACGGACTTCTGTTCGAGCGCTTTCTCTCCGAGATCCGCGTCGATGGACAGACGGAAGCACCCGACATCGATGTGGACATCGAGCATGACAGGCGGGAGGAGGTGCTCGACTACGTCTATGGGCATTACAACCGGACTCATGCGGCGATCACGTGCATCGTGCAGACCTACCGCGGGCCCAACGCACTGCGCGACTCCATGCGAGCGTTCGGGTATCCCGTGGAGCTCGCCAACAATCTCTCCAAGCGCATTCACTGGAGCGATCCCATCGAGGGAGCGAAGTACGTGGAGGAGACTCTGGCGCCAAAGTACGGGCTCGATCTCGACAATCCGCGGGGCAGGGCATTGCTCGCGGCGATGGCGGCGTTCGAGGGGGTGCCGCGGCTGCGCGCCACGCATGTCGGTGGATTCGTGCTCTCCTCATCACCGATTGGCGACTACATGCCGGTGGAGCACACCACCATGGGCCGCACCATCCTCCAGTTCGACAAGGACGATCTCGATGCGGTGGGAGTACCGAAGTTCGATTTCCTTGGGCTCGGAGCTCTCTCGCTGGTGAGGCGCTCATTCGACATGATCGAGGCGCGCACCGGAACGAGGCCGGAGATGTACAGGCTGCCGCCCGACGATCCGAAGACGTACGAGCTGATCGCGCACGGAGAGACGATCGGCACATTTCAGATCGAGAGTCGCGCACAGATCGCATCGGTACTGCACACCAAACCCGACAGGCTCTACGACATCGTGGTGCAGGTGGCGCTGATACGACCGGGCCCCATCCAGGCGCGCTTCGTACACCCGTACACCAGGCGTCGTCGCGGACTCGAGCCGGTTACCTACGCGCATCCGGATCTCGAGCCCATCCTCAGGCGCACGCAGGGAATCCCGATCTTTCAGGAGCAGGCGATGGCGATCGCCATGAAGCTCGGCGGCTACAGCGCGGCGGAAGCCGACGAACTGCGGCGCACGATGGGACACGTGAGAAAGATCGACAGACTACTGCGCGTGCTCGATCAGTTGAGGGCGCGCATGGTCGAGAGAGGAGTGGATGAGACCGTCGCGGCGCAGATCGCGGAGGATCTGAGAAGCTTCGCCAACTACGGATTTCCCGAGTCGCACGCGTGGAGCTTCGCCCTCATCGCGTACGCCACGGGCTACCTGAAGGCGCATTATCCGGCGGAATTCTACGCGGGTCTGCTCAACTCCTGGCCGATGGGTTTCTATCCGCCGTCGACTCTCATTCACGATGCGAGGCGCCATGGGCTGAAGGTTCTGCCGCCCTCTATGGGCGAGGGCGACTGGGAATGCACCGTCACGCCTACGGAGGATCCGGAAAGACCCGCGCTCCGCATCGGCTGGCGGCATATCCGCGGTCTGGGTGAAAAGTCTCTGGAGGCGATGAAGGCCGCACAGGGTTGGGATCGATTCAGGTCGATTGACGATGTGGTGCAGCGCGCGGCCTTGCAGCGTACCGATGCGCTGCACCTGGCCCGTGCGGGAGCGTTCGGATGCTGGGAGCCGGACCGGCGGCGCGCGGCGTGGGTAGCGATGCGGGCGGTGGGCGACAGTCTGCCCCTCGCCCCGGCACGCCAGACTTCCTATGATCCGCGCCCTCTCACGCGCGACGAGCTGATCTTTCTCGACTATTTCTCTGTAGGCGTGAGCGTCAACGGACATCCGATGGAACATCTGCGCGAGAAGCTGCGTGCAGCGGGCGCGCTGGACTCGAGGGAGCTGGACCAGCTAAAGGGCGGCGAGTCGATAGTCACGGCGGGTCTCGTCACCATCCGCCAGCAGCCGCAGAGCGCCAAGGGGACGATCTTCCTGTTGATGGAGGACGAGCTCGGATTCATCAACGTGATCGTGTCGAAAAAGCTGGCCGAGAAGTACTCGGAGGTCGTGAAGTTCTCGACGTTCGTGGTGGTGCAGGGGAGGTTCGAGCGCGACGGAGGAGTGAGGAACGTCATCGGCCAGAGATTCCGCGAGCTGGAAGTGAAGCGTCTCGTGCACCAGTCACACGACTTTCACTGAGCCATTGTCGAAGCGAACACGCCAAGCTTGCCGTTCGCCGGCGCATGCGGTTATCCTAGGCCTATGCGGCAGAAGCAGCAGGCCTCACGCGCGTTCGCGAGCGATAATTGGGCGGGTGTTCATCCGGGAATCCTCGAGGCGATAGCCGCGGCAAACGAGGGGCACGTCGCGTCGTATGGGGGAGATGAGTACACGCACGAAGCCGTATCGCGAATCAGCGCCGAGCTTGGCGATGCGGAAGAGGTGTTCCTCGTCTTCAGTGGAACCGCGGCCAACGTGCTCTGTCTCCAGAGCATGGTCCGCTCGCACCAGGGAGTGATCTGCGCGGAGACCGCGCACATCAACACTTCCGAGTGCGGCGCCGCGGAAAAGCAGATCGGGTGCAAGCTGCTCACGATTCCATCGCCCCACGGTAAGATCACGGTCGCCGGAATCGAGCAGCACCTCCATCATCTTGGCAACGAGCACCATGTGCAGCCGCGGGCGGTCTCCATAACTCAGGCGACCGAATACGGCACCGTTTACACGCCCCGCGAGATTCGCGCGATCGCCGATTTCGCGCACGCGAATCAACTCAAACTGCACATGGATGGCGCCCGCGTGTTCAACGCCGCGGCCGGCTTGGGTGTTCCACTCAAGGCGATCACACGCGACGCCGGGGTCGATGCCCTTTCATTCGGTGGCACGAAGAACGGGCTGCTCGCGGGGGAAGCGGTCGTCTTCTTCGACGTCCGGCTGGCGGACGATTTCGAGTACAGGCGGATGCAGGGAATGCAACTGTCGTCGAAGATGCGCTTCATTGCCGTGCAGTTCACAGCTCTCCTGGCTGATGGGCTCTGGCATCGGAGCGCCGCCCATGCGAACGAGATGGCACGCGAGCTCGCAACGAAGCTGACGGCGATAGAGGGAGTGAGCCTCACGCAGCGGGTGGAAGCCAACGCCGTGTTCGCGACACTTCCGCGCGAAATCATTCCGAAGCTACAGGAGCGATATTTCTTCCATATCTGGAACGAAGCTACGTCGGAAGCACGACTGATCACATCTTTCGACACTACGGAGGACGACGTCACGCAATTCGCCGCGCTCGTGCGCGAGGCGACTGGATCAAAGGAGATGCGATGAACCTGAAAAATGCGGCCGTGCTCGTCACGGGCGGCAGCTGCGGGATAGGATTCGAGACAGCGAGGCTGCTGCGGGAGAGAGGAGCGCGCGTCGCGATCTGCGCGAGACACGAAGAGCCGCTCATGGACGCGGCCAAACAGCTTGGCGCCCTCGGAATTGTAGCCGATGTGGGGAATGAAGACGAGGTGATCGGCATGGTCGCGAAGGTCGTCAGGGAATTCGGCGACTACAACGTGCTCGTCAACAACGCCGGATTCGGATCGTTCGCGCCCCTCGTGGAGCTCACAGGGGACGACCTCTTTCGCGTCTGGCGGACCAACGTGCTCGGAGCGATGCTCGCCGCGCGCGAATCGGCGCGTCACTTCGTTGGGCTGGGCTACGGCAACATCGTGAATGTCGCCTCGACGTCGGCCCTCCGTGGGAACGCAAATGGAAGCGCGTACTGTTCCAGCAAGTTTGCCCTTCGGGCGATGACGGAGTGCTGGAGGGCGGAGCTGCGCCAGCAAAACATCAGGGTGATGCAGGTGAATCCGAGCGAAGTGATCACGAACTTCGGCGCCACCGAGACAACGGGAAACAAGCCGGACAATCCGACCAAGCTCCAGGCTTCGGACATCGGTCAGCTCATTGTCAGCATGCTGGAGACGGAGGATCGCGGATTCATCACGGACACCACGATCTGGGCGACCAACCCGAAGTAGGCGGGTTCTTCACCGAATTCCGGGAATTCGGTGAAGAACCCGATTGTGCGTCTCAACCTTCCCCGAATCTTCTTCGAGCCGCGCTGACGATCAGCTCCGCCGCGCCTTCGATCCCGAATCTCTCGGTGTTGACGCCCAGATCATAGTTTTCGGGGGCGCGCCACTCGCGGTTCCAGTGCATCTTCACCCACTGCTCGCGCTGTTTGTTCGTTTCGTCTACCAGGTGCGCGGCCTCTTCCGCGCTCACACCGTCGCGCTCGACGCTCCGGGCAATGAGCGCTTTTCTGGGTGCGTAGCAAAACACATGCAGCGCATCCGAGCGCTCCGCGAGCATCGCCTGTGCACCACGGCCGACTACCACCACCGGCCCCCGCGCGATCGCTTCCTCGACGATATGACGGGTGACTTCTATCAGTTGCTCGTCGGTCGGACGCTTCGCGGTAGCCAAGGGAGTCATCCACTCCTGTGAGCCCAGCGCCATCGCGGAGGTGAGACGCTCGACCAGCGATGGCAATCTCTCTTCGCGCGCGCGCACTTCGGCGATGCTGATCCCCATTCGTGCCGCGACGGCGTCCACCACCGCGTTGTCGAGAACCGACCATCCGAGCTTTCTGCCGACTATCTCGGCAACCTCCGAACCGCCCGACCCGTAGAGCCTCGAGACGGTCAGTATGGCCACACGTCAGTCCTGATAGGGACGGCGGCGCTTCTCCTCGACCGCCCGCCCGTACTGGCCGGCATCGGAGCGCGCGATCTTCTTCCGCGCGACGAGTGATTCGAGGACGAGCTCGCAGCCCGCGACGACCACGGGGAGATCGTGCATCGGTGCCAGGCCGGCGGTGCTCACCACCTGCATCAGGCCCGGAACGCTACCGAAGCCTTCTACCACCGCATCGACCGGCACATCGTCGGTGACCTGAAGAGCGCCCCCCACGTCGAACCACATGATGATCTCATCGGTGTTGATTCCTCCGGCGCGATCCTGGTAGGTCGCGTCGGCGGCGCGTCGAATGAGATCGCGCGCGATGCTGTGCCCACCAACCAGCTCGCCCTCGTACTCGAGCTCGATCTTGCCGGTAATCGCGGGAAGTGCCGCATAGATATCGGTGATGCGCGGGACGATGTCGCGCTCACCAGTCTGGATGGCCCGTCGTTCCGCGTTCGACACGACGTTCTCGAGCACCGTGATCGGAAGACGCTGCGACACACCAGAACGCTTGTCGATGCGCTTGTCGCTCCGCGCCTCGAACGCGACGCGCTCGATCACCTCGGCGATGAAGTCGGGCACGCGCACCTTGCCGGCGCCACGCGCCGTCCATGCTTCCTGGTTGGTGATCGCCATCCCGAGCTCGACTGTCTCCGGATAGTGCGTGATCACCTCACTGCCGATGCGATCCTTGAGCGGAGTGATAATTTTTCCCCGCGCGGTGTAGTCTTCCGGGTTTGCGGTGAAGCAGAGCATGACGTCCAGCGGAAGCCGCACCGGATATCCTTTGATCTGGACATCGCCCTCCTGCATGATGTTGAACAGGCTCACCTGCACCTTGCCGGCGAGATCGGGAAGCTCGTTGAGCGCGAAGATTCCACGATTGGCCCTCGGCAGCATTCCGTAGTGGATCGTGAGCTCGTCGCCGAGGATGTGGCCGCCGCGCGCCGCCTTGATGGGGTCCAGATCACCGATGATGTCCGCAACGGTGACGTCAGGTGTGGCGAGCTTCTCGATGTAACGATTGTCGGGATGGAGCCACGCGATTGGCATATCGTCGCCGGCTTCCTTCAGGAGATTTTTCCCGTATTTGGAGATCGGAGCGAACGGATTGTCGTTGACTTCGCTGCCCGCGATAATTGGCAGAACGGGATCGAGAAGTGTCGTGAGTGCTCGCAGAATCCGGGACTTCGCCTGTCCCCGGAGGCCGAGCAGAATGAAATTGTGGCGGCTCAGGAGGGCGTTGACGATCTGTGGCATCACGGTTTCTTCGTATCCCACTACGCCCTTGAATATGGGCTTTCTGCTGGCGAGGCGCGTGAGAAGATTCGCTCTCAGCTCATCTTTGACGGAGCAGAGTTTTCGCTCGGGCGCGGCGAAGGGGGAGCGCTTGAGAGCGCCAAATGTTTCTGGGTAGAGCGACAACGGATTCTCCGAGTGATGCACGACTTTGAACGTAATCTAGCCCTCGTGTGATGGGGCAACTAGGAGGGCCTTGCCCTTGACACAGAGGACGGATGGGATAAAATTTCGCCCCGCGCCAAAAACGGGCATGCAATCGCGTGCACGGACCGGCGATTTATTCCACGTTGGCCTATTAAGGAGATTGTAAATGAAGCGCCTGGTCCTTGTCGCCGCAGTCCTCGCACTTGCCGCTTGCACCGCCAAGAAGGACGATGCCACTGTCGATACCACCGCACCAGCAATGGCTCCGGCCCCGGCAGCGATGGATACCGGTATGATGATGGACACCACCGCCAGCAGCACCTCGAGCACCAAGACTCGATAAGCCTGCTCCAAGCGGTAGCGAAAAGGCGCCACTACACGGTGGCGCCTTTTTCGTTTGGTTCGACCTGGACGCTGCATTCCCCATCCGGCCATTTGGCCTGAAGCGTCGTTCCTGGCGGAATCTCGCGACGGACCATTCCCAATCCGATTCCACCGTATCTGGGCGAGAGCGCGACGCTCCGAATGTCACCGGTCACCTTTCCGGTCTCATCGAGCAGCTCCGCGCCGCGCGGGGGTGCGGGTCGCGTGACGAAGCGGAGGTGACGCAGAAAACGATTCACGTGTCCGCGGAAGTGCACCCGGGCAACGGTCTCCTGACCGATGTAGCAGCCCTTCGTATAAGAGATCGCACCCAGCTCATCGAAGTTTGCTTCCTGCGGGAGTGTGGACTCGTCCATGTCGATTCCCCACTGGGGCCGGCCACTCTCGATTCGCGCGATCTCCCACGTTTCGCTCGCACCCTGTGGCGCCCCCGCGGCGGTCAATTGCGCCCGGAGCAGAGCGGCAACATCGCCGGGAACAAAGAGCTCGAAGCCATCGACATCAAGCTCCGGCACTCTCGCGACTATCAACGTCTGACCGTTGAACGACACGCTGACGTGGCCGTACGGTGACAGAGCGGCAAGCTGCCTGTCGTCCAACCCTGTGACTCGCGATACGACCGCGCGCGCCGTCCGTCCGAATACGCCCAGGTCGCTCACCTCGGATGTCAGATCGTGATACGGCGCGATGCGGGGATTGATGTACTTGCGCACCATCTCTTTCCACCCTGGTGCGGCAGCGGTGGAAGTATCCATGAGGAGCGCGTCGGCCAGAGCGAATATGCGGAGATCGGCGACGATCTTTCCCTTCGGGGTGAGTGCCGCCGCGTACTGGCCTTCGCCCGCCGCGAGGGCGGACACGTCGTTCGTGACCATCCCGGTGACGAGCTCGACCGCTTTCTCTCCGGAGATGCGCATGCGCATCCTGTGGCTCCGGTCGAAAAAAAGAGCACCGTTGTGCAGCGCGGAATACTCGCTCATTTCCGACATTACCTGCAATTAAGCCGGTGAACTTCCTGAGCGCTACTGGCCCAGAGACGCGTACGATGCGTCGAGTAGATCGACAGGATGAACGGAGCGCGCGTGAACGCGGCCCCGAATGAGGCCGGCGCCAATCTGCATGAGACAGCCGGGATTTCCCGTCGCCACGAAGGCCGCACCGGTGGCGCGGATGTTGGCGAGCTTGGGCTCGAGCACCGCATCCGATGTGTCGGGCTCTATGAGATTGTAGATCCCCGCGCTGCCGCAGCACTGATCAGAATCGTGAAGCGGAACGAGCTCAAGGCCCGGTATCGCCGAGAGAACCGATAGCGGAGCTTGCGTGATGCGCTGTGCGTGTTGCAGGTGACAGGGCGCGTCATATGTAACCCGAATCGGCAGCGGCCCCCCGATCCGCGGACCGGCGGCCGCCAGCAGCTCGCTGATGTCCCGCACGCGTGCAGAAAACGCTTCCGCACGTGCATGCCAATCGGGATCATCCCTGAGTAGATGGCCGTACTCTTTCATGATCGCCCCGCAACCCGCGGCGTTGACGGCTACGAACTCCGCGCCCGAGCGGTCGAAGGCCGCGATGTTGCGGCGGGCGAGCTTGCGCGCTCTCTCGATATCTCCGGCGTGCGCGTGCAGCGCTCCGCAACACTGCTGGCCCGGCGCCGCGACGACTGCATACTCGTTCACCGATAGCACGCGCTCGGTGGCACGGTTGGTCTCGCTGAAGAGTCCCTCCATCACGCATCCCCGAAGTGTCGCAACCTTGCCGAGGGTACCCTTGCTCGAAGGTCTGTAGCGCGAGCGATCGATAGAGTGGCCGGTGGAAGCGAGCATCGCCATCGCAAAACCGATTCGTCCATCCAGCCCGGAGAGAAGCGTGGGGATAGGAGTCGCTGCGAGAAGCCTCGAAAAAAACATCGCGGGCCGCAAGAGCCACGTGCGCGCGAAGACCGCGAGAATCAACCGCGCGAGGCGGGGCATCGGCCTGCTCTCGAGGAGTGTCGCTCGCGTCGCCTCCAGCAGCTGACCGTATGGGACTCCGCTCGGACATGCAGTCTCGCACGCGCGGCATCCGAGACACTTGTCGATGTGCCCCTGCACGGCCGGATCGTCGGGCGCGACCGTGCCCTCGAGCAAGGATCGCATTAGGAATATGCGCCCTCGCGGACTGTCGTTCTCGTCCTCGAGACTGAGATATGTGGGGCAAGCTTGCAGGCAGAAGCCGCAGTGCACGCACGCATTGATCCCCGGCAGCGCATCCGCCAAAGGCGTTCCGGGCAGCGCACAGCCTGGTATTCCATCGCTCGGAAGCGGATCAGCGGGCAAAGTCGAGATCGAAGGCAATTCAGTCGCCGAGTAGGCCGGGATTCAACAGGTTGTGTGGGTCATATGCCTTCCTGATGCCCCGCGACAGCGGGTCCGTGACGGCACTCGGCGCGAGCGACTCCCACAAGTTTGCGGGGAGCTTCTCAAAGATCTGCACTGAGGATGCATCCACATCCTGACGATCATGCAAGGCAGTCCTAAGGAGATCGTGATCGCCGAGCGATGATATCGCCACGCGAGCCGATCCTCTCATGGGATTGGCATAGACCAGACTTTTCGGCAAGTCGCGGAAGACAGGACGCTGAAAGATCGCCAGGAATTCCGTCGGGAGAGTTGAATATCTGATCACCGCGTCCGCCTCTCCTTCCAGCGTGCGAAGCTTATCCCACACGTCGGTCGCAACCTCGTCGACGGCTCCGAGCTGCGCCAGGACTCTGGCCTGGGTCTCTACTGCCGTCTGATTCCCGCCAAGGCGAATGAGAAATGTCGGGCGATCGCCAAGACCGAGCGCCTTCGCGACCGTGGTGCCGACCAACTCGATCGCGAATGGCATGAGCGGCGAGGTGCGCAATGCGTGGATCTGTTGGGCCGGCTGGTTGTCGCCTTGCTCTACCTGTAGCGCGAATGTCCGATCGGCCTTGGGCCGCGCGTACAACCTGACCGTCACCTCCGTGATTACTCCGAGGGTTCCCCACGACCCCGTGAGAAGTCGCGAGAGGTCGAAGCCCGCGACGTTCTTCACGACCTTGCCACCGCCCCGCACGACATCGCAGCGTCCGGTGACGAACTCGAGTCCGAGCAGGAGGTCCCTGGGCGAGCCGAACGCCTGCGCCAGCGGTCCCGACGATGCGGTGGCGACGGTGGCGCCGATGGTTCCATCCGCCGAGCCGAATGGGTCGAGCGGAAGCCACTGGTCATGCTCCTCGGTAACGCGTCCGATCTCCGACAGCGTGGTTCCGGCGCGCACCGTCAAGGTGAGATCTCCAGGTACGTAGCTCACCACGCCCGCGTCGTCGCGAAGGGAGAGTGCGCTCCTGGCGATCACCGGCCGGCCTGCCGTGAGCCAGGTCGATCGCCCGCAGATTCGGAGGGGTGTGTGATTCGAGCTACTTTCGCGAATCGCGGTGACGACCGCTTCGGTGCTCACCGCGCAGACGGATGAGCGGGCTCCGCAGCGAGCGGGCGCGGCTCACGCGCCGAGGAAACGGCGTGCCATTCCTTGCAGGCGTGGACAGGAACTACCTTGCCGGGATTCGATCTCCGATCGGGGTCGAACACTCCGCGCAATTCGCACATGGCGTTGAGCGAGCTCTCCGAGAAGATGGATTCCATGTATCCCATCTTGTCGAGCCCCACGCCGTGCTCGCCGGTGATGCTGCCGCCGGCCTCGATGCAGGCGTGCATGATCTCAGTCATCGCTTTATGCACGCGCTCGCTCTCCGACGGATCGTCCGCGCTGTACGCGATGTTCGGGTGAAGATTTCCATCTCCGGCGTGGAAGACGTTGCAGACGAGGACATCGTATTTCTCGCTGATGGCCTTGATGCGCTTCAGGATATCGGGGAGGCGCGTTCTTGGGATCACGGCATCTTGCACGATCAGATGGGGAGCGAGGCGGCCCATAGCGCCGAATGCCTTCTTCCGCCCCTGCCAGAGTTTCATACGCTCGACGTCGTCGCGTGCAACTTTGACATTCCTCGCGCCACCCTCCGTGCAGATCTCCTTCACCGTCTCGACATCGGCATTTACTCCCGCCTCCAATCCGTCGAGCTCGATGAGCAGGATAGCCTCGGCATCCTTCGGGTAACCCGCGGCGTAGATCGAGGCCTCGACGACGCGAATCGTCGGGCCATCCATGAACTCGAGAGCGGCCGGCACTATGCCGGAAGCGACGATCGCAGAGGTCACCCGCGCCGCTT
>CABEAH010000124.1_pt1 | contig 14320 bp, 9 predicted proteins | sample 3132331 | NCBI WGS metagenome assembly CABEAH01 (sample SAMEA5534343, study PRJEB31848) | metagenome | biome: tundra; feature: field; material: soil | place: USA | collected 2013-05 | depth 0.45 m | reverse complement strand
CCCACTCCGGCCCCCTTGCCGAATTGCACGATCTCTTCGACCACGTGCCGCTGCTGGTTGACCTTGATCGGGAAGACAGTGGTGTATCCGCCCTCGTAGCCGTACTCCTCGCGCGCGCGCGTGAATCGCTCATTGAGCGACTCGATGCGCGAACGGAGGATGTCGGAGAAGCGGAGCAGCAGTGGGAGGCCGACCCCCTGCTCCTCGAGATCATTTGCCAGCTCAAAGAGGTCGAGCTCCCGGTCCGCCTTCTCGCGATCGGGTTTGACCACGACATGGCCCGCTTCGTTGATGTCGAAGTAGCCGACGCCCCATCCCTCGATGTTGTAGAGAGTACGAGCCGACGCGATCGTCCAGGGCTCGTGCGAATCGGCGGGAGGCGGCGGCGGGGCCGCGGGAGCAGTGGAAGGGACGCGGGTGCTGGTCATCACAGCATTTTAGATGATATCGTCCAGGAGTGGTACCGGTTGGGGCTCACGGGTAGAGAGATTCGATTCTCCAGCGGTCCCCTTCCCGCGTATACAGGTGCCGCTCGTGCAGGCGGTTAGCCCTGTTTTTCCAGAATTCGATCCTCTCCGGGCGTACGCGAAATCCCGACCAGAATTTAGGCCGCGGAACATCCGCGCCCTCGAATTTCTTTTCGAACATGGCCATGCGCTCGTCGAGCGAGTCGGGCTTTTCCATCGGCTCGCTCTGGCGCGACGCCCACGCGCCCAGCTGGCTGAGCCGCGCGCGCGTCGCGAAATACGCGTCGGCCTCGGCGTCCGCCACCTTCGTAACCGCTCCCTCGATTCTCACCTGAATGCCGATCGGAGCCCAGTAGAAGCAAAGAGCAGCGCGGGGATGCGCGATTAGATGCCGCCCCTTTCTGCCCTGGTAGTTGGTGTAGAAAACGAATCCGTCCTCATCGAACCCTTTGAGGAGGACTATTCGCACCGAGGGCTGCCCGCCATCCTCGATCGTTCCGAGCGACATCGCGTTCGGCTCCGGCACGATCGACCGATCGATTTCTTCCGCCATCGCGTACACGTGGCGAAACCGCTCAATCGGATCTTCAGGAATCAACTAGTACCTCGTGAGACTCGGATCCACGTCGTCGATCCAGCGCAGAATTCCACCTGCCAGGTTGTGCACGTCGGAGACGCCCGCCTCGGCAAGCTGCTGCGCGGCGTACGCGCTGCGCCCGCCAACCTTGCAGTAGAGAATTGTCGTCCGCTTTTTGTCCAGCCGCGGAATTTCAGCGGGAATGCGGTCGAGCGGAACGAGACGCGCGCCGGGAATGTGCCCGATCTGCCACTCATAGGGCTCGCGCACGTCGATGATCTCCATCTCGTCTCCGGCCTCGATGCGCTGGGCGAGCTGCACCGGCTGGATCTCTCTCACCGCGCGCCCGCTCTCGTGCGCATTCGCGCCGCCGCTACAGAACTCGTCGTAGTCGATCAGCTCCGTTATCTCGCGAGTGCCGCACGCCGGGCATTCGGGATCTTTCCGGATGCCGATCGTTCGGAACGCCATCGTCAACACATTTACCATGAGGAGCTTTCCGGCGAGGCTATCGCCCAGACCCAGGAGGAGCTTCACAGCTTCAGTTGCCTGAATAGTCCCCACCAGCCCGGGCACTACACCGAGCACCCCGCCCTCGGCGCAGCTCGGCACGAGATCCGGAGGCGGCGGCTCGCGGAACAGGCAGCGATAGCAGGGACCATCCGCCGTGCCGAAAACCGATACCTGCCCCTCGAAGCGGAAGACGCTTCCGTACACGTTGGGAATTCCAAGGAGGACTGAAGTGTCGTTGACGAGATAGCGCGTCGCGAAGTTGTCGGTGCCATCGACGATGAGATCGTAGCCGCGCGCGATGTCGAGAGCATTACTGGCCGTGAGCCGTGTCTCGTAGGATTCGAGCTCGACATTCGGGTTGATGTCGTGGAGGCGGTCGCGCGCCGAGTCGAGCTTGGACCTGCCGAGCGCGGCCGAGCCGTGCAGTATCTGCCGCTGGAGATTCGAGAGATCAACGCTGTCGAAATCGACGAGGCCGAGAGTGCCGACCCCCGCAGCCGCCAGATAGAGCGCGACGGGCGAGCCGAGTCCGCCCGCTCCAACCAGCAGGACCCGCGACTTCTTCAGCGCGCGCTGACCGTTCTCGCCAACCTGCGGCAGCAGGATGTGGCGGCTGTAGCGGACCAGCTCCTCGCGAGTCAGGTCGGACACGTCACGGTCGGTTTGGGTTTCCGGACACATGATATATTGCGCAGTGGGAAATCGTACTGGGCACACACTGGTACGCTAACCATTGCGCTGACATCCAGCAACGCTTACCCCGTCTGCCCGGGTGACGAATGATCTTCAAACGCTTCTACGACGAGGGCGGCTACGATGGTTGGGCCGCCAGGGGATTCGAGATCGTAAAGCCCGATGCCAAATCTTCGCGAACGCCCGCGGCAAACCGCTCCCGCACCTGACACCCGTCTGAGCCGAACGTGGCACATCCTCCCGGACTGATGATTCCCGGCCGGCGGCGACCGGACAGCAATATCGAATCGGCGACCTGGAGCGAGCGCGTCGAAGCGCTGCGATACATTCTGCCTCTCGCGCGCCTGATCTGGCGCACGCACCGCGGCTACGCATCGGCAATGCTTCTGCTGCGGCTGCTCCGCTCCGTGGTACCGGTCGCGACATTCTGGGTGGGGAAGCTGATCCTCGACGCGGTGATCGCGGCCAAAGCGGGAAATGGCACTCTCACCGGCGTATGGCGCTATCTGGTGCTCGAGGTCGTCATCGTTCTCGCCGGCGAGATTTTCGCGCGCGCCTCGTCGCTCGTGGAGAGTCTGCTCAGCGATCTCTTCTCCAACGACATGAGTGTGCGGCTGATGGAGCACGCCGCAAAGCTCGACCTCGCACAGTTCGAGGACCCGGCGTTCTACGATCACCTGGAGCGCGCGCGCCGGCAGACAGTCGGACGCATCGCGCTGCTCACGCTTCTGCTCTCGATGTCGCAGGACGCGCTCACACTCATCACGCTCGGCGGAGCGCTGATCGCGTACAGCCCGTGGCTGCTGCTGCTCCTCGTGATCGCCGTCATTCCCAGCTTTCTCGGTGAGACACACTACGCGGCACTTGGCTATTCCCTGCTCTTCAGGTGGACTCCGGAGCGCCGACAGCTCGACTACCTGCGCTTCGTGGGCGCGAGCGACAAGACCGCGAAGGAAGTGCAGATGTTCGGGCTCGCCCCCTGGCTCACTGAGCGGTATCGGGTGCTCGCCCAGAAGTTTTACGAGGAGAACAGGAGTCTCTCCGTACGCCGCGGCGTGGTCAGCGCCCTGCTCTCGATCCTCGGCACGATCGGCTACTACGCCGCCTACGTGATCATTCTGCTCAACGCCGTGCGTGGCGAGATCACGATTGGAATGCTCACTTTCCTCGCGGCGTCGTTCGGGAGAGGACGCGATGTCATTCAGGGAATTCTCCTCTCGGCGAGCAGCGTCTACGAACAGGCGCTCTACCTGCGCGATCTGTTCGTCTTTCTCGACATGGAGCCGACTATCGCGTCGGCTCCAAACGCGCGGCCGGTTCCGGCCCGCATGCGGACGGGGTTCAGCTTCGAGGATGTGGGGTTCCGCTATCCGGGTAGCGAGCGTTGGGCGATCCGCCATCTGAACCTGACGCTCAAGCCGGGTGAGCGCGTGGCGCTCGTGGGTGAGAACGGCGCCGGGAAGACAACCATCACGAAGCTTCTCGCGCGTCTCTACGACCCCACCGAGGGACGGATCACGCTCGATGGTGTCGATCTCAAGGAGTACGATCTTGCGAGCGTCCGCCGCGCCATCGGTGTCATCTTTCAGGATTTCGTTCGCTACGACATGCGCTTCGACGAAAACATCGGCGTCGGAGAAATAGATTCGGTGCGGGATGAGCTCGAGCGGAACAGCGGGACTCCAGCGAGCATCACCGAGGCGGCGGAAAACTCCCTCGCCGCTTCCCTTCTCCCACGCTTCGCCAACGGATACCAGCAGATGCTCGGCAGGCGATTCGACCACGGCGTCGATCTCTCAGGCGGCGAATGGCAGAAGATCGCGCTTGCGCGCGCGTACATCCGTGACGCGCAGGTACTGATTCTCGATGAGCCCACGGCGGCGCTCGACGCGCGAGCGGAATACGAGGTTTTTCTGCGTTTCTCGGAGCTGGTGGCGGGGCGCACCGCAGTGCTCATCTCGCACCGCTTCTCCACCGTCCGCATGGCTGACCGGATCGTCGTGCTCCGGAACGGCGCGGTCGAAGAGGAAGGGTCGCATGAAGAACTGCTCGCAAAGGGTGGGCTTTACGAGGAGCTGTTCACGATGCAGGCGGCAGGCTATCGGTAACGGCTGGAGAAAAGCAACAGAACGAGTTATCAGTTGCCAGCTTGAAGCGGGGAGCTACCAGCTTCACTACGTCGGGACGTCACTGGCGGGGGAAGGGACTGCATTGGCAGGCCCTTCTGCGCAGGAAAAGGAGGCTGATCCGCCCGATGCGGGCCGGCAGACTCAAGATGATGGCGGACTTCGCGCCATTACTCTCAATTCAAGTCATTGACAGATCAGGTCACAGAAGTGTGCAAGATGCTGTACGGACTGACGAAACGCGTGGCGAGTTCCGCGTCGCAGGAGTTCGCCGAAGAGTGACGTCCCGACGTAGTGAAGCTTTGATCTCTCAGCTTTCAAGCTCGACGCTGACAACTCGTTCTGTTGCTTTTCCCAGCCGACAACTCTCTACTTCGGCTGCTCCACCGCCGCGACATCGATCTCGATCTTCACTTCGTCTCCCAGGAGCGAGCCGCCCTCGACCACGCGATTCCATGTCATGTCGAAGTCTTTGCGGTCGATCACCGTCCCTGCCTCGAAGCCGGCGCGACGCTTCCCAGGACTGCCCGTCATTCCGTTGAAGTGCCCACGCAGCACCACGGGCCGGGTGATTCCATGAATCGTGAGATTTCCGGCGACCGTGAGTGAGTCACCCGCGAACCTGGTGACCTTGGTGCTCTTGAACGTGACCCTGGGATTTGCATTCGCGTCGAAGTGGTTGGGACTCCGCAGATCGGCGTCGCGGCGCTCGTTGTTGGTGTCGATGGTCGACGTCTCCGCGACAACCTCCACCGAGGCGCTGCTCCAGTCGTTCGGATCGGCGATAATGGTTCCACCCCACACCCCGAACTCGCCGCGAACCCGGCTGACCAGATGGCGAATCGAGAAAGAGAGCTCCGAGTGGGTGGCGTCGATCTTCCACGTCGAGGGCGCGCTGACGGGAGCGCCGGCTTGCGAGCGTTGAACCGGACGGGACGATTGCGCCGCAACGAACGCGGGAGCGAGAGCGACAATCAGCGAAAGCCTGCGGATCATCTGAGCCTTTATCGAGCTGCGAGGAGATTATTGCGGAATCGGGATGTCGTTCCAGCGCGCCTGATCAAATACGCCCGCTGGAAAGGTTTCGTTGAGGCGGATGTTGGCGTACTGCTCGCGCCACACGGGCCGCCCGTTGCGTGTGACGAGAAACTCGGATGCGACGGGAACTCCATCGATGTCGGTGTACTTCTCGACGCGATTGTCACTGATGGTAACGCGATCGCCGCGCTTGTCCGTCTGAATGAAGCGGACGAGAAGCAGCCGTTCACTGTCCACCCACATCTGGTTGGACGTCGTGTCGCCACGAGCCGCGCCCACGACATATACGGGGCGCCCTTTCCACTCATCGGTGCGGATGAGATCGGTATCGACGTCGAGCGAATCGAGCTCGCGAAGAATGTTCGCGGTCGGAGTGGCGAACACATCCGCCGTCATCACCAGCAGGGGATTGACCGACGGCCTGAAGTCCACCCTGATACCGTTGTCGAAAGAGGCAACCTTGTCATCGACCTGGACGAGCCCGCTTTTCTGCCTGGCGGGCAGGAACGCGATGCGCAGCTTGCCCGGCACCTCCATGTGCTCGTACCACTGCGAGTGCTGCTCCTGGCCGGTGGTCGTGTACGCCGTATTGTTCTGAAGAAAGCTCAGCGTCTTGAAGAACTTCCCGGCGTATCTGTCGTGCATTGCCTTGATGAGAGTCGGGGCCTTGGTGATCTTCGCCGCGGAAGCTCCAGGCCGCGATGGACCGGAACCGGCCGGAGCTGGAGTCTCGGCTCCGCGCTGAAAGTACGAGCAACCAGTCATGGCAACAGCGGCGAACAGAATACGTGCGCGCAGCATTTAGTCTCCGAGAGCAGTGCGATAAAGAAGAGCGTTGAACAGAAGCTTGAACGTCCCATGTGGCTGCGAGCGGAAGTAGGGATCGGGTCCATAGAGCACCAGCATTCCCTTCCCCACGGGAGCCTGCATCACCTCTGTTACACCATTGAGGTACCGTTGGCCCCATGCCCATCCGCTTCTGAGCGGTGTAGGGCTGTCTATCCAGCCAATTCTCTTTACACCACGTGCCTCCGCGCCGGGAAGCAGCCTGAAGCCGGGCGCATTGTCGTAATAGACATCGGTCTCCGCATGTAGACCCTGCGCCAGCGAAGCGGTGGTGTCCACGCGCATGCCAAGTATCGAGCCCGGAACATAGAACTGCGTGCGCGGCAGCGGCTTGCCCGCGCTGTCCACGAGCGCATTCGCGATCGGCAGCCCCAAATGCAAGCCGATTTCCGTCGCGGAACCGACCGCCAGCACCGTCCCACCAGCCTCGAGGAACGCACGAATCTGCGGAAGCGTCTTCGCTTCGCTGATGCTTCCCAGACGCCCGCGGAATTCTGCCGGTACATCCAGAGGATTGACGCGGTTCGCGTTCCGGCCGCCGGGACGTCCGAGGTCGGCTCCGTCGGGCAGGATCAACACATCGAAGCTGTCGATCAGCCCCCCTCCATCGAGATCCCGCGGATAGACCACCTTGTAAGGGAACTCGAACTGCTCGAGAACCAAACGGGCCCAGCCGGATGTGATGGAGCCGCCATACTCGTCCCACAACGCGATACGGGCCGGGCGGAGCTTTTTCAGCGACCGAGCGGCAATGGGTCTCGAAATCGGATCGAACGCCAGACCCTTCTCCGCGGCTAGCTGCGCGAGAATCGGCGCTGTCGTCGCGCTGGCCGGTATGTAGAACGTGCCCGCATCGTAGCTCCTGCCATTGACGGCGAGCGGAGTGTCGAGTGCATAAACCGCGTCACCGCGCGCGAGAAAGCGATTGACCGCGGCGAACGCATCGTTCAACGAGTGGCTCAGAGTGTAGCCGGCTACCCCTGGCGCAACGCGCTGTGCGGGAACTTTGGCGAATCCCACGACCGGCGTGAACGGCCCGGTAAATGGGTCCAGGATACGGTCAAATTCCACGCCCATCTGATAGGCAAGCGTCCATCCCGCATTGTCGTACGGCGGAATTGGCGGCCCGCCGGGATAGGGGAAGTCGTTGGGATGGTCCTGCGGTTCGAACATGTCGAGGATGTGCGGCCGGAAAGCCTGCGCCGTCTTTACGATCCACGAATTCGCAGGATACTTCTTGCCGCCCACGGTGAAGCCGGCGGTCGCCCGATGAACCGTGATGCCGTTCTTGATAAGCGCATTCACGAACTTGGTCGCGGTGAGGAAGTCCGACTGGTCGGAGGGGATGATGTAGCCACGCGGATCGCGATCGGCGGGATTTCGCATCATGCCCACGTACTTGGCCATGTCCGGCGCAGAGGTCGTGACGAGCAGACGCCCGCTCGGGCGCGTACTATCGTCTGGAATGGCGGCCCGCAGGGCAGCCACCTTTTTCGGTGTGACCGTCCACGTATCGGTGCTGCCGCGCCTGATGGAGTTGCGCCCCATCTGATAGATGTTGTAGAGAAAAGTTTCACGGTAACGCGAAGCGATGTCGAGAACCGCGCGGTTGGCGGTCAGCTCGTATGCGATCGACTGCGCGAAGTGCCACTTCTGCGGCTGGATCGGCATCGGCAGATCGCCCTTGGGCAGCAGCTTCTCCGGCACCAGCGGAATTTCGCTCGGCGTGGGATTCCCGATCGCTTCCGTGAGCAGGCCGATCATGTTGTGGAAGTAAACCGTCGTTCTCAGTCCGCCATTCCACCACGTCGAATAGTTCGATCCGCTCCTCATCGTCGCGCCCGCCTTCCCCTCGGCGACAAATCTGCTCTGCATCGCGGCGCCAACCAGGTCCAGCTCCATGGGGACGAGCGGATCGAAGTTGTAGTTGAACGGATCCCTGAACGGCGGCGCGAAGATGACCGTCCCGACCGGGCCGGTCTGGTGGTGGTTGTACATGATCTGTGGGTACCAGGCGCGGAACAGGATGCTGTCCATAGCCTGCGTCTCGGGCTGCGAGGCCAGATACGAGTCGCGGTTGTTGTCGTGTCCCGCGTACTTCTGGTACAGCACCGGCAAACGCGATGTCGTGCGCTTGAGCGTGTCCGCTTCGCGCATGTACCAGTTCGACACCAGATCCTGCCCATCCGGATTCGCCGGAACGCAGAGGATGATGTCGTCGCGCAGAAAGCGCAGAGTCTCGCCGTCGGTGCCACTCACGAGCTCGTACACCGTCTGTATCAGCTGCTGGGCACCGAGTATCTCCGTGGCGTGGAGTCCGCCATCGATCCACACCACCGCCTTGCCCTGGAACGCGAGCGAGCGAGCCTGTGCGTCGGTGAGATTCTCCGCCAGTGCGAGCCGCGTGGAGATGTCCCGATACCGCGCCAGCTGCCGATGATTCTCCGGCGAAGTAATGATCGCCATCCACATCGGCCTTCCCTCGGCTGTCGTTCCTATGCGGACCATCCGCATCCGGTCCGACTCGCGATCCAGCTTCTGCCAGTAGGCGATCATCTGGCTGTAGTTCACGAGGAAATAGTCGTCGCCGATGTTGTGGCCGAACTGTGCGAGCGGCGTCGTTATGGCATGCTGCGCCGACATCGTGGCGGGCAGCACGAGCAGGATGGAGAGGAGCAGTCCGGACTTGAGTCTGTGCATGGATTTGGGAGTAGTTGGCCGCGATTGTCGCGCGCTCGTCGGCGCGGTGCGTTCTGATAATTTAACGGTCGAGCTCGGTCAGCGTCGGCCACGCATCGCCAATCGCTCAACTCCTCCGCGCCGTCCCGCTCGCCGCGATGATCACACCTGCGAGCACGATGGCGCCGCCAGCGAGTGTCGCCACCGTCGGTATCTGTCGGATGGATGGAATGAGAGCGCCGAGCAGCGTAGCACCCACCGGCTCGCCGAGTACCGTGAGATTCACGACATATGCGGGTAGAAATTTGAGTGCCCAGTTCATTCCGGTGTGGCCGATCAGCATCGGTCCGAGAGCGAGCGCAGCGAAGATCGCTATTTCGTGCGGCGGCTGCGGAGCGATAGGTATTCCCCGCGCGGCCGCGACTGCGACGAGCGTGACGAGCGCCGATGCGTATACGATGCCAACGTACGCCCAGATGCCGAGGCTCGGGCGCAGCCGGCGACCGATAGTGTAGTAGAGAGCAGCGGTGACGGCCGCTGAGACAGCGAGCATGTTGCCGAGGAGTGGTCGATTTCCGGCGGGGGCAAAGCCAGCCGCCATGTCGGGGGCGGCAATGACGAGCGCACCGATGATCGCGGTAGCGATTCCCGCAATCTGACGCGATGACGGTGCTTCGCGCAGGACGAAAGCCGAAATCGCGGCGACTACCGCTGGTTGCAGGCTTACGAGCGTGACGGACGCCGCAATGGTCGTAAGATGTATCGACGCATTCCACGCCCAGAAATGAAGGGCGAGAAAGACTCCTCCGGAAACCGCGAGGAGTAGCTGGCGCATTCTTATGCGCCGCCACTCGCGCCATTCACCCGTGGCGAGCAGAAAGGCGGCGACTATGAGAAGAGAAAAGCCGAGTCGCCACACCGCGATGATCACTGGGTCGGCGCTCGAGAGCCTCACGAGCGGGCCGGCGAACGAGATCCCGAGAAGGGAGAAGGCTAGAACCCAGTAGGGTGATCGGGACATGAGAAAAAAAGGTGGTTCGAGGATTTTCGGGATGATCTCGCAGGTGGCGTCGTGAGACCCCCCCCCCCCAAAAAAAAAGGCTCTTCGACGAATTTAGGGATTCTGGGGTGATAGCGGTTGTTTTGAATTGCATGCCCCTGCTGCCGAGGCTGGCTCACCTATCAACCGGTTTTTCGCTCACCTATCAGCCCGGTCGTACATAACTCGTTCTTTTGTTTTGCCCGTCCGGCGGCCCCCCTGACGTCCCTCTTGACCGCCCGCCGCCGATCATATATCCTTCAATCCGCATGAACGGATTGATGGCTTGACCGCAACCGCCCTGTTCAATCAGATGACCGCCCTCGCCGATCCCACGAGGAGCCGCGTCTTGCTCGCCGTCGAGCGCAACGAGCTGACGGTAAACGAGTTGCGCTCCGTCCTCCAGCTCCCACAGTCGACCATCAGCCGGCACCTCAAGGTGTTGGGGGACGAGGGCTGGGTGGAGGCGCGCGCTGAGGGAACCAGCAGACACTACAGGATTGTGGCCGATTCCCTCGAAAGCGCCAGTCGCCGGCTCTGGCACCTCGTACGCGAAGAAGTCGTCCACACCAGCGCCGCCGAGCAGGACGCCCGGCGCGCGCAGGCAGTGCTCGCCGAGCGCAGCACCAGATCGCAGCAGTTCTTCTCGACCGCGGCGGGACAGTGGGACCGAATGCGGCTCGACCTGTTCGGCCGCCGGGCCGACGTCGCGCTGCTGGGCCTGCTCGATGATAGCTGGAAGGTGGCAGACCTCGGCTGCGGCACCGGAGCGATCTCGCAGGCGGTAGCACCCTTCGTCGAGGATGTCATCGCCGTCGATGAGTCGAGCGCCATGCTTGCCGCCGCACGAAAACGCCTGCACGGAATCAGGAACGTCGACATCAGAAGCGGGCGCCTGGAAGCATTGCCGCTCATCGACGGCGAAGTCGATGTTGCACTCCTGTTTCTGGTGCTGCACTACATCATCGATCCGGAGCGGGTCATCGAAGAGGCGGCTCGCGTGCTGAAGCCGGGCGGCCGGCTTCTCGTACTCGACATGATGCCGCACGACCGACAGGACCTGAAGCAAACGATGGGACACCTCTGGCAGGGGTTCGACAGAGCCACTCTCGGCGGCTGGATGCACGGCGCCGGTCTGGCGAGCTTCCGCTACAATCCGCTTTCGCCCGATCCTGAAGCGAAGGGACCGATGCTGTTCACGGCATCCGGCAGGAAGAGTATTTCGGCATTCGGACAGACTCATTTGCGTAACGAGGCGGATGCGGTTCCGCTCAAAAAAACCGCATAGAAGCGACACTATGACACAGCCATTCAAAGGGAGCGCACCGTGGGCACCGCAGCAAAACCGATGAACGTCTTTTCGGCGGCAGTTGAAGGAGGCCGTGAGCCTTACAAGGTGAAGGACATCTCGCTCGCCGAGTACGGCCGCAACGAGATTCGTCTCGCCGAGCACGAGATGCCTGGCCTGATGGCGCTGCGCGCCGAGTACAGGGCCAAGCAGCCGCTCGCGGGCGCGAAGATCATGGGCTCGCTGCACATGACCGTGCAGACGGCTGTGCTGATCGAGACCCTGAGCGAGCTCGGCGCCGATGTGCGCTGGGTATCGTGCAACATCTTCTCGACGCAGGATCACGCCGCGGCCGCCGTAGTCGTCGGGAAGAATAGAACCATCAACGACCCACAGGGCGTTCCCGTTTTTGCCTGGAAGGGTGAATCGCTCGAGGAGTACTGGTGGTGCACAGATCAGGCACTGGTGTGGCCAGATGGCTCGGGCCCGAATCTGCTCCTGGATGATGGCGGCGACGCCACGCTACTCGTTCACAAGGGAGTGGAGTTCGAGAAGGCAGGCCGCGTCCCCGACTTCGATCCGAAGAACGACTCGGAAGAGTACGAGGTCATCCTCAACCTTCTCCGCCGCGAGCTGAAGAAGGATCCCGAGCGGTGGACGAGAATGTCCAAAGATCTTCGCGGCGTTTCGGAGGAGACGACCACGGGCGTGCACCGCCTCTATCAGATGATGGAAGCGGGAACTCTTCTCTTCCCCGCCATCAACGTCAACGACTCCGTAACCAAGAGCAAGTTCGACAACCTGTACGGCTGCCGGCACTCGCTCACGGACGGAATTCTACGCGCGTCGGACGTAATGCTCGCCGGAAAGATCGCGGTAATCTGCGGCTACGGGGATGTCGGCAAGGGCTGCGCGCAGGCGCTAAAGGGCCAGGGCGCACGCGTGGTCATCACCGAGATCGATCCGATCTGCGCGCTGCAGGCCGCGATGGAAGGCTATCAGGTGACGACACTGGAGGACGTAGTGAAGACCGCCGACATATTCGTCACCGCCACCGGCAACAAGAACATCATCACCGCCGAGCACATGTCGCAGATGAAGGACAAGGCGATAGTAGGGAACATCGGCCACTTCGACAACGAGATCGACATGGCCGGCCTGAAGAAGACCAAGGGCATCAAGCGCGTGCAGATCAAGCCGCAATACGACGAGTACGTTTTCCCCGATGGCCACAGCGTGATGATTCTGGCCGAGGGAAGGCTGCTGAACCTGGGATGCGCGACGGGACACCCGAGCTTCGTGATGTCGGCCAGCTTCACCAATCAGGTGATGGCGCAGATCGAGCTTTACAACAATCGCGACGCGTACGAGTGCCGCGTGTACATGCTGCCAAAGAAGCTGGACGAGAAGGTGGCGCGTCTGCACCTCGACAAGCTGGGCGTGAAGCTGACGAAGCTGACCGCGGCCCAAGCCGCGTATCTCTCAGTCCCGGTCGAGGGGCCATACAAGTCGGACCATTACCGGTACTAGGTGCAGGCAGCCGCGCCACCTGACGATCTGGTGCCGGTTTAAATGAGAAACGGGAGCGCTTCGGCGCTCCCGTTTCTCATTTACTGCTCATTGAATCGCGAGCGAAGAAGGGAGATCGTACCACCGGCCTCACTTGCTCGTAGGACCTTTTCGTCAGAATCTGAACGGTCCTATCCGCACCGATCCAGTTCTCCACCGTAATGGAGTCGAGGAGCTTGTATCGCCTCGCCAGCTCGGCGCGATACCATTTCGCCGCAAGCAGGGGCACGGTAACGACAGTCACATCCTTTCGCAGTCCTTCCACCTGCTGCAGGTACCAGAGCGGATAGGTGTCGTTGTCTCCGAAAGCGAGCATCACTCCGGTGGGCGGGACGTTGTCCAGAATGTCAAAAGCGTTCGTGCGCGCACGGACGTCGACCGGATCGGTGCGACGATCGACAGCCGACCAGTTCATGACCACCGGCAGGAACGGCAGTAGCAGCGCCACGCCGGTCACCGCGGACCGCCGACTGCGCGAGAGCCGGATCGCTCCGAAGCCCGCCCACAATCCCCAGCACAGGAACGCGAAGAAAAAGAAATAATCGCGCTCTCGTGGCTCGTGCAGCGCATTGGCCGACAGAAAGCCGGCGCCGAATGAAGGTCCAGCCTTGAGATTCAGATAGACGACGACGCCGAGCGAGGCTACGAGAAAAAGCAGCGCCAGAGCGCGCCAGCTGCGCCGATCCGCATTTCTATGTGCCACAAACCCGAACACTCCGAGCAGAGCGTAGATGACGGTGATCGGGGTGCGCCACAAGCTGGGCGGAGCATCGGGCGCCAAGCCCAGCGCAAACTGCCAGTCCGCATACTCGAAGAGATTTCCGAGCTGCAGATAGAGCGGTGCCTGTCTGGGCCAGAGCGGCGCGACGTCGTACTGGCGGCGTAATACGACATCCAGGAGAGCGTGCCAGGTGGATGGATTCCCCTGGTTGATTGCGGGATCGTGTCGGGCGCGAATCAACATGAAGAGAACGCACGTCATGCCGATCAGCGCGACCACGATTGAGGAGCGAATCAACCCGGAGGGTGAATGCGATTCGCGCCGCCCATCGGCGTGGCGCCTTCCGGTCGGGCCGGCGAAGTAACCATCGCGGGTCGTGAAGACGAGGAATATCGCGCTCGGCACGACCAGCAGCGCCATCAGGTGAAGCGACCATCCGAGCCCAGCCAGATAGGCGACAAGTACAGCCCACCGCGCGTCGGAGTTTTCTCCGGCGCGATCAGCCGCCCAGATGATGAGGCATCCGAAAAAGAGCGCGACAGCGTAGACCTCTGTCTCCGTGGCGCTCAGCCAGACCGTGGACATGAGCCCGGCGGTGATTCCCGCGGCTGTTGCCCCAAGTCCATCCCCCGTCCAGCGATCAAACAAGCTCGCGAGTAATCCGCAGCCTGCGGCTGTACAGACCGCGGAAAGCAGATTTATCGAGCGCGCGAATCCGAAGACGCCGGCGAAGATGATGCTCCACACATTTCCGAGGAGGACGT
>CABEAH010000123.1_pt1 | contig 14411 bp, 12 predicted proteins | sample 3132331 | NCBI WGS metagenome assembly CABEAH01 (sample SAMEA5534343, study PRJEB31848) | metagenome | biome: tundra; feature: field; material: soil | place: USA | collected 2013-05 | depth 0.45 m | reverse complement strand
GTGAGGCCGCCGGTCTGCACGCCGTTGAAGTTGTAGGTGCTCCGGCGCGTAGCCGCGCCGCCTGTAGCGTTCACCTGGAAGTGTGAGTTGAGCGCGCGGTTGAGCCGCAGCGTCAGGTCGGTGGTGTTCTCGTTGTTGTAGTCGTTCAGGTTGATGAAGCCGCCGGCGTAAGCCGGATTGACGATCGTGCCCGCACGCACGTCACCATGCGCGAAATTCTGATTGATGACGTAGCGATAGATGTCTGAGCCGGTGCGCAGGCTCGCGTCGAGACCTTCGGCGAGCTTGTACGTCGCCGACACGTTGCCGATGAACCGGTCGCGATTATCGGCCTCCGGGTTGTCGTACTGGAGCCAATACGGGTTGTTGTGGTAGTTGTAGTTCCAGTTGAACTCGCGATCGGCGGGACCGTTGTTCAGCGAGGCGCTCTCGTTGTACCCGTTCTTGAGCGCCGCGAGATCGACCTGACGCCCGAACCACGTGAAGCCCTCGAGTATGCTCGTCGTGTAGCCAACGCCCGGACGGTTCAGGGCGCTGTTGCGAACGTACTGGAGACTCGCGTCGGAGCTGAGCCGGTCGTTGATCCTGAGCGTGGCATTGAGCAATCCGTTCGTCTTGTGGAACGAGTTGTTGGGGATGTATCCCTCAATCTGATCCGACCCGAACGACATGCGGGCGCTCGCCCGCTCCGTTCCACCGCTGAATGCGACGGTGTTCGACAGGGTGTGGCCGGTGTTGAAGAAGCTCTCAACGTTGTTCGGGTGCGCGACCCAGGGAACGGGAATCAAATTGCCGTCCGCATCCTTGGGGCTCGTGAACTGGGCGATCAGCCGGCCATCCAGTCGGGGGCCGAAGCTCTGATCGCAGCCATCACAGTTGCCGCCATTCTGGCCGTCCACAAACTCGAACTGGCCGCCAGAGCCCTGACCGTAAAGATTCTGATAGCTCGGCATGATGGATGGCTTCTCCCAGGTGTACGTCGAGCTCACCTCGGTGCGCATCCTTCCGCCCGTATCCGATCCCTTCTTGGTCGTCATGATGATGACGCCGTTGGCCGCGCGGGATCCGTAAATGGCCGCTGCATTGGGGCCCTTCAGGATGCTCATCGTGGCGATGTCTTCAGGATTGATGTCGGAGATTGCGCTTCCGAAGTCCCATCCGCCGACCTGATTCGTGCCGCGGCTCGCGTTGGACACCGCGACTCCGTCAACGATGAAGAGCGGCGAGTTATTGCCGGTGATCGAGTTGGCGCCGCGAAGCAGGATGCGGGTAGAGCCACCCTGCGTGCCCGAGCCGGTGATCGTCACGCCGGAGACCTTGCCCTGAATGCTGTTGACGACGTTCTGGGTCTTGGTCTCGTTCAGATCGGTCGTGCTGATCTGCTGCTGCGCGGTGCCGAGGCGGCTCTTTTCGCGGACCTCACCAAGGCCGGTCACAACCACGCCCTGAAGCTCGGTCGCCAACGCGGACAGACTGAAGTTCTGCGCGACTCGCGCCCCGCTAAGCGTTACCGTCGCGGAGCTTGGCTGAAAACCGAGGCGCCGCGCGGTGACCGTTACGGTCGTTCCAGCCGCACTTTCGGGGGCACTGAAGGTGTAGTGGCCCTGATCGTCGGTGAACGCGCCAACGCGCAGAGTCGGGATGCTCACGCTCGCGCCTACTACTGGTGCTCCACCGGTGCCAGTCACCTGGCCACTGATGGTCGTTCCCTGTGCAGCAGCGACCGCCGGGGCGAGCCCGAGCACGGCGCCTGCTACCGCAAGGAAGCGAGAGATCTTACCTGTCATTCCCATACAACACCTCGCAGAAAGTGGAACTGGAATGAGACTTTGCCCCTCCCTGTTGCCGAGTCGTTCGACGGGCGCGATGCGGAGGGAACAGACCTGCTCGCACCTGCACGTAGGGCGGAGAGCGGTCAGCTCCCGACTCACACCAGATGCGGAAAAGCGGACAGTCGCGGAGGGGCGCCCCGTAAGGCGGCGGTCCACGGCTGTCGTATGTGACCAACTTAGGCGGCGGGATAGCGGGAAGTCAACAGAGAACTGCGCCCTTCCCCTCTTGCGGTAAGCTCAGCAGTACGACATGCACACGACGCCAATCAGCGGGCGGCGGCTTTCTCCGTCACGATCCGCACGTGGTCGTTCAACACTTGCATGAATCCGCCACTGACCGTGAAACGGCGTGGGGAACCGCCGCCGAGCCGCAGCTCACCGTCGCCGAGAAGCGCCATCAGCGGCGCATGTCCCGTGAGAATGCCCACCTCTCCGTCATACGCGGGCGCAACCACCGACTCGGTCTCGCCCTCGAACAGCACCGCCTCGGGCGAGATCACCGATACCTTTAGCATTCTCTTAGCATTTCCTCTTACGCCTTCGCGAGCTGCTCGGCTCTCTCGGGAACGCCGTCGATCCCGCCCTGCATGAAGAACGCCTGCTCCGGATACTGGTCGAACTCGCCCGCGACCAGCCGCTCGAACGAGGAGATCGTCTCCTCCAGCTTCACGTACTGTCCCGGGTATCCGGTGAACTGCTCGGCAACGGCAAATGGCTGGGACATGAAGCGCTGAATTCTCCGCGCGCGGCCAACCACGCGCTTGTCGTCCTCGGAGAGCTCGTCCATCCCGAGGATGGCGATGATGTCCTGCAGCTCCTTGTAGCGCTGAAGAATCCGCTGCACCGCCGTCGCGACGTTATAGTGCCGGTCACCGAGGATCTGCGCGTCGAGAATGCGCGACGAAGAAGCGAGCGGATCGACAGCGGGATAGATACCGAGCTCGGTGATCGCGCGCGACAATACGACGGTCGCATCGAGGTGCGCGAACGCTGTCGCGGGCGCCGGGTCGGTGATGTCGTCGGCCGGAACGTAAATGGCCTGCACCGAAGTGATCGATCCGGTCTTGGTCGAGGTGATGCGCTCCTGCAGATCGCCCATCTCCGTCGCCAGCGTCGGCTGATATCCCACCGCGCTCGGCATGCGGCCGAGCAGCGCCGACACCTCTGACCCCGCCTGCGTGAAGCGGAAAATGTTGTCGATGAACACCAGCACGTCCTGATGCTCGACGTCGCGGAAGTACTCGGCGACCGTCAGTCCCGTGAGTCCGACACGGAGCCGCGCTCCGGGTGGCTCGTTCATCTGTCCGTAGATGAGAGCACACGAGTCGATTACACCGGACTCCTTCATCTCGAGGTACAGATCGTTGCCCTCGCGCGTCCGCTCACCGACTCCGCAGAACACGGACTTGCCGCCGTGACCCTTGGCGACATTGTTGATCAGCTCCTGAATGATGACGGTCTTGCCGACGCCGGCGCCACCAAAGAGTCCGATCTTTCCGCCCTTCACGAATGGCGCGATGAGATCGACGACCTTGATCCCCGTCTCGAACACTTCCGTCTTCGGCTCGAGATCGGCGAACTTGGGCGACGGGCGATGAATCGGCCAGCGCTCGACGTCGGCAGGAATCTCCGGTCCGTTATCCACCGGATTCCCCAGGACGTTGAGGATCCGGCCGAGCGCGGCGTTTCCAACCGGCACCGTGATCGGGGAGCCCGTATCGACGACATCCATTCCGCGGACGACCGCGTCCGTGGAAGACATCGCGACCGCGCGCACCTGGTTGCGGCCGATGTGCTGCTGCACTTCGACCACGACATCGATCCTGGCGCCGGAGTCCGCCGTTCCCGTGATGCGAAGGGCGTTGTACAGCTCGGGCAGGTGCTCGGACTCGAACTCGACGTCGAGCACGGGGCCGATCACCTGCACGACCTTGCCGATGTTGTGCGGCTTGCTCTCGGTCGAGGCCTTCTTCTTATCGGTAACGACGGCTGTAGCCACGGAATTATCCCTGTAGAGTAGCGGCACCGCCGACGATTTCGGCGATTTCCTGCGTGATCTGCGCCTGGCGGGCGCGGTTGAATGTGCGGCGTAAAACGTTGAGCATCTCACCCGCGTTGTCTGTTGCGTTCTTCATCGCCGTGCGGCGGGCTCCCTGTTCTCCAGCCGTCGTCTCGACGAGCGCGCGGTAAACCGAGTTGCGCACGTACGACGGCAGGAGCTGAGTGAGGATCACTTCCGCGGAAGGCATGAGGATGTAATCGGGCTGAGCCCCTGTGCGCTCCGGAGGCGTGACCGGAAGGATGGTCTGCGTCGATGGCGGCGTGGAAAGCGCGGAATTGAATTTCGCGTACACCACATGGACCGCATCGATCTCGCCGGACGCGAACCGCTGGATCAGCTCATCGACCAGCTCCGCCGCATTCTCGACGGTCGGGCGATCGGTGATGTCGGTTCGGCTCTTCGCCACCGGGCGCCCGACGTAGCGGAAGTATCCCAATCCCTTCTTGCCGACGACATGAAGCTCGGCCTCGGTATTGTCGTTCTTGAGGCGGCCGAGAAGCGCTCTCGCTTCCTTGAGCAGATTGGCGTTGAATGCGCCGGCGAGGCCGCGATTGGTGGTGAGCACGATGACCGCCGCTTTCCGGATGGCTTCCGGCTGCCGCAGCAGCGGAAAACGCTCGGCCAGCTCGGGCGTGTAGAGATTCGCGATCACCTGGGTGAGCGAGTTCGCGTACGGCCGCGCCGCCACGACACGATCCTGCGCGCGCTTCATCTTGGACGTGGCTACCATCTCCATCGTCCTGGTGATCTTGCGTGTGTTTTCTACGGTCTTGATTCGTCCCTTGAGCTCGCGTCCCTTGGCCATTGCCTAACGCTTTGCGGTGGTGCGAGTCTGGTTGAATCCTTCGATCGCGCGCTTCAAGTCTGCCTCGTTCTCCTTGGAGAGCACTTTCTCCGAGCGGATCCTGTCCGCGACCTGCGGGAACTGGGTGCCCACGTACTCCAGGAATCCGCGCTCCCATTCCTTCAGCTCGTTGACCGGGATCTGATCCAGTAGTCCGTTCGTCACCGCGTAGATGACCATCACCTGCTGCTCGACAACCATCGGGTGATACTGCGGCTGCTTGAGAATCTCGACCGTGCGCGCGCCGCGGTCGAGCTGCTTCTTGGTCGCGGCGTCGAGGTCGGATGCAAAGGAGGAGAACGCTTCCAGCTCGCGGTACTGTGCCAGATCGAGGCGCAGTCTCCCCGCTACCGCGCGCATCGCCTTCACCTGTGCCGAGCCGCCGACGCGCGACACCGAGATTCCGACGTTCACCGCGGGACGAACACCGGCGAAGAACAGATCGGCCTCGAGAAAGATCTGTCCGTCGGTGATCGAGATGACGTTGGTCGGGATGTACGCCGAGACGTCGCCAGCCTGCGTTTCAATGATCGGAAGCGCGGTGAGCGAGCCGCCGGTCTTCAGGATGTTGGTGCCATCGACAACAGACGGATCTTCGCTCAGCTTCGCGGCTCTCTCGAGGAGGCGCGAGTGGAGATAGAACACGTCGCCGGGGAATGCCTCGCGGCCGGGCGGACGGCGCAGCACCAGCGAGAGCTGGCGATAGGCGGCTGCCTGCTTCGAGAGATCGTCGTAGACGCAGAGCGTCGGAAGCCCTTCGTTGTACATGAAGTACTCGGCCATCGCGCAGCCCGAGTAGGGAGCGATGTACTGCATCGGCGCTGGATCGGAGGCGCCCGCGACGACGACGATCGTGTATTCCATCGCGCCCGACTGTCGCAATCTCTCGACGACGGCTGCAACGGTTGAATTCTTCTGGCCGATCGCGACGTATACGCAGATTACGCCGGTGCCCTTCTGGTTGATGATCGTGTCGATGGCGATGGCGGTCTTTCCGGTTCCTCTGTCGCCGATTATCAGCTCGCGCTGTCCGCGGCCGATCGGGATCATGGAATCGATCGCCTTGATGCCGGTCTGAAGCGGCTCCTTCACCGGCTGGCGGACGATGATGCCGGGGGCTTCGGATTCGACCTTGCGCGTGTGCCTGGCATTGATCGGTCCGCGATCGTCGAGGGGGCGGCCGAGTGAATCGACTACGCGACCAACGAGCTCGTGTCCGACCGGGACCTCGAGCACGCGGGCGGTCCGCCTGACTTCATCTCCCTCCTTGAGCTGGAGGTAATCGCCGAGCACGACCGATCCAATGTTGTCTTCCTCGAGGTTCAGGGCGAGCGCGGTGATCTTTTCGCCGGTCTCTGACGAGGTCACCTCGAGCATCTCTCCGGCCATCGCCTTCCTGAGCCCGTAAATGCGTGCGATTCCGTCCTTTACTTCGAGGACCGTTCCGACGTCCTCGACATCGAGCTCATGGAGGTCCGCTGCCTCGATTTCTCGGAGGAGAATGTCCTTGATTTCGCCGGGACGCAGGATCGTTTCGGTGGCCATAATCGGGGTATTCTGAAAGCTGGGCAGGCGAGGCGAAAAAAACCGACTCGCGGGGGAGGAAATCTAGCTTGTGAAATTTATCACAAGCTCCATTTTCGTGCAAGAACGCAACCTCTGACAAAACTAGCTCCGACTGCGGGTCCTGCCCTGGGCGAACCGGTCGATCAGGTCGGTGGTTCGGAGGCGAGCCAGCGACGCAGGACGGGTGCCGAAGATCCGCTGCGCGGTAACGGCAAGGTGCGAGGACGAGGCGAAGCCCAGAATGCGCGCGATGTCGCGGATGTCGTGCCCGGGATTCTTGGCCAGCTCGGCGGCAGCGACGAGTCTAACCAGGTCGATCACCCGCTTGAGGTTGGGTGCCCCAGGCCTGGCGAAGTTCCGGCTCAGATGCTCGCGGCTCAAGCCCACCGCGTTGGCCAGCTCTTTGGTAGTCACCGGGCGTCCCGCGTGGCCGATTATCGCCTCCCACGTGCTGCGCTGGAGGGGAGTGTTGAGTCCGAGAGCCTGCGGTGGCTCCGCGAGTGCCGCACGAAAGCGGGTCGAGAAGGCGTACGGCATGATGAGGTCGCGAGCCGCCGAGTCGTCGATGCCTTCGACGATCACATCGATGAATCCGAGCGCGGCGCAACGGGCAACAGCGGGGGTGTCAGAGGGGCGGAGCGGAAGAATTCCGAAGAAGGGAATGCTTGTATACTCGCCCGCAAGTGCCGCGGCCTTCCATGTGTCTTCGTTGGCCGAGCCAATATCAACGAGCGCCGCATCGACCAGTATCCGTCCGAAAACGGCCTGGAGCTCGGCCACGGAGCGAGTCTGGATCACCTTCCATTTTCTTCGCGGAAACGCGGCGCGCACGAGCGAGCGCGCCTTCTCGCGCGCGCCGTGGACGACCAGCGAGGGCATCGACGATCCGTTCGTTGGGAGCGCCACTCAGACTCCCGCCGAAGCCATCTCGAGAGATGGCCGTCCCTCGATGAACTGCCTGACGATAGGGTCGGCGGTGTGCTGGATCTCCTCGACGGTGCCGACCTGGCGCACGCTTCCTTCGTACAGCATCGCTATCCGCGAGCCGACGGTGTACGCGGTTCTCATGTCGTGCGTGATGACGATGCTCGTCACCCTCAGCTTTTCGCGCATGCGGATCATCAACTGGTCGATGACGGCGCTCGTCACCGGATCGAGCCCGGTGGTCGGCTCGTCGTAGAGGATGTACTTGGGCTGCCGGGCGATCGCGCGCGCGATTCCCACGCGTTTGCGCATCCCTCCCGACAGCTCGGCCGGGAATGTCGATTCGACGTTGGGGAGATCGACGAGCTCGAGCGCTTCGCCGACGCGCTTCATGATCTCGCGCTCGTTGAGCTTGCCCTCTTTGCGCAGGCCCATTGCGACATTGTCCCCGATGCTGAGGGAATCGAAGAGTGCGGCGAACTGAAAAACGTAGCCGATATGGGCGCGGAGCGCGTAGAGCTCCTCGCGCGACAGTCGCGGGACTTCCTGGCCATCGACGAAGACAGTGCCCTGGTCGGGCTCGAGCAGTCCGACGATGTGCTTGATCGCGACCGACTTACCGGCGCCCGAGTAGCCGATGATGGCCATCGTCTCGCCCTCGTTCACCTCGAGCGAGAAGCCCTCGAGGACTTTTTTCGGACCGAAAGCCTTGTGCACGTCGATGAGCTTGATCACAAAACTGAAGTTAAGAGGATGGAGGGAAAGAGCCAGTTACCAGTTACCAGTTACCAGTTGCCAGTTACCCGTTACCCGTTACCCGTTACCAGTTACCCGTTACCAGTTACCCGTTACGGGCAACGGAAAACGGAAAGCTCGAAGCTGGGGGCTGAATCAGGCCCTTTTGCCGGCACTTCCTCATTCCACCTCCGCTCCACTGAAATCCGCGAAGAAACAAAAAAAAGGACGAGCTTTTTCGCTCGTCCCTCCCTTTATGCCGTTCACTAGTGTTACGCCGCGAAGCTGCCCAATGCGCGGCCCACGTCCCCCTCACGCAGTCTCTTCAAAGCCCGGTCACGTAGCTGGCGAACACGCTCACGCGTGACGCCGAGCAGAGAACCGATCTCCTCGAGCGTGTGCTCACGCCCACCTTCGAGACCGAAGTACAGTCTCAGCACTTTGGCATCGCGCGGCGGAAGCGTCGACAGCGCCGTCCCGATCTCGTCGTTGAGGAAGCGGTTCATCGCCTCCTCCTCGGTGTCGGGCATCTCGTCGGCGACGAAGCGCTCGATGAGCGAGCGATCGCCTTCCGGATCCATCGGCGCATCGAGGCGGACGTCGCCGGTGTTGAGCGCGGCGAGCGACTGCACGACGTCTACCGACAGACCGGTGAGCCTGGACAGCTCCTCGGGAGTCGGTTCGCGACGCATTTTCTGGCGCAGAATCTCCGACGCCTTGATGATGCGCGAGAGATCGGCGGTGCGATTGAGCGGAACGCGTACGGTGCGTCCCTGACGTGCGAGCGACGAGAGAATCGCCTGGCGGATCCACCATACGGCGTACGAGATGAACTTCACGCCCTGATCCGGATCGAACTTACGCGCGGCCGTGAGCAGACCGACGTTGCCCTCGCCGATGAGATCGATGAGCGGCATTCCGCGGTTCTGGTATTTCTTCGCGACCGAGATGACGAAGCGAAGGTTGCGCTGGACGAGCTCCTGCAGCGCGTCGGGATCACCGGCGCGGATTCTACGGGCAACATCGATCTCCTCGGTACCTTTGAGCAGCGGATAAGTGCTGACCTCATACAGGTACTGATCGAGTATGTCTCTTTCGGGCTCGCTGGGGGCGATTCCGGCGACGACCGTTTTGCGGCGACGCTTTACTTCAGCCATTGATGCACACCTCAGGGCACTGCGTGAAAAAACTGTATGCGAATGCGGCCTTTTGGGCCGGCAATTGCGAGCGAATAAGTGTTGTTTCTGCAACCCGGAAACCGCGAAAGCGAAAGCGGCGGCGGATAATCAAAAATTGTGATTGCAGAAGCGCTGCAAGATACCGGCCGCTGGGGATTTATCCAGAGCAAATTCTTGACTTCGATACTACCCTTGGATATCCTTCGCGGTTCCAGCCGGATTTATCAGTTGGCGGGAGAAATGCCGGGGGTGTAGCTCAGTTGGGAGAGCGCTTGAATGGCATTCAAGAGGTCAGGGGTTCGATTCCCCTCACCTCCATGGCGTCGGGTGGCGGCCTAGAACGGCTGTTTGTTCGCGGGAATAGCTCAGTTGGTAGAGCACAACCTTGCCAAGGTTGGGGTCGCGGGTTCGAGTCCCGTTTCCCGCTCTCTTCGTATAGAGAGGGGCGGTTAGCTCAGTTGGTTAGAGCGCCACGTTGACATCGTGGAGGTCACAAGTTCGAGTCTTGTACCGCTCATGCGTGAGATGGTGTTGGCGGAAGTAGAGTGTGGGCGCCCGTAGCTCAATTGGATAGAGCATCTGACTACGGATCAGAAGGTTGGGGATTCGAGTTCCTCCGGGCGCGTAGTACATAACCCCGGGCACATGGGTGCCGCGGGGTTTTTGTCATCGCCGGGGACGTTAACCTAGCTGCATTTCACCCGGAAGTTGTCAACGTAAGTCGTGAGCTCGCCATTCGCGTCAATGGTGTAGTGAATGAGCGCCGTCAACACTTCGTTCGGCGCCGTCCCTTGCCCGATGAGAGTGAACATCATCGTTTGCGTTACCTCGAAACCGACCGTCGGTCCGGGAACATTGAAATTCACGCTGACAATCTGTTGAGCAACATACTTACTGCCGCTGTTCACGCCGGTTCCTTGCAAGCCGGTGTAGTCCATGTGATCGTTGACGTGGAAGCCTCCGGCGTGGTCGTCCGTGATAGTCAACACACGGTGAAAGCTGCCGGTCACGAGGACGGCCTCTCCGCCGCAATCGGAGAGCGCAGTGCCATCCACCGGAAATCGCCGGTTGATGACGAGATCGAGATTCGGCCCGTTGACGCTGGGGCGGGCTGGCTCCGTCGGGGCCTTGTCGCAAGCAGCGAGCGAGAGGGCGGCGGCGAGTGAGAAGAGGGGAATGCGTTTCATGAGTCTGCCTCCAGAAGACAAGGTGTAGTGCACGATGCGGGCGGCGCGGGAGCTCAACGAGGAATCAGCCAACCTCCCACAACCGCTGCGCGCGCAACAATACGCTCATCTGGAATCGCAGCCATACGTAGAATGACGTAGCCGGCAACCCAGAGGAATTTCTTCGTGGCAGCATCCGGACAAGCGCGATCTCGGGCTCTCGGGTGAGTAACGGCGCGGGAAACATTACTTGGCCGCCGTTCCGACTCAGCTTTCTCCGCGATCGGGCGCAAAGTGATGTTGCATCGCCGCAACAAAATGTCTGCGAGCGCCACAGAATGGTTGCGACACTACAACCTGTTTCTGAGTTATGCCCGCGAAATAGGGCTTAACTCCTGGTTTCCGCCGTTTTGTGGGTGGCAGCCGACTTGCCTCGACAGGGCCCGTCGGCCTCTGTCACGCCAAACGGCGTCATCGCTCCCTAGTCCGCAGAGTCACCGACACGGCATCCCGAACAGCAGTTCGAGACGCCGTGCATTTGGTGGATCACTCGCTCATTCGTGCGCGCACGAAGGGAGGACAGATGGGTCGGTATCATGTGGCCACAGCCATTGCTGCGATCGCACTTTTTGCGGGTCAGGCATCCGCGCAGGTTTGTATTGGAAACTGCGGCACCCTGGGCCCCAACGGAGTGGTGACAGCGCCGCCTGATGGTCCGACATACCAGTACGTGTCGACCTTCGGCGGAGTTTCGGGCAATAACCTCGGCGGTCTTGTTACAGGCGACGGCTCCGCCACGAACGGATCAACCCTACTCTCGGCGCTCTTTGGCGCGACTGCCGGTGACAAACTCGTTTTCAATTTCAACTACGTCACCTCTGACGGCTCTGGCTTTGCCGACTACGGCTGGGCGCGCCTACTTAACCCAGATATGACTACTGCAGCCTGGCTGGTCACGGCGCGAACCAAGCCAAGCGGATCGATCATCCCCGGTCAGGGTATGCCGGGAGTCGACGCCTCACTTGCGCCGCCGTCGGTTCCGATCATCGGGGGCGCGCCAGACTGGCTTCCTCTCGGCAGTTACAGTGGCTTCTGCTTCGACGTCGGGTGCGGATATACCGGGTGGATTCAGTCAAGCTATACGATTGGGATAACCGCCAACTATTTCCTTCAGTTTGGCGTAGCCAACTGGCAAGATCAGATCTGGGATTCGGGCCTGGCGTTCTCCGGAGCCACAATCGCGGGAGTACCGATCGACACGGGGACAATTCCCGAGCCCGGCAGTCTGGCCCTCCTGGCAACAGGACTTGTGAGCCTCGTCCCGAGGATTCGCCGCAAGTTCAAGCGCTAGGCTGATCGCGCTACTCAGAAAAGAGGGCCGCCTAGATTCGGGCGGCCCTCTTTTTTTTTCGACGAGTGGGGCCTTTTTCGTCTCTCTGCGGTGACGTCGGCCAGAAATTAACTACATCCAGAACATCCAGCTTTCGGTGTGAATCACATAGATCGAGAGCGCGAGATTCGTCACCGCGTGTGTAAGCATTAGATCGCCGAGTGAGCGCGTGCGGCGCATCCACCAGTTGTAGATGATCCCGCACAGCAAGCCGACCTCCCAGAACGGCCCGTGTTCCGCAGCGAACAGTACCGCCGTTGTCCAGAAGGCGACTTGCGTATACTGGCCGAGTGGGACTTTGCTGAACGGGCTGCCCTGCATCCAGCGGGGCAGCCATCCCCGCCAGAAAAGCTCCTCGATCACCGGCACCAGGAGTGCAGCACGCATGGTGCGCAGCGCGAGCATGAGCGGCGTGAGCTCATGTGGCGCTATGGATCTTTTGATGTGTCCGGTGATCGCGTTCTGAAAGAGCAGATTTTCGCGCCAGCCAGGCACCAAGGCATCAGGCGCAACCCAGATGGCACAGACCGCGAGGCCTAGCGCAATGCTGGCTGGCCAGTGGGGAGCACGCGTGGTGAGCACACTACGGGAAAAGAAAAAAATCGCCGCGACGAGGATTGCATCGCGCAGCAACTCTTTCGCCGGGTTCGCGACTGGAACGTACTTGTCGACGGCGAGCCAGACGACGAATATAGCGAATGGCCCGACCCATGTGAGCGTGCGGTCAGGGGCCGCTGAGTTGTCGCTATGTTCGGCTAAAGCCATGCGAACTCTGGCCTTCGGAGTGCGTCGACTCGGGCCCACTTCCCCGTCTAGCCGGCTGAGCGGCTAGGCCTCGGAGCGGGGCAAGTCTAGCAGAAAGTGGAAGCGCGTTCCCTTGTTGGGCGAGGTGGTAACGTGCAGCTCGCTTCCCAAGGCCAGAGCCAGCTTATGACAGATGGAGAGGCCAAGCCCGGCGCTCGAGAACGTGCGAGTGCGCCTCACATCAGAGCGCCGGAAAGGCCGAAAGAGCTGCTCGATCACTTCCGCGGGAATCTCACGGCTCGAGTCCTGAACGGAAAACTCGACCACCGTCGGTGCGACCTGAACGGCGCCCAGAGTGACGACGCCGGCACCGCTGAATTTGATGGCGTTGCTCGTCAGGTTGAGAAGGATCCGATTGAGCACGGCCTGCACTCCCTTGCGTCTGTCGTCCAGAGGGAGAACGAGCTCGAGCACGACTCCTTTTTCTTCCGCCATCGGCTGAACGATGTCTCTGACTGAGTTGAGCGTTTCGGCGATCGAGAATTCGGATGGGCGTTCACCCACCAGACGTTCGGCGCCACGCACGGAATCGATCATGTCGCAAGCCAGCTGCATGATTCCGAGCGACGCGCCATAAATCAGACGCAGCTGCTGTTGCTGCAGAGGATTCACAGCGCCGCACCGCTCGCTGCGCAGCATGTCGAGCAGAAAAAGGATCGCGGCGAGGGGCGACCTCATGTCGTGCGCTATCTCTACCAGCAACCCCGCGGCGTCGCGTCCCGCGAGCAAGTCGGACGTCTGCTCCGGTACCGCAATGTCGAGAAGACATTGGACATGTCCCAGGGCGCTCAAAATGTGGATCGCCTGTTGCGCATCGGCGGCCTTCTCCGAGTGAACTTCGTCCACGAACCTGCGCCTGACGCATTCCAGCACCTGCGTCGCTGAGATCGAGGCAGGCGGTACTTCCGGCTGGGCGGGAGCTCCTACCACTACACAGCGCACCGCATCCTGAAGCGAATCGAGGAACGGAAGGAGATCGTCGGGAGACACCGCCGAGCTGAATGTCTCTCTCGTCTGCTCTATTGCGCGGTCGAATGCATTCCACACCCCCAGCGTGAGCTCGGTCGGAAGGCGCGTCTCGCCGCCGACACTCCGCGGGTTGCTCACGTTGGATGGATCGAGTTTAGGGGGAGCGGCGGTCCTCGGAGACAAGCGATCTACCTTTCGGCAGGAACCTGAGCGTCGGCGGTGCCTTCGTGGCCCGGATTGTATCTCTCGATGAGGCGATAGAGCGTCGTGCGGTCGACGCTCGCCATCCTTGCGGCTTTGGACATGTTTCCACCCGCTCGATCAACAACGTGTGAGAGATAGGCTCTCTCAAAATTGCTGACGAGCTTCTCGCGCGCGGCGTGGTAACCCTCCTCGAAGAGCGACGACGGAATGCCGCTCCCCACGACGTCTCTCGAGGAAGTCTCATAGAATGGAATATCCGCGGGCTGAATCGTCAGCCCCGGCTCAGCCAAAACCGCGAGATACTCGATGACGTTCTGAAGCTCCCGGACATTCCCGCGCCATTCCTTGGACATCAGGAGATCCATGCTGCCCTCGGCAAACATCGGCAATGCCTCCCGAGCCCGATGGCGCTCCCAATAGAAGGACAGAAAGTGATTCGCGAGGATGGGGATGTCCTGCACGCGCTCTCTCAGCGGAGGAAGCTTGATCAGCACCACGCGCAGCCGGTAGAAGAGGTCTTCGCGCAGCACTCCGCTCGTCACCGCTTCCTGCGGATCCCGGTTCGTCGCGGATATGAATCGCACGTCGACCGTCTGCTGACTTTCACCGCCCACCCTGCGGACGATGCCGTCCTGCAGAACGCGCAGCAGCTTCGCCTGGAGACGCAGCGACATCTCCGTGATCTCATCGAGGAATAGCGTACTCTCGTTCGCAACCTCCAGCAGGCCCGGCTTATC
>CABEAH010000120.1_pt1 | contig 14526 bp, 13 predicted proteins | sample 3132331 | NCBI WGS metagenome assembly CABEAH01 (sample SAMEA5534343, study PRJEB31848) | metagenome | biome: tundra; feature: field; material: soil | place: USA | collected 2013-05 | depth 0.45 m | reverse complement strand
GATGTCGCCTGACGGCGGAGGTTCATCGCCACCACCAGCGCGTGCCGGCGCGAGCTGTCGCGTCGGCATAGGATACGATTCGCACCGATTCGTCACCGGCCGCCCACTCATCCTCGGCGGCATTTTAATACCCTCTGATGTCGGCCTCATGGGCCATTCAGACGCTGATGCGATTTGTCACGCGATCACCGACGCCATCCTGGGCGCGGCGGGCGCGGGAGACATCGGGGAGATGTTCCCGGATACCGATCCCGCCAACAGGGATCGCGACTCCATCGAGATGCTGGCGCTCGCCGTGAAACGGATCGCAACCGGCGGATACAGGGTAAACCAGGTGGATGTCACAGTCATATCCGAGGCTCCCCGGCTGGGTCCGCATCGCCAGAAAATACGCGATCGACTCGCGGCGGCGATTGGTATCGATTCGTCGAGCGTGAGCGTCAAAGGGAAGTCCAACGAGGGCATGGGTTGGATCGGCCGCAAGGAAGGCCTCGCCTGCATCGCGGCCGCAACGATCGAACGGAATCGCTAGCGAATGCTCGTGATAATCACCGGTTGGCTAGGCGACCTTCCGATCGGTACACTCTATGCGACGATCGCGGTGCTCTCCGCGTTCGAGAATTTCTTTCCCCCATTTCCCTCCGACGGCGTCATCGCCTTCGGCAGTTTTCTCGCTGCCCGGGCACACGGCTCGCCAGTCATAGTTTTCCTGCTCGGCTGGTTCGGCAGCGTGGCCGGCGCGGTGGTCACTTACGCACTCGCCAGGAAGTACGGTTCGGACGCATTTCTGAGGCGCCTGGAGAGGCATGCGGGCCCAAACGCGGAGCACCGGCTCAAGGCTCTCTACCAGCGGTACGGCTTCGCTGGACTTTTCGTGAGCCGTTTTCTCCCGGGTGCGCGGGCCATCGTACCGCCCTTCGCCGGGGCGATGAGACTTCCCGCGCTAAATGTCATATTCGCGATCGCGAGCGCGTCAGCGGTATGGTTCGGACTCATCACCTTCCTCGCTTTCAGGGCCGGAGACAATTGGGATCTTCTCGAGCGCTACCTCATTCGATCCGGGAAAGCGGTGGCGTTCGCCGCGGTAGCGATCGTTGTGCTTGCGCTCGGAATCTGGCTGGTGAAGCGCTCGCGAAGGGAAAAACGTGACTAAGAGCCCGCTGGGCGACGCCGTCGCCCGCGCCTTTTATGTCGAGCGGTTCGACGACTTTCTCGCGATCGAGCAAGGCGCATCGGTCCAGACGAGCAAGGCCTACAAGCTGGATATCGCGCGCTTCGTCACCTACGCCAGTATCAAGGGAGCTTCGTCTCCGTCCGACGTCGGGACCAAAACTCTTCGCGAGTACATCTATCACCTGAAGGACCTGGGCCTGGCGCCGGCTTCGATCAGGCGAAACGTGTCAGCGGTCCGTAGCTACTTCAAGTTTCTGGTCGGGGAAGGCCACGTAGTCCGCGATCCAAGCGAGCGGCTCGAGACACCAAAGCGCTGGCGCACTCTGCCGGAGGTGCTTGGCGTGGAAGAGGTCGAAAAGCTTTTGGCGGCACCGTCACTCGACGAACCGCTCGCATTTCGCGATCGCGCCATGCTCGAGGTTGCCTACGGCGCCGGTCTCCGCGTGTCGGAGTGGATCTCTCTCAGCGTCCGCGACGTGATGCTACAGGACCATCTCGTGCGCGTGTTCGGCAAGGGAGCAAAGGAGCGGCTGGTGCCTATCGGCCGTCACGCGATCGGCGCGATCGCAATCTATCTGCGGGAGCTCCGGCCAACGCTCGAGAAGGGAGAGGGGAAGGGCAAGCTCTTTCTCAACGCGCGTGGAAAGCCGCTGTCGCGCATGGGCGCGTGGAAGATCCTTCGCAAGTATGTCGACCAGGCGGGCATCACCAAGCCGGTGTCTCCGCATACATTGAGACATTCCTTTGCCACTCATCTCCTCGAAGGAGGCGCCGACCTGAGAGCGGTGCAGGAGATGCTGGGGCACGTGGATATCTCGACGACGCAGATCTACACGCACATCGACCGCGAATATCTGCGCAGCGTCCACAAGCAGTTTCATCCGCGCTCCTGACTCCGCCGCCCGCCAGAATCATTCCATGCTCCTCGTTCTCGATAACTACGATTCTTTCACCTACAATCTCGTTCAGTACCTGGGCGAGCTCGGTGAGAATCCAGTCGTGAAGCGGAACGATGAGATCACGGTCGACGAGATCGGGACGATGGGCGTGACGCGAATGGTGATTTCGCCGGGGCCGTGTACTCCGGCCGAAGCGGGGATCACGGTTCCGGCCATTCGCCGCTGGGGAAGCGCCATTCCGATTCTCGGAGTCTGCCTCGGACACCAGGCCATCGGCGAGGCATATGGAGGCAGGGTGGTGCGGGCGCGAACCCTCATGCACGGCAAGACATCGCTGATCAGGCACGATGGGCGGGGCATATTCGAAGGTCTCCCTGATCCGCTCGAGGTGATGCGATATCACTCGCTCGTGATCGAGAGCGGGTCGTTGCCAGCGGAGATCGAGATCGTCGCAACAGCGGTGGACGACCCCGGCGAGATCCACGCGGTCAGACATCGCGAGCACCCGGTGTGGGGAGTTCAGTTTCATCCGGAATCCATTCTGACACAAAACGGCAAAGACATGCTGCGAAACTTTCTCAAGCTTGCACGATGAAAGCTCTTCTTTCCGCGACACTCGCTCTGGTAACACTCTCCTCGGCGGTCAGCGCGCAGGACAGCACCTATGCGACGCCCGATACGAGCTACGTCGAGTACCACGATCCGCCGGTCACGCTTCCGGGTGTGTTCGGACTTCGTGTTCCGTCGTACGAGCGTGTCAATGGCCTGACGCTTCCATGGGGTCCGCACCTCGAGCTCGGCTATGAGCGGGTCCAGATCGATGCATTGGTCACCTACAGATCCAATCTCGGTGCGTGGGATCCATCTTTGGAGGGAATCTTCCATCCCGGCGAAGACAATGAGATCAAGGCATTCGCGGGGCGAAGCACATACACCAACGATTCCTGGATTCGACCCGACCTCGTGAATTCAGCCGCGGCCTTTTTTGTCGGCAGCGATTCGCGGAATTATTTCCGCGGAGACCGCGCCGCTCTCCGTTATACCCGCGCCGTGGCCGGATCGGCCGTCACTCTCACTCCGTTCATCGGAGCCAGCGTGGAAAACGACTGGTCGACGGGATCCTTCGATCCTCAAAAATCGCCGTGGAGCTTTCTCGGCCGAAAGGACAATCTGAAGATGCGCCGCCCGAATCCCGCGATCGCGAAGGGGCGAATCAATTCAGCCGAGCTTGGGTCGGGCGCCGAGCTGGTCAGCGGTGATTTGTCAGCCAAGCTCGACGTCGCGGTCGAGCATCCGTTCAGCATTTCGCTCACACCCGAGTGCTCGGTGCTGGCGCCCGATGGAAGTTGCCCAGGCGCCGCCGAATCCTTTACGCAGAGCACGATCGATGCTCACGTTTCTTTTCGGACCTTTGGTGCGCAGACTTTTTCGTTCGAGGGGCACGCCGTGATCACCGGCTCGAACATCGCCCCACCACAGCGCTTCGCCTACCTCGGCGGTTCAGGCACCCTCGCGACGGTCAACCTGCTCGCGCTCGGCGGGGATCGACTGCTGTTCGTGGAGGGCGACTACACGATCCCGATCGAGCGCATTCAGCTCAGATCTCTCGGCAGCCCATACGTCGCGGTCAGATACGCCGCCGGAAGCGCCGGAGTGGGAGAGCTACCGGCGCTGATACAGAATATCGGAGTCGGGGCCGGCATCAGCTTCTTCCGCGTCGACTACAGCATCGATCCCGCTAGCAACCGGTCGCCGCTTTCACGCCGTTCCGCTTTTTCGATAGGACTTTCTCTCACGCCCTGAGCGCGAAAACGTTTGCCCCACACTGCGCCGCGGGGTATATTACCGAGCGTGACTTTTGCATCGTGTTGCGCAAAAATGGGAGGGTGATGAGGACGCTCGTGGTCATTCCGGCGCGCCTCGGGGCCATGCGCCTCCCCCGCAAACCCCTTCGTCTTCTCTCCGGACTTCCACTCATCGTCCGGGTCTGGCAAAGAATCTCCGAAATGAAGGTGGCTGATGCCGTCGTGGTAGCTACCGACGACGAATCTGTCGCATCCGCGGTTCGAGGCGCCGGGGCAAATTGCGTGATGACGAGCAGTGAGCACACGTCAGGCACGGAGCGCGTGGCGGAGGTCGCTTCGCGGACGACATACAAGGCATACGACACTATCGTCAACGTTCAGGGTGATGAGCCCTTTATCGGGCGTCAGGCGGTGCACGGTGCCGCTCAGCTGGTCGCGACCGGACGTTTCCCACTTGGCACCGCGGCATCTCGCGCCGGCCCGGAGATTCTCGACACGCCGAGCCTCGTGAAAGTCGTCGTGGGGGACGATGATCGCGCGATGTACTTCTCGCGCGCTCCGATACCCTATCTCAGGGACAAGTCCGACGCACCCCTACTGGCAGCTCGCACGCTTCAGCATATCGGGGTTTACGCCTATTCCCGCGAAGCCCTGGCGAAATGGGTCTCGCTTCCGGCGCACCCGCTGGAAGAGATCGAGCAGCTCGAGCAGCTTAGGCCGCTGGCCGCTGGTTTGCCTATCGGCGTAACAGTGACGGATGAGGCAGCGGCGAGCGGAATCGACACTGAGCAGGACCTGGAGCGCGCCAACGCGCGCTGGGACGCTTTCATGGGTGGAGTTGTGACAAATGCAGGTTAGTTCAAATCAGCAGACGCGGTACATCTTCATCACCGGCGGCGTCGTTTCGTCGCTGGGGAAGGGAATAGCTGCGGCCTCTCTCGGACGTCTTCTCGTCGAGCGCGGAATGCGCGTGACGATCATGAAGTTCGATCCTTACCTGAATGTGGATCCGGGGACGATGTCCCCCTTCCAGCACGGTGAAGTCTTCGTGACGGACGACGGCGCCGAAACCGATCTCGATCTTGGCCACTACGAGAGGTTCATCGACCGCTCACTCGCCCAGGCCAACAACATCACGACCGGCCGCATCTATCTCAATGTGATCACGAAGGAGCGCCGAGGCGAGTACCTCGGCTCCACGGTGCAGGTGATTCCGCACGTGACGGACGAGATCAAGGGCGCGATGAAGCGACTCGCGCCCGAAAGTGATGTGGTGATTGTCGAGATCGGAGGCACCGTCGGTGATATCGAGTCGCTGCCATTCCTCGAGGCGATCCGTCAATTCCGGCACGAGATCGGCCGCGAAAACGCGATTTTCATCCATCTCACTCTCGTCCCGTACATCGCCGCGGCCGGCGAGGTGAAAACCAAGCCCACTCAGCACTCGGTTCGCGAGCTCATGGAAATCGGAATTCAGCCCGACATACTGATCTGCCGAACCGAGCGCGCGCTTTCAGAAGAAGTAAAGCGGAAGATCGCGCTCTTCTGCAACGTCGAGTTCGGCGCGGTAATCGAAAGCCGGGATGTTCCGACGATCTATCAGATTCCGCTCCTCTACCACGAGCAGGGGCTCGACGAGCGTGTGATGCACAGGCTCGGGCTGCTCGGTAGGCGCGCGCCTGATCTCTCGAAGTGGAGAAGCATGGTCGAGAGAGTTCTGCACCCGCACGGACGCGTAAAGATCGCCGTGATTGGCAAATACACCGACCTCATCGACAGCTACAAGAGCGTTCAGGAAGCGCTGATCCATGGCGGCATCGCGAACGATGTCGGCGTGGACATCTCGTGGCTGGCGAGCGACCTGTTCGTAAATCGCGAGCGCACCCGCGAGCTTCTCGCCGATTTCCAGGGGGTTCTGGTTCCGGGGGGCTTCGGCGTCCGAGGGGTGGAGGGAATGCTGGAGGCCATCCGTTACGCGCGCGAATCGGGACTGCCTTTCTTCGGCATCTGCCTCGGCATGCAGACGGCGATAATAGAGTTCGCCCGCAATGTCATGGGTCTCGCCGACAGCCACTCGAGTGAGTTCGCTCCGGACTGCGACAACCCCGTGATCTCACTGATGGAAGGACAGCAGCACATCACCGACATGGGCGGCACCATGCGGCTTGGCGCCTATCCATGCAAGCTCGGCGTCGGCACACAGGCTGGTGCCATCTATGGTGCGCCGCAGGTGAGCGAGCGGCACCGACATCGTTACGAGGTGTCGAACAAGTACCGGGATCAGTTCATCGAGCACGGCTTGAATCTGAGCGGCCTTTCGCCCGACGGCTCGCTCATCGAGATCGTTGAGCTGCAGACGCATCCGTGGTACATCGGGTGCCAGTTCCATCCAGAGCTCCAGTCGCGTCCCACGCGGCCTCATCCACTCTTCGCAAGCTTCGTCGCCGCCGCGGTACAGGCGAAGGCGCCGGCGGGCGCCACACGCAAGCGGGCTCCCTCAGAAGCGGCGGAATAGCGTGGCTCAATTGTTTCCGGCCGACAAGCTCTTTCTCATCGCCGGCCCCTGTGTGCTCGAGAGCGATGATCTGAACCTGCGCGTCGGTGAAACGCTCGCCAGGCTCGCAGAAAAGTTGCCGGGTGGAATCATCTACAAAGGGAGCTTCGACAAGGCGAATCGGTCCAATCGTGGGGCGGCTCGCGGGCCCGGGCTCGATGCCGGTCTTGCCGCGCTGGAGCGCGTGCGCAAAGCGACGGGACTCCCAATTCTTACCGACGTTCATGCGCCCGACCAATGCGCTCCCGCCGCCAGCGTCGTCGACGTGCTCCAGATCCCTGCATTTCTCTGCAGACAGACTGACCTGCTCGAAGCCGCGGGCGCTACCGGCAAGCCGGTAAACATCAAGAAGGGGCAGTGGCTCCAGCCCGAAGGCATGCGGGGCGCGGTGCAGAAAGTTCGGGGGGGCCAGGACGAACGGGGCCGCTCCCGCGACATCGCCGTTACCGAGCGCGGAACGTTTTTCGGGTATGGCGACCTCGTCGTTGATATGCGCTCGTTCACCAGGCTGCGCGATGCCTGCGGAGCACCCGTCATCTTCGACGCCACGCATAGTGTACAGAAGCCTGGTCAGGGCCCGGAGGGTGCAAGCGGTGGCGCCCGCGAGTTCGTACCCGTTCTTTCGCTATCGGCAATCGCCGCTGGCGCGCAGGGACTTTTTCTTGAGACCCATCCTGACCCGGACAACGCGCCAAGCGACGGACCGAACATGCTGCCACTGTCGGAGATGGACTCGCTCCTCAGCCGGGCGGTCGACATCTGGGCGCGTATCAATCGATGACTCGCAAGGAAATCGTCGAGCGTGGCCGCCGCGTTCTCCGCATGGAGACTGAGGCCCTCGGCGAAGCGGAGCGCCGCATCGGTGACGACTTCGCGCGTGCGGTCGAGACGATAGCACGGTCGGAAGGCCGGGTAATCGTATCGGGCGTCGGAAAATCCGGACTGATCGGCCGCAAGATCGCCGCGACGCTGACATCGACGGGAACCCCCGCAACATTCCTCCACCCCGCCGACAGCGTTCACGGCGATCTTGGCATCGTCGGCGCGTCCGACGTTGCCATTCTGATTTCGAAGAGTGGCGAGTCCGACGAGGTACTTGGCCTGCTCGATCATCTCAAGCGGCTCGGGGTATGTACAGTTGCGCTTACCAGCAACACGAAATCCACGCTGGCGCGCCATAGCGACATCACGCTGGACGCGTGGGTCAAAGAAGAGGCGTGCCCGCACGATCTGGTGCCCACTACGAGCACCACCGTTGCGCTGGCGATCGGAGACGCGGTGGCTATCGCGCTGCTGGAAGAGAAGGGATTCAACGCCGATGACTTCGCGCGTCTGCACCCTGGTGGCGCGATTGGCCGGCGGTTATTGACGAGAGTGTCCGACGTGATGGTGACCGACAAGCTCCCGCTCTTGCGCCACGGTGCGACGATGCGGGAAGCTGTAGTTCAACTTGCGGAACGGCGCGGAATCGCGGTGGTAGTTGGAAAGAACAACAATGTCGAAGGCGTGATCACTACGGGAGATCTCACGCGATTGATGGAGCACGAGGAGGATGTATTCCCGATTCCCGTCACCAAGGTGATGAACAGGACGCCGAAGGTCGCCCACGCTGACGAGCTGGGAAGCGCGGTCGTCTATCGCATGGAGACGCACGGAATCATCTCGATGCCTGTCCTCGATGGCGAGGATGCGATCGTCGGCGTGGTGCACCTGCACGACCTTATGCGCGCCGGAGTCGTGTAGTGAGATTCGTCATCGCCGCGGCGATTGCCGTCGCTCTCGGCGCCTGCAGTCCGAAAACGCAGCCACCGGTCGCCACACACTCGGCGCTGGCGGATTCAGCCGATCAGGTTATGTACGGCGCGAGGTTCAACCTCACCGACAAGGGACTGGAACGGGCGCAGCTCGAGGCGGATACCGCGTACTTCTTCGAGGACAACACCCGCATCGAGTTCGAAAATGTCCACACGACGTTTTACACGGCCATCGGAGCGAAAAACGCGGTCCTCACATCGAAGCGCGGCACCTATAACAGCCGTTTTGGGAACATGGTGGCGCGGAAGAACGTGGTAGTGGTGTCCGAAGATGGACGGAGGCTCACGACTTCCGAGCTGATCTATAATCAACAGAAGAACGAAATCTCGAGCGACAGCGCATTCGTTATTACGGAACCGGACAGACGGCTCGAGGGAATCGGTTTCCGCTCCGATCCGGGCATGAACAACATGCGAGTACTGAGAGGTGCAAGCGGCTTCGTCAAGAATGCATCGACCGGCCCGCCGGCGCCCGCGCGGGCTGATTCGAGCCGTTGACCATGAGAGTTGGAGCCGCGGTATTCTTCGCGCTGTTGTGCGCCGCGACTCTAGAGGCGCAGGACCTTCCGCGCAATTGTGACTTGGTGTTTACGAACATCCCCGGGGTCACCCGCGCCAATTTTCTGCGGCTCCCGAACGGGGCACAAAATACCTTTGCTGGCGGTGGTATCGTCGCCCATTGCGCCGGGCAGGGCAACCTCCTCAAAGCTGACAGCGCCGAATACTACGAGAGTCAGGGCCTCCTCTACCTGATCGGCAACGTTCACTACACCGAGCCTCGCGCGAAGGTCGATTCGCGCAGCATGACTTACTTTCAGTCCGACGATCATCTCCATGCGGAGGGCGACGTCGTCGCCGTGCTTTCGAATGGCAGCACGCTGCGCGGGCCCATAGCGGACTATTACCGCAGCACACCTCAGCGCCCACTCGCCAGGCTGGTGGCACCGAGTCATCCGCACGTTACCCTCGTTCAGCAGGACACCACCGGACGCGGCAGGCCGCCCGATACAGCGCACGTGACCGCCAATTTGATCACCATGGAAGGCGACAGCCTCGTCTACGCTTCGGGACTGGTGGAGATCACTCGGCCCGATCTCATCGCCAAGGGGGATTCGGCTTTTCTCGACAGCGGGAGCGATTTCGCGCGTCTCATGCGCGGACCATCCGTACAGGGAAAGGGCGAGCGGCCATTTACGCTGACCGGTGGCGTCATCGATCTCTACTCCAGAAACCGCCAGCTCGAGCGCGTCGTCTCCACGCCAACCGGTCACGCCGTGAGCCAGGATCTCGAGCTGGTCGCGGACACCATCGATCTCCGTGTACTCGCCAACCAGCTCCAGCGTGCAATGGCCTGGGGAGCCACAAGAGCTCACGCGATCTCGCCCGACCGCGAGATCATCGCCGATTCGATCGATGCGATAATGCCCGGTCAGCGTGTTCGTGAGGTCCGGGCATTGCGTAACGCCTACGCGAACAGCACACCGGATTCCGGCATTGTCTCCGACGAACGGGACTGGCTCAGCGGCGATACGATCGTCGCGCGTTTCGACTCGCTTCCCCCGGGAGACAGCGCGGGTCGTCCGCAGATTCGCGAGCTAGTCGCGGAAGGCAATGCGAGGTCGTACTATCAGATGAAGAATTCGAAGGGCCAGCCGACCCAACCGACGGTGAACTATGCGCGTGGCAGGGTGATAGAAATCGACTTCGAGAACAAGGCAGTCAGCACCGTAACAATCACGGACAAGGCGACGGGTGTTCTGATCGAGCCCGCCGCGGCGACAACAGCGCCCGCACAGTCGCCGAGCAATCCCACGACCAAGCCGCCGGCACCGGTTAGGCCGCCCGGCATTCGACGATGAGCGAGCGGAGCCGCCTGCCCGAGCGAGTCCGTGCGCTAATAGCGGGGCTCTCGGAAAACGATCGCCTCGACGGATTCGCGCTCCATGCAATCGTTCGGGCGGCTGACGCTGCCGGCGCCGCCACTATCCGCGATGTAGCGGTGAACTATCGCGACGATTACCTGCGGGCCATGAGGGCGAAGGGACAGGACGCCGAGCGCGAAGCGGGCCGCCTGGGGCAGGACGAAGTCCGCGCATACCTCACCACCTCGAGCCTTCCGCGTCTGGCCGAGAGTGGGCTCCTCCTACCACTCGATGGAGATGCCGAGAGCGACACGGGCACCGTCAGAATCGTTCCCTCTATCTGGCAGGAGATCGCGCCAAATCGCGCCGAGTTTGCCGAGGCCATGCGCGAAACGGGAGAACATTCCCGCCTCGCTCTTGCGACGCCACCGCGAGTCCCCGTCGTCCGCGGGAGTGTGCTGGAGGCCGAGGGGCTGCTCAAGATCTATCACGGAAGAAAGGTCGTCAACGACGTCGCTCTCCGCCTCCAGCAGGGTGAGATCGTCGGACTTCTGGGCCCCAATGGCGCGGGAAAGACGACAACCTTCTACATGATCGTGGGGCTCATTCAGCCCGTCGCCGGACGCATAGTCCTGGACGGCGAGGACATCACCAAGCTGCCCATGTATAAGCGGGCACGCCGGGGAATAGGCTACCTTTCACAGGAGCCGTCGATCTTTCGCAAGCTCTCTGTCGAGGACAATATTCTGGCGATTCTCGAGACGCTTCCGCTCACCTCGGCGCAGCGGAACGAGCGCCTAGAAAGGCTCCTTGACGAGCTCAGCATCAAGAGGCTGCGAAAGAGCAAGGCTTACGCTCTTTCGGGCGGTGAGCGACGACGGCTCGAGATAACCCGGGCACTCGTCACCGATCCCAAATTCATGATGCTGGACGAGCCGTTCGCGGGAGTCGATCCAATCGCGGTGCATGACATTCAGACCATCGTCGCCGGACTTCGCCATCGCGGAATCGGCGTGCTGATCAGCGATCACAACGTCGAGCAGACACTCGACATAGTGGATCGCGCTTACATTATGTTCGATGGACAGGTCAAGGTCTCCGGAACCGTCCGGGATCTCGTTTTCGACGATACCGTGGCTGACATCTATCTTGGTCCAACACTTACCGCGCGATTGCGCGAGAGATTCTCCCGCTCGAGAGACGAGGGAGCAGTCTCTTGAAGCCAGGTCTCAATCAGTCGACACAGCTCCGGCAGGAGCTCAAGATCAACCCTCGCCTCTACCAGGCGATGGACCTGCTCTACATGCCGCTGCTCGATCTGCAGCAACACCTCAAGCAGGAGCTCCTCAACAACCCCTTTCTCGATCTTGTGGAAGCCGAGGACGAGGAAGAAGAGGAGCAGGAAGGGGAGGGGCAGGAGGCCACGCAGACAGAGCCGGAAGAAGAGCGCGCTGGTGAGATAGACTGGGAGGAGATTCTCCTCGACGGGTTCGACACCGCTGGCGGACGGCGGGAAGAGCACGAGGAGAAGGAATATTTTGAGCCTGTGACAGTTGCCACCCGCGATCTCAGCGACCATTTACGGGATCAGGTGAGCCTTCTCGAGCTCACTGCGCGCGAGACTCTTCTCGGCGACGAGTTCATCGGCAACATCAACGACGACGGCTATCTCGCCTCTGGACCCGAGGATATCGTCCGGACCCTCAACGATGTCGTCACCAAAGCCGCGGAGGAGGCGGGCCGCGACACCGACGATCTGCCACTCTACACCTCGGACGAAGGGCAGAAGATGCTCGCCACCGTTCAGAGCCTCGACCCCGCGGGCGTGGGAGCACAGGATCTGCGCGAATGTCTGCTGCTCCAGTTGAGGGAAGCAGGACTCGAGCAGTCGGTACCCTACAGACTGGTGAGAGATTGCTTCGAGGAGTTGATCAACCACAGGTGGAGCGAGATCTCGAAGAGATTCGGCATCAGCGCCGCCGACGTTCAGAAGGCGGCCGATGAGATCGCTAAACTCGACCCCAAGCCGGGTCTGCAGTACGGATCGCGCGATGAAAACTACATCATTCCCGATCTCATCGTAGAGAAGATCGACGACCGCTATCACGTCTTCCTCAACGATGCCAATCTGCCCCGCCTCAAGCTGAGCCGGGCCTATCAGGAGATCGCGCGCGACAAGAAGAAGTTCGACGGGGAAAACAAGGAGTTCATCTCGAACAAGCTCAACTCAGCGAACTGGATGATCCAGGCCATCGAGCAGCGCCGACAGACCATGCTCAAGGTCATGAACTACATCGTCGAACGGCAGCGCGAGTTCTTCGAGAAGGGAATCCAGCACCTGAAACCGCTCACGCTCCGCGAAGTCGCGGAAGTGATCAACATGCACGAGTCGACGGTGAGCCGTGTCACCAACGAGAAGTTCGTGCAGACTCCGCGCGGCGTTCTTCCCCTCAAGTTCTTTTTCTCTTCCGGCCTCGCTACCTCCGACGGAGAAGATGTGTCGGCGCGCGGTATCAAGGCGCAGCTTCAGAAGCTCGTGCAGGAGGAAGATCCGAAGCATCCCCTCACAGACCAGGCGATCGTCAACATTCTTCGCGAGAGCGGTGTACAGATCGCGCGGAGAACTGTCGCCAAGTACCGCGACCAGCTCGGAGTTCTCTCCGCGCGCATGCGGAAGCGTGTATGACCTCGGTGCCACAGGTGGACTCCGCTCAACGGTTCAGAGCTGATCTGCAGCCGGTGACCAACCGGCCCGAGGTGAGTATTCTCGTCCCCGCCAAGGATGAGGCGGAGAATCTCCCGCTCTTCATGGAACAGGCGTGCGCCGCTTTTGCGTCCGACCCTCATCGCTACGAAGTCGTCGTCATCGACGACGGCTCCGTTGACGATTCGTGGGAGGTTCTCCAGCGACTGTCTGCCCAGTATCCGTTCCTGAAACCAGTCCGCCACCGCTTGCGCCGCGGCATCGCCGATGCGCTGCGCACCGGTTATCTCAATTCGAGAGGCGCAGTTCTGGTTTTCTATCCCGCGGATCTACAGTACAAGCCGGAAGACATTCCGCGGCTCGTCGCCCCGATACTCGCGGGTGAATCCGACATCGTGACAGGATTCAGGGAAGGGAAGTACGAGAAGGCCTTCGTTTCAGGCATCTACAACAAATTGAGCCGCTCGCTGTTCAAGGTCACCGTGCGCGACCTCAACTCTGTTAAGGCATATCGGCGTGAGGTGATGGACGCGCTGCCGAATCGCCCTGACTGGCATCGCTACATGGTAGTCATGGCCGCGGCTGAAGGCTTTTCGGTTTCCGAGGTTCCGATCCCGCTGTATGCACGCAACGCGGGGCAGTCCAAATTCGGCATCGGGCGCATCCCGGTAGGGCTGCTCGACATGCTCGCCGTATGGTTCGAGCTGCGCTTCGCCAAAAAGCCTCTGCTCCTCTTCGGCATACTCGGTGTCGCTCTCTTCGTCGTGGGTGTCGTTGTTGGAATCATCGCGATTCTCTGGCGGTACATCGGCGGTGTCGGCTTCCGTCCGCTCATCAACCTCATCGAGACATGTCTCACCGTGGGCAGCGTATTCTTCGCCACCGGCCTGATCGGTGAGCTGATCGCCGCGCAACGCGCCGAGCTGAGTCAGCTCCGCAAGCGAATCGAGGATCTCTCGCAGGAACGCGACACCTCTTCGAATCGCTGAGCGGATGAACGTACTCTTCCTCACGCACTCGTTCCCGCGAAAGGAAGGAGATGCCGCCGGCTCGTTCATTCTGCGACTGGCCGTCGCGCTCAAGGCCGAGGACGTGACTGTACGCGTCGTCTCGCCAGCCGGGCCGGGACTTCCCGCCACCGACGAGATCGATGGAATAAACGTCGAGCGCTTCAGGTACGCGCCACGCAGGTATGAGAAGCTCGCGTACACCGGAAACATGGCAAGCGATGTCGCGTCCTCCTGGAGCGCCCGTCTCGCGCTCGTCGGCTTTCTGGGCGCCGATTTCGTCCACGCCGTCCGTGCGCGACGCAGCTTCGAGCCGCAGATAGTGCACGCGCACTGGTGGTTTCCCAGCGGGGTCGTCGGTACCTGGCTCGCCAGCCTTTCGCACATTCCCCTCGTCACGACGCTTCACGGAACCGATGTCAGGCTGGCCCGTACGATCGGCATGGCGAAGCCGCTCTTCAGCCATGTCCTCAAGCACTCAGCGGCGGTGACCGCGGTTTCCAGCTGGTTGCGGGAAGAAGCCGAGCAGCTCGCCCCCGGGAACAATGTCACAGTGGCGCCGATGCCCGTGGCCACCGAGCTGTTCTCACCCGACGGTCAGCGCGAGAGTCAGCACCTTCTTTTCGTCGGGCGGCTCACCGGTCAGAAGGGATTGGAGCACCTGCTGCACGCGCTCTCTGCCATGAAATTTCATGCAAGCCTCGACAT
>CABEAH010000119.1_pt1 | contig 14601 bp, 12 predicted proteins | sample 3132331 | NCBI WGS metagenome assembly CABEAH01 (sample SAMEA5534343, study PRJEB31848) | metagenome | biome: tundra; feature: field; material: soil | place: USA | collected 2013-05 | depth 0.45 m | reverse complement strand
TCTTGGCGCTCATGATCGTTGCAGCCAGGCTTGGGGCACAGACTGTTCCGTCAGTTCGTCCATTGGGACCTGTAATTCGGGTATCGGCCGCCAATTTGCTTGGGAGCGTCTCGTCGGTGCGGCCACTTCCGGGTGGGCGCCTGATCATCTCTGATGTAACGCACCATCGAGTCGTGTTGCTCGACTCGAACTTGACGAAGGCTACGACAGTAGTGGATTCATCATCCGCATCCGGCGGAATGTTCGGACTGCAACTCGCCGGAATCATTCCCTACAAAGGTGATTCGACGCTCTTCGTAGATCCGCAATCCCTGTCGGTCCTGGTGATTGATGGAGAGGGAAAGATCGCTCGCGTGATGGCGATTCCGAGATCGGAGGATGCCCCATACTTGGTCGGAGGGCCATTAGGCACTCCGAGATTCGATCCGCTTGGGAGGTTGGTTTATCGTGGGTATGCGCGTCCGCTTGCGCCGCCTGCCGAGCCTTCGGGAAGTAAGAAGTTCTTGCTACCGGTGCAGCCGGACTCGGCGCCAGTCGTGCGGACGAATTTGGAGACGCGTAAGCAGGACACACTTGGCTTTGTCAAAGTTCCCACGGTCGATATCAAAGTGACCCGGCGTGACGATGGTAGCCTCGCGATAGTGACGACCATCAATCCGATGCAGGTGTTGGATGACTGGGCGATGTTTGCGGATGGGACACTGGCCCTCGTGCGCGGTCGCGACTATCACGTGGATTGGGTGAGGCCGGATGGCACACGGAGTTCGACACCGAAAGTTCCGTTCGACTGGAAGCGGCTGACCGACGAAGAGCGGGGACCTTTTCTCGATTCGACCAGAGCGGCGATGGAGAAACGGATTGCCGCTGCCCGCGAGCTCATGACCAGGAGCGCAACGTCGCCAACTGGGGCCGTGTCTTCTTCGCGTACCAGCGATAGCGGTCCACAGCCGCGCGGCGCGGCTGCAGGAGCGACACGCTCTCAAGCACCAACCATAAACCTGGTGCCGGCTGGTGAGTTGCCGGATTATCGTCCGGCATTTGAGCCGGGGGCCGCGCGTGTCGATTCCGAAGACAAGCTCTGGATCAGAACGTCAAAGGTCATCAATAATGGTGCAGTCTACGACGTTCTGAACCGGGCGGGAGAGCTCATTGATCGGGTACTCGTACCTCAATTTCGCACAATCATTGGATTTGGTGCGGGCGGCATCGTGTACATGGGCGTCCTCGATGGAACTGGGGCGCGGCTGGAAGAAGCGAGAGTTCGCTGAGACAGAAGGACTCGCGCAGAGAACTGTACGCTTCCTTTTCGTGTTTCCTCATTCGTCTCTCCGTTTGGGATCGCTGTTAGTTCAATGGCAACCCGTTGCAACAGGACGACAGGCTATCGCTGCTGTCGATTCAGCTGTCGATTAACTACGACATTATCCGGCATCCCTAGAGCCCAATTACGGCAGATCCCGCTGTCCGTCAACGATTTACAGATTTCTTGCCGGACTTCTTACTCCCCTTCGTTCGCCTGATAAGTGTGAGGTCCGAGGTTCAACTCCTCGATGGCCCATGTTATCGACCGATTGTCCCGCATCGGCTAAATGCCGGTGCGGGATTTTTTTGCGTCCTCGCAACGAGCGGGTGTTGCGTAGACGCAACGCTCTCGCGCAATTCAGGGTGCGGGCCCCGCGATTTTCTAGCACAAACCCTCGCTACGCGCACACTACGCGCGCACTACACATGGTCCTCAAATTGCCCCAGGGAGACCGCCGGTCCGTGCTTCGCGGGGCCAACCGGCGCGTGCGAGAGCAGGTTTCGCCCTCGCACCGGTCTCACCTGCGTTCGTTCAGGAGAACGACCGCTGGAGGGTTGTCGTGTATGGTCGACTCCACCGAAAGCAATGAGCGCAGCCCTGAAGCGACCGGTCTCGCCTTGGCGAGTGGAGATCCCGCGAACGCTGAACGTATGCTGCTCTCAGCGATCCAGACGATCGAAGGGGTCGACGGCCGGCAACTGGAGCTCGCGTCCGCGCTGATAAATCTCGGCAAGCTCAAACAGGAGATGGGCGTGAGCGAGGAGGCGGAGCCGCTCCTCGCTCGCGCCTTGGCCATCAGCGAGAGCCAGCTCGGTGAAGACCACCCTGATCTCCTCATCCTCCTCAACGACCTCACGCGCCTGTACCTCAAACGGTCGGCCTATGCCTCCGCCGAGCCTCTGCTGCTCCGCCTGCTCGCGATGAAGCGGAGCAAGGGCGAGGATCACCCCGAGGTGGCGACCGTGCTCGCCAGTCTCGCAGCCGTGCGCCAGGCGCTTGGCCGCCACGAAGCGGCCGAGCAGCTCTGGAGGCGTGTGCTCGACATTCGCGAGCGATCTCTCGCGCCGAATCACTTCGCCCTCGCGACCACCTTCGAGCATCTGGCGGAGACCTGCGCGGCGCGCGGAAAGCTCGGAGAGGCACTTCAGCTTTTCCGCCGTGCGCAGACGATTCGCGAACGGACACTCGGTGCCGATCACTCCAGCTTGCGGGTCTCGCGTGAACGCATTGCCGATCTGCAGCTTCAGGCATCGGAGGATTCTCTCGATCCCGACGTCACGGACGCATTCACCGCGGGCCCTGACAGACTCCTGCTTCGCTCGGCGGATCGAGCTGATATCGCTGGCTCCGCACCAGCGTTAGAGACGATCCATCTCATGCGTGAGGCGGGATCGGCGCGGGTAATCGAGCGTGCACCGTCAACCGTACTGACGGCGGACGAGGAAATTGCACTGCCGGCACGAAACGATGCAGGCATGAGCTCCGCGGCGCAGCCGCGAGCAGACGTCTTTGCGTATGGCGACGTTCTCCTGAGCATGCGGGACGAGCTGGAAAAGCCGGAAGAGCGCGAGACAATCGGGGTGCGCGTCGGGACGATCTTCGCATCGGTGGGCGCGCATCTGCGCAACCGGTCAGCGGCGTCGATCGCCGGTGCGGTAGCGATGATGTTCCTGCTTGTCGCGCTGGCAGCCGCCTCCAACGCGCGGGACGGCCTGGACCAGACGACGGTTTCCGAAGCACTCCCATCTCGCGAATCGCTCCCCGTCACGGCAGCATCGTTTCCTCAAGTCTCCACCGGTCGAATGCTGACTACAAGCGCCCCATTGAAGGCGTACCCCGTGGCAGTTTCCACCTCCACGCCCAGACAGAGTACACCCTCGTTGCGCATAACTGAGGAGCGGAGCTCCAGGGCGAAGACAAGCGAAAAGAAGGTGGAGCCGCCGAGAATCGCGATTCCGACCGTGCCGGCGGGAATGATGGGACGCGTGGATTCGGTCGCGCGAGCGGTGAGTGCTCCCGTACAGGCACTCCCCGAATCGTTCCCCGCGCCGTTGGCAGCGAACAGCACGATCGTACAGCGCCCGAACTGGCGAGCTGAGGTGGCGAACTCGCTGACGCCCGCACGTGTGATCGGCGCTCTGCCCAGTCCTCGCTACCCGAGCCAGCTGCTCTACGCGCGAGTGGGAGGGGAGGTCCGTGTCCGCTTCAATGTGGACACAGCCGGAAGACCGGTGATGTCCACGTTCTCAGTGGTTGGCTCACCCAACGCGTTGCTCGTCGCCGAGGTTCTCAAGGTGATCCCGGCCATCCGCTTCGAGCCCGCCCGTAACGGCGGGGCGGAATCCACACCCGTAGTCAGCACGGTACAGATTGGATTCCAGTTCGCCGCGAAATAGCAGCGGCGATTTCGGCTACTGAGCCGGCTTTTTCGCGGTCGGCGGCAGGAGCCCGTTCAGTCGGAGATAGATCGCCGACTGACTGTAGTGATCGGCCCAGTCGGCGGTCGTCAACGTCATTACCGCCGCGCGGGACATCTTGCGGCCGCCGAAGGAGGGGAGCTCCTCGGCGAGCTTCGTGTCGTCGAGCGACGCCAGTGCCTGATCACAGAATGCGAAAGTCTCGCGCAGTCGCGCGATGAGAGCATCCTTGCTATCTGTCGACGCGACCTTCGCGCGCGTGGGTGCCTTGGCGCCCCCGATACTGCCGCACAGATAATCGTTGCCCTGAGTGAGGTGGACGACGATATCGCCGAAACTCATCTGAGCGGGAGTCGGCTTGAAGGCGAACTTGTCCGCGGGGAATTCCTCGGTGGCCGCGATCAGGTTCTTCGCTGCCGCACTCTCGTTGTGACGGAAGGCTACTGCGACAGGGTTTGCCTGCGCGCCGGCAAGGCCGGGCAGGGCCAACAGGGCGAGGGCCGGGGTGAGAGCGCGGAGACGCATTGAAAGACTCCAATTGGGGGAGGGCTGTATTCTGTGGGCAGCAATCTCCCCTGTCCAGCGGGAAGATGATAGAACGAGCACTCCTCTCCCCCCAGACGAATTTGCCTATCCCTGCGGTGCTACCTGGTACTGCTCGAGATTGCCATCCGGCATCTCGTACGTCCAGACGCGGAGTGTCCGGCCGGGGAAGCTCACGCGATAGACCCTGAGCAGCATCCCCCCTCGGCTACGCTCGCCGGTCTGCACGAAATTCGTCGGAGCACCGAGCGCGGCGAGGCTCGACGCAAAATCCTTTAGCGCCTGCTCGCTGAAGTACGCGTTGGCATTGGAGGTGAAGAGAGAGCGGTCGATCGTGCCCCGCTGCAGCCCCTCGAAGACTGTCCGCGCCCGCGCAGTGCGACCCTCTGTCAGCGAATCCTCTGTCGCGAAGAGCACATCGGCGATCTGCTGCGCGATGGCGCCCGCGGCCGGGGCGGCGTCCTGGTTCGTCAAAACGATGACCGCCGCGCTGTCGGCGGGGAACACCATGTTCTCGGCCGTGAAGCCAGAGACCTCGCCACTGTGCTCGATCACGAGCCGGCCCGACTGCATCTCGACACTCACCCCAAGGCCGTACGCGGTGCCCGCGCCGTTCTTCAGCAGAACGTCCTGCGTAAGCGCGCGATACGACTCGGGCTTCAGAAGACTTTGCCGGAGGAGCGAGATGTCCCACTTGGCCAGATCACTCGGTGTCATCGCGAGCTCGCCGGCTGCCCACATCCAGCCCGATCCCGCGTCCGGCGCGGGCCGCAATGGTCCGAGCCCGTAGCGCAGGTAGCCCGTCGCATCGACCACTCGCGGACTCGTGTCGAAGTCCTTCGCCGTCCCGAGGCCGAGCGGATTCAGGATGCGGGTTTGCACGAACTGGAAGAATGGCATTCCGCTCGCTTTCTCTACGACTGCTCCCGCAATCGTGTAGTTCGTGTTGCTGTACTGCCAGCGCGTTCCGGGGTCGAAGTCCAGCGGCTGTTTTGCCCAGCGGTCCATGATGCTCTGTGGACTGACCGGCTTGAGCATCATCGGCATCACGTAGTCCTGCGGCCAGAAATCCTGGTAACCTGAGGTGTGTGAGAGTAGTTGCCGAATCGTCACCTCGTTTCCTCGGATGAGGCCAGGCACGAAGCGCGAGACAGGATCGTCGAGCGAGAGCTTGCCCTCTTCCTGGAGCAGCAGGATGGCCGCGGCGGTGAACTGTTTGCTGATCGAGCCGATCGCGTAGCGCATGTCGCGGGTAGCACTCACTTTCGGATCCAGCTTCGCCGCGCCGTATGCCTGTGCATACGCGAGCTGTCCGTGACTCACTACCGCCACCGACGCGCTCGGAACGCCGGTTCTCTGCAAGACCTGAGTCGCGATACTGTCGACTCTTGCGGCCAGAGAGGCGCTCCGAGTCGCGGGCATCTGGCCAGCGAGTGGTGTGACGATGACAGCAAGCGCGAGGATGGCTCGCGCGACGGGATTCCATGTCAGCATTTCAGTCTCCGTATTGGACGCTGGACAAAATCTGCGGTTCCAGAGCCTGCGAGCACGCATTGCCTTACCGCCGGCGGAGGAATCTGTTTTCTTTTCCGCCCCGGGACGCAGCCCCTGGTTTCTCTCGCGTGAACTTAACAACAGACTCGGAGACGCGCCGATGACGGACGCACCAGTCAAGCAGAGCGTGCTCCAGAGGCTCGGGCTGCACCGCCGCGAGCTGCGGGCCTGGGCAATGTACGATTGGGCCGCGTCGTCCGCGCAGACGACGATCGCCGTGGTGATATTCCCTATCTACTTCATAGCGGTGGCGGGCGCCGGGCGACCCGAGGGTCAGGCCGCTTCCTACTGGTCTCTGGCCAATGGGATTGGCCTCGCGGTCGCGACCGTGCTCAGTCCGATACTTGGGACAATCTCGGACTACGCCGCGGTGAAGAAGCGCATGCTCGGCGTCTTTCTCGGCGTCGGTGTCGCCGCCTGCGCGCTGATGTACCTGATCCAGCGCGGCGACCTGCTGCTCGCTTCGGTGCTGTTCATCTTCGCCAACCTCGGCATGCAGGGCAGCTACGTCTTCTACGAGGCGCTCTTGCCGCACATTGCGAAAGAGGGCGAGATGGACCGCGTGTCCACCGCGGCTTACGCGATCGGATACATCGGAGGCGGGATTCTGCTGGCGCTCAATCTCGCGTGGATCAGCAAGCCCGAGCTGTTCGCTCTTCCGAAAGTTGCCGATCTGCTCTCGCCCGCAGGGACGCTCCCATCGCGGCTCGCGTTCCTCTCAGTCGCCATCTGGTGGCTCTTGTTCTCGATTCCTCTCTTCCGGCACGTCAGGGAACCAGCGGTGAAGCTCGAGGAAGACGAGCGGCGCGGCGAGAACCCCGTCGTGGTCTCCTTCGTACGGTTGGGAGAGACTTTCCGCGAGCTGAGAGAATACCGGCAGGCTTTCCTGATGCTGGTTGCGTATCTGATCTACAGCGATGGAATCGGGACGATCACCCGGATGGCGGCCGCGTACGGCACGGAGCTCAAGATTCCTCAGAGCACTCTCATCGCCGCGTTTCTTCTTGTCCAGTTCGTCGGCATCCCCTTTACCTTCGCGTTCGGTGCGCTGGCGGGGCGGATCGGTACGAAGCGCTCGATCTTCCTCGGCCTCGTCGTCTACGCCGTCATCAGCATCTTCGGCTACTTCATGCGGACGGCGACCCACTTCTACATACTCGCGCTGCTCGTGGGCATGGTTCAGGGCGGCACACAGGCGCTTAGCCGCTCACTGTTCGCGATCATTATCCCGCCCTACAAGTCCGGGGAATTCTTCGGCTTCTTCAGCGTTTTCAGCCGCTTCGCCGGAATCTTCGGCTCGATCCTCTTTTATCTGGTCATCGGGAGAACCCACACAATGCGCCCGGCGATCCTGGCGGTGATCGGATTCTTCATCGTCGGCGCGCTACTGCTGTATTTCGTCGATGTAGACGAGGGACAGCGAGCGGCCCAGGAGGCAGAAGCGCGCGTGCGCCCGTCGTCATGATCCGGAACGCTTCAAAGCAATCTCCTTGTTGAGGAACACGCCCCCGGGTTGCCTTCTTGGTGGTGGCCCCCGATCGGGCGCTGGCTAGGTTACAGAAGCCGCGGCTAGGGGGCTGAGATCGTCAGTACGATCGGCGGGCTGGAACCCGCGCCGCTCTTTTCGCCGGATACGGCGGGATCCAGCAAGAACATCGTCGCGGATTTCCGCGCCAACCTCGATCCGCCCGTTTTCACTTCCGTCCTCGGGCCCGATCTGATGGATAAGACCCACGCCTCGGTGGCGTGAACCGTGACGGGAAGGCCCCGAGCATCGGATCGTGCGAGGCTTGGCGCTGACGCGGCGGAGGAGGGAGAAACCTTGCCGATCTCGACGCGCACACGAGGCGCGATCGTCACGGATACGACGTGGGTCAGACTGCTGGTTCCTGTCTTATCCTGTGCGCCGACGGAGCGCGCGGTGAGCGCGATGCCGAGAGCTATTGCCGCCCATATGTAGCGCGCTGGAGCCATGACTGGAGCCTTCTGAAGCAGCGGATCGTGAGTTGATCACTACCACTCGTTCGGTAGGTGCATGCAATGTGCCCCAGGCTCCGTGACGGTATCGTGAAGCTAGTATGACAGTTTCGTCATAATTGGTTGCGAGGGTAGCCAGCCGCTTCGGTCACGGCGCCGGTGCGAGGATGAAGCCGATTCCCCTGCGGGTAGTGATGATCGGCGAGGCGCCGGCTTTCTCCAGTTTTTTCCGCAGCCTCGCGACGTGGGCGTCGATCACATTGGAGCTGGGGTCGAAGTGCATGTCCCAGACTTTGTCGTGAAGCTCGCTCCTCGTTACCGTCTCACCGGCGCGCATCATCAGGTGCTCGAGCAGCCGAAGCTCCGTGGATGTGATATCGAGATCCACTGAGTTACAGGTGACTCTCCGGGCCAGACGGTTGAGCGTGAGGTTCCCTAGCGTTACCTGCTCAGCGGTGCGCGCACTCGCACCTCTTCGCACCAGCGTGCGAACTCGCGCACGCAGCTCCTCGTTCGAGACCGGCTTTACAATGAAATCGTCCGCGCCGGCATCGAGGCCGCGCACTATCGTGTCGGAATCGCCGGTCGCTGAGTAGAGCAGTATGGGAGTACGCCTCCCTTTGCGCCGTAGCTCCTGAAGAATCTCGAAGCCGTGACGGTCCCCTAGCTGGAGATCGAGGACGATCCCATCGTAGTCGTTCACGAGAGCGAGCAGTCGCGCCTCCTCCCCGGTGGATGCGACATCTATCGCGTAGTCTTCGTCGCCGAGAACGCGGGTTATCAGCTTCAGGATTGCGAGATCGTCATCGACCACTAGAATGCGCATGCTGTGCCTGGTTGATGGTCTCGGCTTCAGAATCAGACGCTACGGAGTATCGCGGGGAAAAGCAACAGAACGAGATGTCAGTTGCCAGCGTGAAGCGGGGAGCTGACAGCTTCACTACGTCGGGACGTCACCGGCGGGGCAAAGGACAAGAAAAAAAAGGTTCATCGCGGATTTCGGTGCAGCGGAGGTCGTAATGAGGAAGTGCGGCTCGGTGGCCAAGAGGGTTGATTCAGCTCCTGCTCTCTGCTTTCTGTTGCCCGTTGCCCGTTGCCCGATTGTCCGATTTGCCAGCTATACGCTTTACCTCCCCGCGGCGAGCGAGATGCACGAGTTGCTAAAAAGGGTCAAGGCGACGGGTAACGGGTAACGGGTAACGGGTAACGGGTAACGGGTAACGGGTAACGGGTAACGGGTCACGGGCAGCGGGTAGCGGGGTAGCGCACCGCAGAATGCTTCACCACAAATCCACGAAGAACCAAAAAAACGGGGGAGGGCGATTGGCCCTCCCCCGTGGTTCTACGGATCCTGCTGCTAGAACATGATTCCGAAAGTGATCGGAATGAACGCCGTCACCCCCCCACCCTTTATGGACACGTGGTTGTAGCGCGCTTCGAGGAAGGTGTCGAAGCCGCTCAGGCCCATTGAGAGGCCAGCCCCGGCGTTGAAGCCGAAGTCGTTTTCCGAATTGCTGCCCGTAACGCTCGAGCCCAGGTTGTAAACCCCGGCGCCGCCAATCAGGTACGGGGAGATGACTACCCCCGGCATCTTGTAAACGACGTTGCCGGTGACGCTCCAAGCGTGAAGGGTTGCACCGCCGCTCTTCAGGCCCCACTGGTTGTACGCGCCGTCGAACCGGATTCCGAGCGGGAAGATCGAGGGGTTCAGTCCGACTGTGACGGTACCGTTGAAGCCTGTGCTCGCTACATTCGAAAGGTCGCTCATCGGGATGGATGCGCCTCCCGCGATTCCAAACTGGATCGGCTTGACGACGGTCGAAATCTGGGCGCGCGCCTGGAAGGGGAGCGAGACCAGCGCGATGCCGGTTACGGCTGCTACAAAAAGAGAACGCCTCACAACGACTCCTGGTTATAGGAAGCCGCCTTATCCCTGCGGTCTAAGGTTGCAAGGACTGGCTGGCTCCGGTTTTGACTTCGCCGGGCCGAGCATTTCTGCGCGTATCGCTCCGGCAATGCGACAGTCTGACGAGCTAGCTCCTTGCGGAGTAACAGGTTGGCTCTATCTCCTGCGACTTCGGCGTGGCGCCGGCCGGGGCGCTACCGGCTTGTTCTTGACCAAATATGACGAGTCGATCCGAGCGAGCCTGCGGCTGCGCGCGGAGTCGAGCGTCACCTTGCATGCGTCTCTCTCCCGGACGAGGGCGGGCTGTTGCACCCCGCCAAGTGCCGCGCTCGCATCAGCGTAATAGCTACGGATCGTACTCGAATCGGGCTCAAGGAACGGAATGCCGCACACTTCCTCCAGCGAGTACTGCTTCGCGAGCAGCGGCAGTACCTTGGCCGGCGCGCGCGGCAGCGCGGAGGCGAGGGCGATGGTAAGACTCGCCTCTGCCGAGGCGGACGCCGGCGTAAGATTCTTCGCGACCTCGAGCCAGAGGCTGTCCCCGGATGCGATGCCCTCCATCACCGATTGCCCGAACTTCTGGTCGGTGTCGATCCGCTTGGCGACATACGCTTCGCCGCCCAGTCTCATCTGCGACAGCACGAGCTCCGCGGTTCCGAGCCGGGTCCACGCGCTGTCCCTGCATCCGGCTATCGCGACGATGAGTAGAACCATGAAAAGTCTCACGGGCGGAGCGTGACCTCGTAGTAGTCGAAGGGAACCAGAGAGGCGCCGGCGAAGGAGGGGCACAGCGGCCGCGCAAGTCCATCCCTCCAGATAACCTCTCTCTCCTGCGACGCCCAAGTCGTGCCATCACGTACGATGATAAACTTCTGGCGCTCAGCTCCTTCGCGGCGGCACATCAATCGCAATAGCGACATCTTCAATGCGTCGCGCCAAACTTACGCTGCCGGGTATTTCACAACGCCGTCTTCTCGCGCTCGTCCCCGTCATTCTGGTGTTGCTTGTCGGGGCGCTCGCGTATGACCGGGCGCGCAGCGTCATTGGAGATGTCCTCGAGGTCGAGCATAGCCATAAGGTTCTCGAAGCTTCCCAGCCGCTTCTCACTCGCTCCATCGACGCGGAAACCGGCCAGCGTGCATTCCTGCTCACGGGTGACGAACGGTTCCTCGAGCCGTATAACGGCGCGCACGCCGCCGTGGAGCAGCACCTCGCCACGATGCGTTCGCTTGTCGCCGATAATCCGGAGCAACGGAAGACTCTCGACTCGATCGAGAGCGCCGCCGTCGCCAGGTTCGCTCTGCTCGACAGTTCTATCGCGCGTCGCCGAACCGGGAGATTCGACTCTGCCACCGATGCGGCGGTACTACTCCTTGGCAAGCGAAAAATGGACACCCTTCGCGCCGGGATCGCGTCACTCCAGTCCCACGAAAGGCGGCTCCTCGCCGAGCGCCACGCCGCACAACAACGCGGGGTTCGGAGCGCTTCGATCGTCGTCGGACTGGCGGCCCTCGCCGCGATTCTCGTGAGCGCGCTCATCAATCTCGCGTTTTCCAGCGCGGTCGACGAGCGCGATACGGGCAACCGTGAGCTCCGGCAGGTCAATGACGATCTCATGCGGCAGTCCGAACAGCTCGAGATGCAGGCCGTGGAAATGGAATCGCAAGCCGCCGAGCTCGAGGCCACCGCGGAGGATCTCCGCTCGACCAACCTTGAGCTCGGTCACACGACGAGGTCCGCCGAGGAAGCACGTGACCTTGCGGAGGGGGCCCGGCTTCGGTTTGAGAGCGTACTCGAAAATCTGCCGGATGCGGCGAGTGTCTTCGACTCCGATTGGCGCTGGACCTATGTGAATCCGGGCGCGAAGCGGATTCTCACCGCCCTTGGCCAGGACGCCGATCATATCATCGGCAAGAATCTCTGGGAGACGATTCCCGAGCTCAAGGGCACGAAGTTCGAGACCGAGACCCGTCGCGCGGCGCGCGAGGGAAAGGTGGCAGAGTACGAGGAGTACCTGCCCGATCTCGACGCCTGGACGGAGAACACGATAGTGCCCGTCGGGGACGCGGTGATGACGTTTACGCGCGACATCACCAGAAAAAAGCGCGAGCAGGAAGGTGCGCAGCTTCTCGCCGACGCCAGCCGGGCGCTCGGCTCCACCCTCGACTACGAGAAGACTCTACAGGCGATTGCCCGGCTCGCTGTTGGGGATCTGGCGGACTGGTGCGCGGTGGACCTCCTGGATGGCGAAGGGAAAATTCGCCAGGTGGCAGTGGCCCACGTCGACGAAGCCAGGGTCAAGTGGGCGAGGGAGCTGAACAAACGGTATCCCCCGGGTCATTCCGCGCCGACGGGTGTGGGAGAGGTGATCCGAACGGGGCAGCCCCAGATCTATCCCGAGATATCGGACGAGATGCTGGTGGCGGGTGCCCAGGACGAGGAACATCTCCGCATCAGTCGCGAGCTGCAGATAAAGTCAGCCATCGTTGTTCCGATGACCGCACGCGGCCGCACGCTTGGCGCCCTCACCCTCGTGAGCTCGGACAAGGGCAGGCGGTATGGGGATGAGGATCTCGCGCTCACCATGGAGCTCGCGACCCGCGCCGCGGTCGCGATCGACAATGCGCAGCTATACCGGAGCGCCCTCACGGCCAGCGAGGCCAAATCGGCATTCCTCGGGACGATGAGTCACGAGCTCAGGACTCCGCTGAATGCCATCATCGGATATCAGTCGCTGCTCAGGGAAGGCATCGACGGAGCTCTCAACGATGCGCAGCTCGCTCATCTCGCGCGAATTCGTGCGAGCGCTGACCATCTGCTCGGCCTCATCGACGAGATTCTCACCTTCGGCCGCCTGGAAGCGGGAAAGGAAGTCATTCAGCGCACGGAGGCACAGCTCCGGCCCATAATCGACGAAGCGGTGAGCATGATCACTCCGCTTGCCGGAGTGAAGGGCAGGCAGCTGCGGGTAGAAGGGGAGGATGCGACCATATTCACGGACCCAGGGAAAGTTCGCCAGATCATCCTGAATCTTCTTTCGAACGCCTTCAAATTCTCGGACGAGGGCGAAGTCCTCGTACGGTCGCGGGTGACGGGCGAAGGCGTGGCGATCGACGTCATCGATAGCGGAATCGGAATCGCCACCGAGAATCAGGCGAGGATCTTCGATCCTTTCTGGCAGGTGGAACAGCGCTCAACTCGAAGGGTCGGCGGGACGGGCCTCGGTCTCAGCGTGAGCCGAAATCTGGCGCGACTGCTCGGTGGCGAAGTGAGCGTCAAGAGCAAGTTCGAGAAGGGTAGCATGTTCACGTTGACCCTTCCCATAAGCCGCGAGATTCGGGGCGACCGAGGAAACGTTCGCTAGCGGTTCGTGCCTGCTGGCAGACTGGCTCTGGCCGCGTCCCGCTGCTCCGAGAGAAGTCGCGTGGTGAAACGCTGACCTTCCGAGATTCGCTCCACCTCGAGTGCGATCGCGTCCACCGCCTGCGTGAGCTGCGCGAGCTGGGAGGTGACTTCATTCGGAATCTGAGCGACGCCTGATTTTCTGTCGAGACGCCGCGCCAGCGCTCGAGTAATCGGCAACCCGATGATAATGGCGGCGACGGTGAAGAAAAATGCGAGAGAGATATCGACCGCTTCAGGTGGGATGCCCGGGTAAGCCTCCAAGGGGAAGGGAGGCACGCCGACCACTGTGTGCGTGCCATTCACGCCGTCGCCGACAACCACAGGCGCGTCTGGAGCGGGCTGTGCAGCCGGCGCCGTTGGTGTCGCGACCGCCCGCTGTAATCGCTGTAATGCTCTCATCGAATTGAATTCCATTTCTCTCGCTCCTGCGTTGGGACGCTGCTCGTGCCGCCGTCTCGGAAAATGTAAGCGCCATTCGTGTGACGCGCCTCGTCACGCCCGCCTCTGTCAACAACGTCGAGGACAATTGCGTATTACCTTAGTCCGCCCATTGTCTCGCGATCTCTGTGATGAACCGATCGCTCCCACCCACAGCCAATTCAATGCGAGCCCACCAACTCCTCTCCGCTCTCGCTGGCGCGCTGCTCTGTGCCGGCACTCTCCCCGCCCAGCTCACCACCCCACTCGATTCCACGACTCTCGCCGCCTTCAAATGGCGATTTATTGGTCCAGCCAACATGGGTGGCCGCGTCACCGACATCGAAGGCGTGCCTGGCAATCCGAAAATCTTCTACGTCGCCACCGCCACCGGCGGAATCTGGAAGACCATCAACGCCGGCACGATGTTCTTTCCTCTCTTTGAGAACGAGAGAGTCATCTCGATGGGAGACATCGCCATCGCGCCATCCGACCCCAACATCATCTACGCCGGCACAGGGGAAGAAGATTCGCGCAACTCGATCTCTCCCGGGGGTGGACTGTACAAATCCACCGACGCGGGGAAAACCTGGAAGTTGATGGGACTCGAAGCGACGCAGCAGATCGGCCGCATAGTCGTCGATCCCGCCGATCCAAAGATCGTCTACGTCGCGGCGCTGGGACACGTATGGAATTCGAATCCGGAGCGCGGTCTCTACAAGACCACCGATGGGGGTACCACGTGGAAGCTGGTGAAGTTCATCAGCGACAAGGCGGGTTTCGTGGATCTCGCAATGGATCCTGCGGATCACAACACGCTTTATGCCTCGAGCTGGGAACGCGTTCGCGGGCCGTACTTTCTGAAGAGCGGTGGGCCCGGCAGCGGCCTGTGGAAGACCACCGATGCCGGCTTGACGTGGCGCGAGATACGTGGCGGGGGATTCCCCGAGACGACAAAGGGCCGCATTGGCATCGCTGTCGCTGCCTCCAACCCGCGCATCGTTTACGCGTGGGTCGAGGCGGATACGCTGCCGCACCCCCTGGCGAGAGGCGAGAAGGCGGACACCGCGAAGGAGCAG
>CABEAH010000118.1_pt1 | contig 14648 bp, 15 predicted proteins | sample 3132331 | NCBI WGS metagenome assembly CABEAH01 (sample SAMEA5534343, study PRJEB31848) | metagenome | biome: tundra; feature: field; material: soil | place: USA | collected 2013-05 | depth 0.45 m | reverse complement strand
GCTGAGAACCGACTACTTCGAAAGTGAGGCACAGCGCATGCTGGGAGGGTACTTCACCCAGAATCTCAACTGGCAGAGCGATGAGGTCGAGCCGTTGTTCGTACCCGGCACAATCTCTCCTGAGGTGATTGGTAATTTGCTGAAGCGCTTTGGATGGGTCAGACCCGTCGACACTGACGAGGGTGGCTATACGCGGAGTTTCGTCCTGTCGGAAGCGGGCGAAGAAGCGCTTGAAGGCGCCAATGCTTGGTGGAGTTCGCTGAGCTGGTTCCAGAAAGCATGGCTGTACGTGGTGGAATGAATGCGCTTTTGCAGCCGGGGACAGCGCATTTTTCTTTGCGCTTGCCCCCGGCTGGATGATAGCGCCAATATAGTGGAGCCCCGCCGAGACCTAATTTAGCGCCGGGCAAATCAGCGAGCACACCGGATAGAAGCTCGGGTTAAAATCCGGACTTCTTTCTTCACTTTGATTCCAGCTACTCACTCCACACAAATGGTAAACACCAGTAGTGAACATCGCCCCGGGCGGATCCTGAAATATTCGGCAACGTTGCTTGTATTTGTGTTGCTGGCTTACGCCGCCTTTCTTGTCTCGCAGTCTTGGCGCGATGCCAAATCCGAGCAGGCCAGCCAGTTGGCGACGATTGCCGCGCTGAGCGGAAACTCGATCGATATTTATTTTACCCAGCTGCAAATCGGCATGCGGGACCTGGGCGAGGAACTGGCCGTTACAAACAGAAAAGCTGATCTCGACCGTGCATATACGATGGTCAGCCGGTTTCAAGGTCTGCACACCGAGCTGAGCAATGTCATGCTGATCCGCAGCGATGGCCAGATATTGTTGGTCGGGACAAATCCGGACCGATCAGATTTGCCTACGCTCGCCGGTGACCCTGCGTTCAAGAAGATTCGCGACGAGCTGCAACAAGGTTCGCCTTTCGCTATTGGCCAACCCATGACGGGACATATAGACAAAAGCTGGGTTGTCTCTGCGCGCTATGCAGTTACGAACGATGCCGGCAAGCTGGCCTACATCATCAGTGCCAACCTGCCGGTCGACATGATGCAACGCTACTGGATCGACTCGATCACCCCCAGGATCGCCGCACTGGGTCTGGTACGCGATGATGGTTATCTGGTGAGCCGCTATCCCGAACCGGATGCCGCTAGCCAGGACAAGCTGTATGGCAAGCCAGCCGAGGGTGCGATGGCCGAGTATCTGCGCGCAAACAACCACCCGCAACTAGGGCAGGTCGAAATACGCAACAGCGACGGCAAGACCACGGGTCTGCTGGTGATGCGCCGCCTGCAGCACTATCCGCTCACGCTGTTTGTTGAAATGCCCGTGACGGAAGTCAGGGCTGCATGGTGGCACGCTATGCATGCGCCCTACTTCCTGATGGCGCTGGTGCTGGCATGCACCTTCGCCTTTTACAGTCTAAGGTTCCGCCGCCACGCATGGACCGTGGAAAAGCGTCGCGAGGAGCTGCGGCACCACTACGAACAGGCCCTGCGCGAACGGCGTCCGAACGAAATCTTCATGTTCGATGCCGACACTTTGCGACTTAGTTTTGCAAACGATTATGCGCTGGAAGATCTGGGCTATACGCTGGAGCAATTACAGAATGTAACCATGCTTGCGCTGCATCCGGGATCAAGCATTCCATCCTTTGGCACAATGCTCGAACAGTTACACCGCAGCGAGCAGGAGTCGATCACTTATCAGACCATCCAGATGCGCAGGAATGGCAGCAGCTATCCGGTGGAGGTCAACCTGCAATTGATCAAGTCGGAAGATGGTAGTGAAAGATTCATGGCCATCGTCCACGACATCACCGCACGCAAACAGGCCGAGGAAAATCTTCGGAAGTTTAACGCTCCGGTTGAACGGCGCGGTGGCAGCTAACAAATACTTGGGAGCATGGTTTCTTTGTTGTGCTGAGGGATGCGCCGATCAAGACTGCTTTTCTCCCTCGCCCGCTGGGAGAGGGCTGGGGTGAGGGTGAGAATTCCACGAGTTACCCCTCACCCTAACCCTCTCCCAGTGGGAGAGGGAACTTATTCGGCGTTCCAGTCAAGTAAGGTGCGCAAGTTCAGTAGGGTGCGCTTGCGCACCAATCAGCAACGGTGCGCAGGCGCATGTGGTGCGCATGAATAGAGAGGAAGACAGGTAGCCTAAAATAATCAACACGCTTAAATGTGCTCGATTATTCTTTATCTCTTGTAAAGGTGGAGACAAGTGGCAGGTGATCCAGATCCAGCCATTTAAAGTCGTAAACTCTGCACACACATGGTTTACTTTTCAATGCAATCTGAAACACAATTCAACAACTCTCAAGATGCTAATTGGTGAGACCCAATTATTGAATTTTCCCGAAAATGACAAATTATCCAATTCAGGATAATTTGTCATAATTGCCATTATCAATAGTGACACTCATTGGCCCGCCCAAGGGCCCTTATACGGCTACTAAGCTCGGTATCCTGGGGGATACGGCATACTCTTCGGGCCTAGTCTTTCTCACCAAGACCTCACCGAAAAGTTTATTCTGGGAAGATTGCTGAGTTTGCGTTCCTTCTGCCTTTTGCCTAAGGTACGCAGTTCCTTCAAGCCATTCTTCGACGGTCTCAGACTTACAGACGTTGTGGTAAAGATTTGCCAGATTGCCTTCCAGCACAACAGGAGATGCGAGACGTACAAAGCCAGCGCCATGCAACTTTGCGCGAAAGGTAACGGGGTAATGTTTTTCGGGTAACTCATCACAGGTTGATTGATAGCGAACAACCGCGGTGACCTGAGATGCGCCAAGGGGATTTAGGCTGGCAAAATTCTTCGCTCTATTTGCATCAATTACACCCTGACTTGCTGGAATGGTTATGTCGCGATGCCCCTCACAAAGCAGAGCGTAATGAGAGCGCCGTCCCCCATTTCGCCCATGGCTCCCCCGACTTGTTATTACCATATGACTTGGTAACCGAGTCTCAACCCCATCTTCATTATGGTAACCAAGCCATAACAACACTTGAGTCGGCGAAGCATCAACATGCTTTGCCGCGCTTCGCATGGGCGTAAATAGCACCTCTACCTCATTACTCCCCGCCTCTTGCCTCGCGAGCGTTGCAGCAACGCCAAGCGAATTCCCAATACCCCAGGCAAAAAGTCCTTGGCCAGATTTTCTTTCCAGCTCCTTGCGACGCAAGATCAGATCCAAGGATTGCCCTGCTTCCGTTCCCATCTTCGTCCAGCAAAAAATGGGGGGGATACCTTCGAGCGCTACTTCTTGGCTTGCCGCGTTCAACGCGGGACGAAGGTCAGAGAGATGCATAGCCATTCCTTTGTTTGCAATTTTGCGCTATTGTAGCATCCGATTATGACAAAAGTGCAAAGAAATTGGCCTGACGTTGCCAGGGAATTAAATGAGCAGCTAACCCAAAGCAAATTGAGTTATAACCAACTCGCAAGTGCTTCAGGCGTTAGCTATTATGCAATTCGCCGCCTTAAGTTGAGCGGTGTGCACAATCAATCAAGCAATGCCAAGAAGCTTTGCGGTTTTTTCAAAATAGCTCTTGAATTTGAAGTAAAAGTGCAACCAGACCAATTCACGAAGCTTGTATCGGAATTGGCGGCTGTATGGGACGGATCAGAGCCACATGCCAAGCTACTCGCCAAGTTGATTCGCAGTACGAAATCATTTAGGGTTGAGGGTCGCAAGGAAGCCTAGAATGTGGCGCCACAAACAATCTTGGACTATAGGTGACCCCTTTCCCAAATAGTGCTGAAGAATTCAAAAGAAGGCTTATTAAGTCTACCGGACTGACTGAGTCCATGATTTCGGCTGCCTGGCCGGAATGGTGGAGTGAGGCGGCTGACGCGTCACCTTCATCACAAGCAGACCTGCGATTTACCCTTGCACGCAAATTAGGCCTCGACCCTCTTTCCCTTCTGGATGATGAAACGCCGAAATTCATATGGGAAGATGCCGCCAAGTTCAAGAATTTTCGCGGAGACATGCAGGCCGCTCGTCCGGCGATCAGTTCGTTCGGCATAGCTTTCGGCAGAATGCTCATCAATGGTCTCCCGCACTACACACCCCTGCATGAGCTCGATCCCATCGGTTTAAGAAAAAGCATCCTGGCTTCGCGCCGGTTTGTTGATCTCACAGGATTGATTGGATTCTTGTGGGGCATCGGCATTCCCGTGATTCATTTGCGCGTACACCCTCTGGCTGCCAAGAACATGTGCGCGATGTCCGTGAGAATAGGCGACCGCTACGCTGTTCTACTTGCCAGGGACGCCAATTACCCCGCGTCAACGGCTTTTCATTTGGCTCATGAAATTGGGCATATTGCGCGAGGACATCTTTCAGATGGTGGCGCGCTAATTGACATGGATGATCCGACTGAGAGAGTTGAAGAGGTAGACCCAGAAGAAATTGAAGCCGACGAATATGCACTGAAGCTATTAACAGGCCACCCGAAACTTGAAGTGGAAAATACCGGTGCCGGTAGTAGTGCGCGACAACTCGCAAAAGAGGTTATGCGTGTTGCAGACCAGACTCGTATTGAGCCCGGAACCTTGGCATTGTGCTACGCCTACACAAACAAGGATTGGGCGACCGCGCAAAAATCCCTGCAGTACATTTATGACAAACCTTTGCCAGTATGGGAGGGTGTAAACAAAATTGCGGCGATGCAAATCAAGTGGGATCTGATGAGTGACGAAACATCCAATTTCGTTAGGGCAGTAATGGGGGGGCTATAGCTTGGTCACATCCCTAATGGACAACGATGTTCTCCATAAAACAACTGCATATGGATTATTTGCCGGTATGCTTGCGATGTCACGACTGCAAAAGGAAGTTTATGGCGCACTAGGCACAGCTAAGTTTGTTGTTGGCAAGAAGCTAACCAAACGTCCGCCCTCACGCGGTGTAGATGCAGCACTTGCTGAGTTCACTGCTGCATTGGGGATGCTAAAAGAGATTGAGCCGACATCCGAAGAGGTGGAAACGGCTGCTAATATCGAACGCTTGGCGCAACTACAAAATCTGGAGCTTGATACGGGCGAAAGTATTCTTTGCGCGGTATTGCTTGCGCGTCATCTCGGCCACATTCTTACGGGTGATAAGCGCGCCATCAAGGCCATAGAAGTGCTGAACGCCACGGGGCCCTATTCGAACAAATTCAAATCAAAAATAATTTGTTTGGAGCAATTATTCTATTGGCTCGCAAACGATCATGAAATTCAGAAAGTCCGGAACGCAGTGTGCACCGATAAAGCCGTGGATAACGCATTGACAAGCTGTTTCAGTTGCTATTCTCCCGAGGTGCCGAACGAGGCCTGTATTGAGGGGCTTAATAGCTATATTCTGAGCCTGAAGCAGGATGCTCCTAACGTTCTCGTGTCCGAAGATTAATTTTTCAAGAAGACCGCATAGGGGTCGCAAAGCTCTGCCACCAAGCTAATCTGTATATTGGTTTCCTCCTCAGGTGCCGACGGAGTGTCAACTTGATCCGACAAATCAAGGCATGCTTTATCAACGCGCCCAGCAATGTAGTTATGGCCAAACGCCCCCTTGCTATTCCCAACTGCTACTCTTGTTTTGTCCAGCGGCAGTATAAATTTCTCTTCGTGCAGATCCTTAATCGCCAGAGCAAATCGGGAGCCTAATACATTAATTGCCTCGGGCACCTCTTGCCAATGGATGCCGTCGACCGAGTACTGCTCGGCTCTGACCGGATCGGCAAAGTGATGAGATGCCATCTCTTGCATGCAAAGAAAGATCTTACCCCCAGCCGCCTGGTGCATTTTCGCGAATGGTTGAACCATCGTGCCTGGATGACATGTATTCCCCCCATAGCCCCATAGCGCAAAGCCGGCCTGCTCAATTTCCAAAGTTTTTCTCGCGATAATGTCTTCCAGAGACTCATTGGCATGCACGCCAACTTTCATAAAGAGAATGCCCTGCTGTGGCGCAAGTATCTTGGTCATTTCGCTTCCTCAAATAATTCGTACTCATATTCGTCGTCGTGCGCTTTCCCGTAATCGACACGACGCTTCTCGCGCACGTACTTGATCTTGATGTGTTGGTTATGCCCGTAAAAGTGCGCCAAGCGTTCTGGATCATCGATCGCTGCGGATTTCCCTGGCGGAGATATTCCAGGCAACGACTTAAAGACTAGATTGCAGGATCGTAGGTCGGGATTGTCATCAAGGTGGTATAGGTGCAGCCTTGACGACATCTTTTGCACATAGAATCCAGACCCAAGTGCAAATGATTGGGTTGCAGCAAGAACCCGCTGCGGCCACTCCAGCACGTGGTCATCTGCAATAACCACTGTGCCCTCTCCCTGATAACCGACGGCTTCCATACCCCGCTGAACGAATACGTTCACACTCGCGCCATCATTACTCGCCCCCCATGGCGGATTAGTGTAGTAGCAGTCAAACTTCCCTTCTTCTGGAAAGGCATCCAAGCAATTGTAGAGTACGGAGCGAAGATTCGTGATTTGTTCTTTCTCGGCGAATCTTGTTATCGCTCCACAGATTCTTTCATCAAAATCAAATACGGTAATTTCCGTGGGGCCGAAATCGAAAATTTGGCGGCGTTTTAGGTAAGCCACGCAAATGCTGATTGCATCGCCATCACCAATAAATGCCAGCTTTTTGCCATCTGCCCACTTAGCAATCAGCTCAGACTGCAAAACCATATCACCAGTCTTCATGTAAATCTGATCAAGTTCACGCAATGGGCGTGGCCTATTCTGGACCACATCCGATATCGCATTGATCGCCGCCCGTAAATCTATATTATTTTTCTTTGACATCCAGCCCCCTTGGAGTTGAAGTTACTTTTTGTTTTTCGGACTTCCAATTCCCGTAACGCTCACAAAATTACTGAGCAAATCGTCTGGCGAGCACGATGCGTTCAAGTAGTAGAGCGACGCACCTGTCTCGATGGCGTAAATACTGGCTACCTGACATTGGAGCTGCGTATGCAAATCGATCTCATAGCGAGATGGCATTGGACGACCTGCAGCGTTCTTTGAAATGCGCTCAATAATTGTTTCGGCGTTGGCATAAAGACAGACAATCACATCAGGTACAAGTGCACAGAGCTGTTTCTTTGTAAATGGAGTTACCCGAAATCCGAATTCCTCGATCGTAACCGGATGGGAATCAACTACCATTGTTTGACGCCCCCTGCAGGAATTGGCCAACTCTATGAGCTGACTATCCACAGCCTGCACATCTTCTCTTGTGATCATTTTGGCGGACTCACGCCGCAGATCATCTTGAGTAGCAATCAGCTTTGCGCGCCTTTGGACCCAGTCCAACAATTCCTTGCTATAGGTAAACACTACCGCATCAGGTAGCTGCTGGCTCAAATTTTCGGTAAGCGTGGACTTTCCTGTGGCAGGCGCACCAGTCAGGTAAATAATTTTGTTTGTCAGGGCAGCTCCCACAAGAGCAAAAATACAAATTTAGAAGAGTCCAATACCCTCAACGTAGACGATTAACCTTTTGCTATCGCAGGGCGAGGTATCTGGTCGAATAAGAATTCGCTTGAACGAGATGCAATAAAACGTAATCAGATGAGGCTAGCATTAAAATGTTCGTTTGGGTATATGCCAAAATATATAGGCCTGTATATATACCGCTGAGCCTAGCTTGCATTCAGTAGGGCAACGACCCGTGCCGTAATCTGCAAATATTTATATAAACGCTCCACTTATAACTTCCTTTCAAGAACGCACGATGTAGTGCGTCGTGCGATTAAGGTTCTGTGACTTTCAGTAAAACACACTTAGTACGCCAAGGTAATCACCATATCCCCATTTGTGCAAGGCGTGGCAAATATGCAAAAGGATGTGCAAATGTGGTTCGCCCTCGCCCTTGATGCCAAGTTTATAGACGCTATTCTCGGTAAGAACTAGGCCGTTCTCAAAATCGACTGCTTTAACAAAAGAGGTTGCCCAGTTACAACCTCGCGCTTCGTGCGTGCCGGTTAAGATGAGGGCGTTGCCACCAAGTTTGGCGTGACGAGCAAAACATACAATTCGCCATTGCTGGATTGTTGCGCGGATCGGCTTTTGTTTGTCTAGCATTGAAATCATTTTGGGGAGCGCTGCAACGTCTTCGACGTTTGCCAAGCGCATAGAAAATTCGTCACGATGTGCTCGGATAATATCGTCGAGAGAATTCGGGACCAGTTGTTTTATGGCTTGCTCTAAGGTTGCTGGTTCGTCCATTTCGGTTTCTCCTTTATTTTCTCAATCAGATCATCCTGCGCTACCGTATCGCCTGACCCTAACCAATCATCGACATGCGTCAGTCGACACCCTTGTTCTGCCGCCCGTGCCTCATTGCCATCATCCACAGAAAGGCAGCTAATAATTCTGTTCCACGTATATGCCGGACGATTTGCTCGTAGAACCTGAGCATCCCCAGGCTGTGTTTCTTGTGGTTTCACCGCTAACAAACTAGCTGCGCCGTTCATTTCCGATCAACACTGCATGCTTTATCAGCAAAACCTTTCATTCTGCGCGTCAGGTTTATTCCGATGCATTTATGAGATAGATTATATATACGAAATGGCAATTATAGTCAATATAATCAATATGATACATAACAATGTTTTAATTATCAGCCGGTAATTATTTTATGAATGATAGGCATTTGATTGAGGCGTCGACATCGCCGCGCGATGAATTTACCGCTCGTGCTTACCGCGTCGCACTCTCTTGATACTGTCAGAATTACTGGCAGCATTTTCTGTTGAATATATTCTCAATATTAATCAACGGAGAATGCACATTAAGTTCTATTCAGCAGAACTATCCGCGTTAAAACAATTGGTTATGATCATCTCTGCATTGACAGTCGGCGCAACTATCCATATATTTCTCGATAATCACTACGCGTGACAAGGCGTTTTTCGACGACACAAAGGTTTCATGATGACCCAAAAAAATACACATGCCGGAACTGAACATTCCTCTGCAGTGCTTCAAGGTGCATATGGGCCCCTCGTTGGAGGAAAAAGTCTCATCAAACTTTTAGGTTACTCGAGCAGTCAGGCTTTTCGCCAAGCACATTTCCGGCAAACGTTACCCATCACTGTGTTTGAAATCCCTCATAGGAGAGGCAAATTTGCTTTCACTGAGGATGTTGAGATGTGGCTAACTAATTTACGGAAAAAGGAGGGAACAACCATGCCTTGATGAATAGGTGATTTTCATAGGGCAGAATGGCAAACGGCCCCTGCGGTAGGACGCAGGAGCCGTTTAGTAGAGCATCCAGTACAGCACCGGATTGACTCCATTCTAAGGAAATATCGTGCGATGTCAATGGCAGCGATGTGTTTCTGCACGCCATTATATCAACCACGATCCCGCCTTCTTCCCTGTCAGTGTCCACTGGCTTAATACTTAAATGCCAGTAGAGGATTGTTTTGTCTTTTGAAAGGCACGTCATGGCCACATCGATCACAAGTCGGTGACCATTGCCGTGCTCGACAAATCACTCATAAAGCAGATTGGAGAGAACTATGCATCGCACCTCTGTTACACCTATACGTCTGGTCAACTGGCTTAAAGATGGCCGTGGCCAGGGCATCGGTAAAAAATACCGCTCCTGGATACAGGTATCAAAGCAAGACCATTCATCCCACGGACAGTCTCACATCCTATTTGACCCATTCGTCGACAGGCAGCACCACTTGTTGTCCGACCTTGAGCGAGCCCATTGCGTAATAAATATGGCTCAGCCCTGCGTCGCAGATATTCGCGAAAATTACCCTTTGTGGACTGCCTCCCATCCAAACCCAATCGTGGAAATCCTGGATTCGGTGACGACTGCATCGCATGACCTTTGGCCCGACAGCCCGGGAACCGTAGCCATAGCAAAGAAGCTAAAGATTCGCCATGCGTTATATGTTGGCCTGAAAGAACCATACATATATACGACCGATCAACTGCTAACAATCAGGCTCCCAAATCGAGCGCCCTTCCTGGTCGCGGTCTCCATCAAATATTGGATCGATATGCGAGGAGATCCCAATAAGGAAAAATCCAAGGGAAAACGCATCCGCAATCGAAAACAGATTTTCAGAATACTTCGGCTGGAACGGGAGTACTGGAGGTCTCTCGGCATCCCCTGGCTGCTGGCAACCGATCGTATGGTTCATAAACAAGTCTATCTTAACCTGGAGTGGGCTCTGAGCGGTGCCATCCAGCGCTTCTCTGAGCAGGATGTCGAGTTACTGAATAAATTCCTATCTGCATGGAAGGCCGCCGCTTGGCATGGTCGCTGTATTGAGCAGGTCAATGCAGTCAGCCTCGCCCTGAAAATCGACTTCAATAACGCGGTTCGACTTCTGAAGTTCGGAATCATGCGTGGTGTGATTCCCGTGGACCTCACACGTCCCGTTCACCTACAGCTGCCATTCCCTCATGGTGAAACACGATCACCTATGAGCATCCCGAGTTGGTCACTTCTAAATAAAGTTAGGGGGTTAGCATGAGCGCACAAGATAAGTTCTTCAAGGATGGAAATCATTTCCTTCCGACAACGATGACGGAGAGGCTTGGCCGTCATGATGTCATCAATGTCATTGAGCCAATGGAACTTCCAATCGATCCAGGGCTGTATAGGATCGTCTGGGCAAACCGCGTCAGCGACTGCGCATTTGTCTTGCGATTTCCTGATCGACGACCCGAGACCGAAGTCAGCACGGGCAACAAGCGGGTTAAGCCAAAGCTTCGCCGCCCTATTCGCGTCAGCCTTGCCGTCCTTGAAGACATAAACAACAAACGCTTGATCGTCAAAACTCGCGCTTTCGTTCCAAAGCGACTAAACAAAGAAGTTCATGAGTTTACCGCGGCTGAAAAAAAGGTACAGGAACGGCGCAAGGGGCTCACCGACGACTTCATGCATGAAAAGGATCTCATCCGGGTCTTCGAGGGTAGCGAGATGGGGCGCTATGTCGCGCGCACGGTAGATCAATACAACAAGTCCCTATCGAAGGACCAGAAAAAACTGAAACGCTATACCGTTTATCAGGTTGTGTACCGATTCTGGCTATACGAGTGCAGGGATTCTGCATTGATCTCGGACAATGCAAACTGTGGTGCGCCCGGAAAATACCGGAATCCAGGCACAGTCAAACGTGGCAGAACTCCAAAATGCGTAAAAACGAGCCATGCGCCCGAGCGAATTGGCGTCAATACCGGCCCTGATGACCGGACGCTGATCTGGCTCGCATGGGATCTGTATGGAGGCAGCCTCGGCAAGTATGCGGCTGCCTATGACAAGATGATCGAGCACTATTTCACCGAGGGCTGGTATGAAACAGACGAAGGAACCTATGAACCCTCCAAAACATCGGTAGACAAACGTCCGTCCCTGGAAACTTTCCGGTATTACGTCCAGAAGAAATACACCCCTGTGGAGCTGCTCAAGCAGATGCTTCCCGCCATCACATGGGAGCAAACCAAACGAGCCCTCAGAGGGAAGGCATTCGATAGGCTGTTTGGACCTGCCCATGTCTATATGATCGATTCCACGGTTGCAGATGTATATCTTGTCAGCGAATTCAATCCCTACTGGATCGTCGGTCGACCTATCGTCTACCTTGTCAGGGACACCTGGTCAGGAATGATCGTCGGCGTACACGTTGCCCTCGAAGGTCCGAGCTGGGAAACGGCGCGTCTTGCACTGTTCAATGCGTTTTCTCCCAAGGGAGAGTTCCTCAGGTCACTAGGATTCAACATGACCGATGAACACTGGCCTTGCGCTCATGGTTGCCTGGATATCTACCACGACCGAGGTGAACAAATCTCTATTTCCAGCACCGACAGTGCGCACGATTTGAGGCTCAACCTCAGCCCCTGCCCTCCGTTCCGCCCAGACAAGAAAGGACCGATCGAGACCCTGTTTCACTGGATTCGTGACGCGACGGTGAAATGGTTGCCAGGCGCCGTACTCTCCCGCGAGCGTGAACGCGGACAACGGGATTGCAGGCTGGATGCCACCCTAACTCTCTACCGCTTCACGCGCATCATCGTCAACGCCATTCTCATGTTCAACAAGACTATGGATGTCAGTGACCGCTTGGTGGGTCCACTGAGCGGACTTGAAATCAAGGCGACGCCGATCAACCTCTGGAACTACGGACTGAACAACCTCAATGGATCGCCACCCCAGTGGGACCAAGACACGCTATACACCGCCCTGCTTCCAAGCGCCAACGTATCTGTTCGGGCAGATGGTGTGAATTTTGCCGGGCACACCTACAGGGGCCACATGGTGGACAAGCAACAGTGGCAGGAATTTGCCCGGACATTTGGCAACAAAAAACTCAAGATCAAGTATCACCCCAATGATCCGCGCCGCATCTTTTGTCTGAACGACACAACCGGGAATTATGAAACCCTTACCGTAACTGTTCCAGGAAAGATTCCGGAACATGCCCGCTTGGAGGAAGTTTTTGATTGCATGGAGTATCGGAAATTGATACGTGAAGACGATGCCGACATCAGGTTGCTGGACCGCGTAGCCCACAATCACTTCAGGGACGAAGAAGTCAAAAAGGCCGCTGAAGCACGCGATCAGGCCATACCCCCTGCATCGAAGGCAGAGCACTTCTCGGACATCAAGGACAAACGAGCATTCGAGGCACAGGTGGAACGCCTGAGGGAGGCTGCGCAACGCAATCGTCAGGATATTGATGACTATGTCGTTTCTGAAGATTCAGACGGTTCCGACGCGCCACCCGACCTGCTTTCCAAACTTTTAGCTGAATCCGAGGAGTTAATCGATCATGAGTAAACCACCAAAACAAATCACAGCCAAGTATCTATCGATTTCGGCACCAGCGGCCTATGCCGGCAATCCATTGATTGAGGCACTCCCTCATATCTTTAGCGAGGATGAGGTAACGAAGGAACTGCGTTACATACCAGACGTTGCCACTGCAATCGAAAAGGCCCTACCACCGCACGAGCGCATTCATTGCGTCTCGGCCATCGAGGACCTGGTCATTCCTCTACCAGTCGCGTTTGATGTCGAAGCCGCCCTGTCTATCCTGATCCGTCGTGGCTATGCTGCACGCAACCCTTTCAACCGGGAGTGGCGTCGCATGCATTGCAAGATCAAGAAAACCATGAGCGAACCACTTGAGGAATATCAGGTGAGATCCAAAAGCGTGCCAGCGATAATGATTACGGGGGTCAGCGGGAATGGGAAGACAACTCTCGCTGAGACGCTCCTTGAGATGTACTCGCAAACGATCATCCATGCAGAATACAAAGGTGAGTCATTTGCCGTCAAGCAACTGGTCTGGATCGGCGTCAATGCGAGCTTCGACGCAAGCCTGAAAGGGCTGGTCCTGTCCATGTTTGGCGCGGTCGATGCCGCACTGGGTACCGATTACCGGCAGCAATACGAAAATAGCACGCGTACCATCGACACCATGATCGGCAATCTGGCACAGGTGTTTGCGACTCACCATCTTGGCGTGCTGTTTGTCGATGAGATCCAGTGCCTGATGCTTCGCGGCGACCATGAGGCCGAGCTCGCCTTGAGCCTTTTTCTCAAGATCGCCAACGTGTGCCGCGTACCTATCGTCTTCAGCGGGACCTATGCGGCCGTCAGGCTGTTTTCAAAGGTAGCCCGCAATGCACGCCGGGTTTGCAGCGGCGGCTATTTTGATTTGGCATTACCGCCCAAGTTCGATGACGTAGTCTGGGACAAGCTAGTCGTAGAAGTGGTCTGGAAGAAATTCCAGTGGGTAAAGAAACCAGCCCCGTTAACTGATGATCTGCGTAAACAGATATTTCATTTGTCCCAAGGGATCATGGCGATCTTCATAGCCTTGCACCGTTCCGCCCAGGTGCACGCAATCCGCCACAATCTGGATACGGTCGACAGCAAGATTCTAAAGGACGTGTATGACCGCCAGTTCATCCTAATGCATCCTGCCCTTGCTGCACTGCGTTCCCGGAAGAAAAACCGTCTGGAGAAATTCGAGGATCTTCTTCCTCCGAAGGAACAACTGGATGCGATGCTTAGGCCAGACAACAGCGAGATTCTGACCGAACGCATCGAACGTCTGTTGGCGGCAAATCACGAAGCCTCCGAAAGTGCCGCAGCCCAGGCGACTAGCCCGGCAAGCAATAAGCAGAACGATGCCGATCAGGCTACGGCTCAACTGCTCAAGAAGATTGGCGCCAATGCAGAACTCAAGGAGCTTGCGAGACGAGCAGGATTGATTGAGTAGTGACAGGTCGATGCTGGTTACAGGCAATTGTTCCAGTATCGCAATACTCTATTGGCTCTGGATCCGGGGCTCAGTGAATGACTCGATCAATTGAGTCCCGGAAACAGAATTTCGGCGATATTTTTCATCTTGAAGCCAGAAAGTAACAGAGTGAAATTAGACGGACAACAAATCAATCTCGAAACGGTCGCGGCAGCGAATGGAAGCCAGATATATCTTTTCCCATTCATCCTTCCAGATGAACTGCATGTTTCGCAGGCTTCCAGATATCACAATGACAGTGGCAATCTATCCACCCGAATTAGCTATCAACAGCTCTACGATTCGGCGCCATTCCGTCTGACGCATTGGATTCCAAAATACCTT
>CABEAH010000114.1_pt1 | contig 15182 bp, 15 predicted proteins | sample 3132331 | NCBI WGS metagenome assembly CABEAH01 (sample SAMEA5534343, study PRJEB31848) | metagenome | biome: tundra; feature: field; material: soil | place: USA | collected 2013-05 | depth 0.45 m | reverse complement strand
CGGAACGACCATGTACTCCTGGAAATCGACGGTGTTGCTCGCGTGCGCGCCGCCATGGATGTCGGGCTCCCGCTCTACCGGTATCTGGGCGGTCCCATGGCTCGTACGCTGCCGGTGCCGATGATGAACATCCTGAACGGCGGCGCGCACGCGAGCAACACCGTCGATTTCCAGGAGTACATGGTCGTTCCGGTCGGCGCGCGCAGCTTCGCCGAGGCACTGCGGATGGGAGCGGAAGTCTTTCACGCACTCAGGAAGGTGCTTGTGAAGCGCAAACTCTCGACCGGCGTCGGCGACGAAGGCGGTTTTGCGCCTGACCTGAAGGACGATGAGGAAGCGTTGCGGGTGGTGGTCGAGGCGATCGAGGCCGCCGGGTACGCACCTGGCCGTGAGGTGGCGATCGCGGTCGACATCGCCGCATCGGAGCTGTTCAAGTCCGGCACGTACACATTCAAGAAGAGTGGCGCCGGCAGTCGCGACGCCGCTGGAATGATCGAGCTCTACGGGAAATGGGTGGACGAGTATCCCATCGTTTCCATCGAGGACGGACTCGCCGAGGATGACTGGGAGGGCTGGGCGCAGCTCACCGCCGCGCTCGGCGATCGAGTGCAGCTCATAGGTGACGACATCTTCGTCACAAATACCGAGCGCCTGGCGCGCGGAATCGAATCCGATGTTGCCAACGCGATCCTGATCAAGCTCAATCAGATCGGCACCCTTACCGAGACGCTCGAGTCGATCGAGATGGCGCGCGCGAACGGATATCAGTCGATCATCTCGCATCGCTCGGGTGAGACCGAGGACACCTTCATCGCCGACCTCGCCGTCGCCACCGGTGCGGGCCAGATAAAGACCGGTTCTGCGAGCCGCACAGATCGCGTCGCCAAGTACAATCAGCTTCTTCGCATCGAGGAACAGCTCGGCGCGGTCGCCGAGTATCCGGGCGGAGCGGTTTACGGCCTGTAGCCGAGCGTAGAGCTGGTGATGGGGCAGGTCTTCGCTGATTCGCGCTCATGAAGCGGCTGATCTGGCTCGTCGTCGTCGCCGCCGCTCTGTTCTTCGCGTTGCAGGGTGGGGAGTACAGCACGAGAGATCTTTACGTTCTGCACGTCCATACCCGGACGCTAACCCACGAGGTCGATTCGCTGCGGCGGGAGGTCGATTCGCTGGGCCGGTTTCTGCATGCGGTGAAGACCGATCCCATCACGCAGGAGCGGATCGCGCGTGAGGAATTCGGGATGGTTCGGGGCGACAAGGAGATTCTCTATCGCTTTGGCGAGGCGCCTGATACGACGAGCGCGACAGCGCGCTGACGCTCACTCGCAAGGGCGGTTTTGGCATGGTGATTCGCTTGACTTCATGCTTAGCCGGGATAGATTTCGCTCCTTATCGCGGGGTGGAGCAGCCTGGTAGCTCGTCGGGCTCATAACCCGAAGGTCGCGGGTTCAAATCCCGCCCCCGCCACTGATCCAAACACGCGGCCGGTCCGAGAGGGCTGGCCGTTTGTGTCAATGACCTTTTGGGGTTTGCGGAGCGGGACAGCGGGAAATTTTGGTAGCGCGGCTGGGTAGCTCAGCTGGTTAGAGCACGGCACTCATAATGCCGGGGTCGGGAGTTCGAGTCTCCCCCCAGCTACTAGTCAAACCCCTCTAGGAGTTAGACTTAGAGGGGTTTTTCTTTTCTTTTGGCCACTTTCGGACACCACCCCAGACACCACGGGAACGCTTTTTTTCCTTTAACCGTTTTTCATCGGCCGAGTGCGCAATCCTCTCCCAGTGGTCACGGCAGAAAAAGCGCGTGATGACGTGACTTGGAAAGGAGCGCTCGACGCGATGCTTGCGTTTGTCGGCAGCGACACTCAGTCTGCGTCTACAGCCCTGTCTGTCATGAAATCGTCTGTCGAAGCGTTAGCCCGGCATCCTCCCTCCCGGACGCCGACCCCCAAGTAGTGCGACTACTAGGAGTGGAGGTTCTGCGCGCCTACCTCCTCGCGGTATCCCGGGCATACGCCGGCATTATAAGAATCGAGGCAGCCGACCCAGTGCGCCTTCGACATAAGCGGGCCGGATCAACGACGCGTGCGGCCCGTATGCTGGAGCGTGATTCAAGGACCCGATAATACTTCGCCCGCGTTCCCGCTGCGGCCCCGCTTTCCGCTCGGTCGTCTGTTGATTACCCCTGCCGCGAATACGCTCTTGCAGGAGCGCGGCGTCAGTCCAGCCGTGTACCTGGCCCGGCACGCCGCAGGCGATTGGGGCGACATGGAGCTGGAGGACCGCCTTCTTAATGACCAGAGCCTACTGGACAGTTCAAGGCTGTTGTCCGCCTACGACATCGAGGCAACCCGGGACCGAATCTGGGTCATCACCGAGGCCGATCGGAGCGCGACGACGATCTTGCTGCCGGACGATTACTAGTGTGGAGCGTCCAACGCTTCTTTAGATTTGGTGATCGTCGCCAGAATGCTCTCGGCGGATATGGTCCCATGGAGAACCTTCGGGCTCTCGCTACGAACGATTGGGTACACCGCTCCGGCTAACGCACGGTGTTGCCCACCCAGGCAGCATCGAGCTGGCGCCCCGAGCAGAATGACGGCAAACTCTACCAACGCTAGATGCGAGCCTCCGAGAGCGCGGCATTGACCATGGCCTTTATGCGGGTTTCGCGCACTGTCCTCATCGAGCACGAGGACGTTCCGCAGTTCCCTTATTTCAAGGTGGGGTCCGCATTCCTCGTTCGGTATAATGGTGCCGTCTTTGCGTTGACGGCGCACCACTGCGTCAAGGACTACCACGCTGATCAGATCCGCATTCCCGCAGTTGATGGCGGGCGTGACTTCTTGGCGTTCAACAAGAAGTGGGTGCCGCGAGGCGCCGATGCCAACGATCACCTTGATTTTTTGCTACTTCGCGTCGATCCGGGTGCAACGCCCGGATATGCTAACATCGGAGCATCTCAGATTGATCGATCAGCTGTCGCTCGTGCTCGCGACTTGTACAGGCCAGGCGCTACGCTTGCGTTCTCTGGGTTTCCGGGGGAGGCTGACAATCGCATCGACTACGACGGACTGTCGATCCGTACCCAACGAGTGGTGTCGCGCGTGCAGTACTTGGACAAAGGGGCGCGCCCGCACACGCACCTTGCCCGAGACGTCGATCGGTTGGTAACGAACTACGGCAGCCTTAGCGGCTCACCTGTACTTTCAGCAAACGCGTCAGGTGCCGATGTGGCCGGTCTTGTGGTACGCGCCGACCACTCTACCGGCGACATGCTCTTCCTGGACGTCGCCGCAATCTGGTCCGCACTCCAGAAAACTACGGTCTAACCCCGAGTTGCAGCAGACGCGGCTCGGCCACTCGGCCATGTTCGCGCGCTCGGTACTGGCGAAGTAGCATCAATGTGCGCGGCCACTGTGACTGCGCAACTGAACTCGATCTCGTTAGACACACACGGCAATCCATGATTTCACCTGCGCGGCGCATTCATCAAGCGTTCTTGCAGCTTGAGTTCGCTATCAAGGTGATGCGGCACTTTGAGCTCGGACATGTTGACAAGGCGCTGCTGGACAGAGACACGGTCATACGCCTTCCCGAGGGCGAACTCCGCTATCCGGAATCCTCGTTCAACACCGACCGCGACTTGGTTTTGGCCGCTCAGAACCTCTATTCGTCGGTCCTTGGCCTTTCGGCGATTTCCCTCGAAGCTGCGTTGTCTGACGCCGGCATCCGTAACAATCCCGCTGACACCTCGCCCCGAGGTGACCTGCGGACATTGGTGTACCAGATCCGCTGCACGTTCGCGCACGACATGATGTACCCTAGGTGGCAGGTCGCGGACCGCTACCTTCGTGAGTTGCGGTTCATAGTCGGAGGCAGCAAGCGCACAGTTGACCTGCGCCGACTAAACGGCCAGCTGTTCGAGCTTGAATCCGTTGGCGGTATGCTTGTCTACCTTGAGATCAAGAAGGAGCTCTTGCGGTGGCTGGTGGATCTGTCGCCGGTCGAATTGCCGCAGACGGCGGGGTCATGAGCAGTTGCCGTGATGTCTAACCAGGCGTTGATGCTGACGACCGCGGATGATTTCGGTAGCGGCGGCGGCGCCGCCGCGTTTCATTAGGAGTGCTCGCGGCAGAACGCGATCTCGTTAGGTGGTGCAAGAATACGTCGGGTCGCGTCCGGTGCTTGGAGAGCATCCCAGGAGGGAGTAAGAATGTCGAATGATGATCACTGGATCACAACCCGCATCACCAAAGCTCGGGAGCGTCATCCCTTAGTGACCGACGCTGCTTCCGCCCGGATAGATCAGTTGCTGACGGGACAGCTCAGCGAGCGGCAGCTCCCCGCGACGGAGCTCACGAGCGTTGCGATTGCGCTCATCGCGGACATGGTCCCCGCCTCCTCAAAGGCGGAGGCGAAGCAATGAGGATCAAGGCCATCCAGTTGTCGTGGTTTCGCGGCGCTGCCGATTCGGTTTCGCTCGAACTCGACTGCAAGTCGATGGTCGTCTACGGCGTGAACGGTTCGGGGAAGTCATCCTTTGTGGATGCCGTTGAGTACGTGCTCAACGACGGCAAGATCGGGCACCTCGCCCACGAGTACAGCGGCAAACGCCAAGAGAAGGCAATCCCCAACAGGCACAAACCCCAGGGCCGAAAGAGCGAGCTGAGGATCAAGTTCCAGGACGACTCTGAGCTCAAGACCGAGATCACAGAACACGGTTCCCCCACGAGCTCGGGTGCCGAGGCTGTCGCGATGCCCACTTGGGACTATCGGCGCATAGTCCTGAGGCAGAACGAGGTCGCCGCGTTCATCCACGACACCAAGGGAGTCAAGTACTCTGCCCTGTTGCCCCTCCTCGGACTGCATCAGATGGAGGTGGCAGCCGAAAACCTGCGGCAGCTCGCCAAGTCCGTCGAGGAACAGTCGAAACTCAGGGAGATCAAGGTCACGCTGAAGGAGGTCGAGACGAAGCGAAAGGCGACCTTCGGTACGGACAACGACGACCAGATTCTCACGAAGATCAAGGAACTCCACGCGAAGTATTGCGCGGACAAGGCCACCACAAAGGATGCATTGTCCCGCTGCAAGGAGCTGAAGACAGCCCTCGACACGCGGATCGTGGGATCCTCAGCCGACCAGAGGCGGCACGTGGCCCTTCAGGGTGCGGCCGAGCTCGACCTCAAGGGCCACGTCGGTGCAGTGCGCTCCGCCAGTGTAAAGCTCGCCGGCGCGGTCGAGCCGCTGATCGCCGAGAAGCTGGAGGTCTTGCAGTCGACCGGCGCGTTCGTGGATAAGCTGGGTGACGAGAAGGAGGTGAAGTGCCCGGCCTGCGGGCGGCCCGTCCCGGTCGACGCCTTCCAGGCACACGTCGTGGCTGAGCGCGAGCGCCTCCAAGAGATCATCGAAGTATTCGACATTCGGAAGGCGGCGATCGGGACTCTGTGCGACGCGGTGAAGTCGCTCAAGACCAACTTGGGCAAGGCGGACGTCAAGTCATGGCGGGACGAGATCGCCAAGGGACCTCTCGCCGACAACTTCGCGCATCTGGCGGGGATCAACGCCGAGGCGCTCCGCGCGTCCTGCGGCGAGGAAGACTTGAAGGCGTTCGAGGGCAAGCTCCTGCCACTGATCGATGCTGCGGCGTCTGCCTCCAAGGACGCGCCGCCCGACGCCCAGCAGCTCTCGACCGACAAGCAGATGGTCGAGGTGGGTAAGGCCGTTATCGCAGCCAATGAGCAGGCCGGTGCGGCGGCGCTCGCCGAGGCCCTCGTAGCCTTCATCACTTCGTTGGAGCAGGGCATACGCGCGGAGATCAGGCTGCGCTCCCAGATGGTGATCGACGAGATTTCGGCGGCTATCCAGGCGATGTGGGCGATCCTGCATCCGGGTGAGGCGATCGAGGGCGTGCGCCTCTACCTCCCTAAGGACACAGACAAGGCGATCGACATCGGCTTGACGTTCTATGGCGTCGAGCAGGAATCCCCCAGGCTCACGCTCTCCGAGGGCTACAGGAACAGCCTCGGCCTCTGCATCTTCCTGGCGATGGCGAAGCGAGAAGCGGATAAGGATCGGCCGCTGTTTCTAGACGACGTGGTCGTCAGCTTGGACCGGAACCACCGTGGCATGATCGTAGAAGTGCTGGAGAAAGAGTTCAGTGGGCGGCAGGTGGTTATTCTGACCCACGACCGCGAGTGGTACACGGAGCTGCGCCAGCAGCTTGACGGAAAGAACTGGGCGTTCAAGGCGCTCTTGCCCTACGAGACGCCAGACCTCGGCATCCGCTGGTCGCACAAGACGACGACGTTTGATGACGCGCGTGCCCAGCTCAAGGAGCGCCCGGACTCAGCCGGGAACGACGCGCGGAAGATCATGGACGTCGAGTTCGCGCTCATCGCCGAGCGCCTACAGATCAGGCTGCCATACCTGCGCGCTGATAAGAACGACAAGCGCATGGCGCACGACTTCCTGGAGCGCTTCGTAGCTGACGGGAAGAAGTGCTTTCAGAAGAGAGTGGGCGAGGGCTACGAGGTCTACACGGATGCCACCGACGCGTTGGACAATGCGGATCGGCTGCTGGTCTCCTGGGCCAACCGCGCATCACACACTTTTGATCTCGTCCGCCCAGAAGCGAGCAAGCTGATAGATGTTTGCGAGGAGGCCCTCACATGTTTGAAGTGCTCATCGTGCGGCAAGGTCGTCTGGTTCGCTGACGCGGAGAGCTCCGAGTGGGTCCAGTGCCAATGCGGCCAGATACGCTGGCGATACGGAAAGGGGTAGAAGTACTCCGGAGCGAAACGAGGAATGAGCGGATCACGCTGGACAACGGGCCCGAATTTCAGAGCAGAGCTCTCGATGCGTGGGCACATCAGCGTGGAGTCCGTCTCAACTTCATCAGGCCCGGGAAACCGGTGGAGAATGCTTACATCGAGAGCTTCAACGGCCGGCTTCGCGACGAGTGCCTCAACCAGCACTGGTTCTTATCGCTCAGCGATGCGCGGCGAACGATCGAGAGCTGGAGAGTGAGCTACAACACCGCGCGTCCGCACCGCGGGCTCGGGCGCATAACCCCAAGCCAGTACGCAGAACAATTCAAAGAGAAAAACACTGAACGACTGTCAGCTTAAAACCGGACCTAAAGAGGGGCTACCGTCAGTCGCCATCGGATCGAACTTTACTGGTGCGAGATGGGTGATGGCGTCGGACGGGTCGTGTGACCGGAGTGTTCTTGTCGCCAAGTCAAACGTTCCATTCAGAAGATTGAGCTGCATGGGATTGCGGTTTAGGTCTGACCCCGCCACGCGGATGCAGATTCCATCCGGCGTTTTTTGATTGCTGGCCGCCGCCAATGCTGCCCGGATTGCCCGGACAGACTGACTCGAGTCAACCCACCTGTTCACTTTCGTGGAATCACTTGGCGACAACTCGTATTTGGCAGATTGGTCGAGCAGGGCCTGCGCGGATTCGGTAGCCAACCGAAACGCCTCTCCTGAACGGTCAGTCGAAAAGCGCCGACCGTCCCAGAGAATCCAGCGCCCTACATCGGCATTGAGACGTAGAATCTGACCATACCTTGCGACTATCCGGAGACCATTACCTACATCGTGAAGGGAGCGCATAAGCTCGACGGCGGATTGTCGCAGTCGCTGAGAATGCGGCTTGTAATGGGCACGTTCGATAGGAACGACTTGTTTCTTTTTTGGTGTGGTAGACATAGGAGCGGGTGAATCCCGTGCGGTGGGTAGCCGTGCGGATAGATGTGGAGTTGACCCGGCTGTCTCAAATGGTCCCTGCATCACGCTGGGCGATTTAACCATTCTTCTAATCGTCTCGTGCGGGGTGTCAAATGTGTCAGGGATCAGGGCCGGCGCATAGGCTGACGTCTGCCGAACGGCTGGAGCTCCAGCACCGTGTTCGTGCGGGTGAGACGCACGTAGCGGCGGCGGTATCGGTCGGGTGTTCCGCGAAGTCCGTGCAGCGATTGCTTCGTAAGACTGGCGGGGTGAAGCCGCGGACGAACCCGCAGTCGTCATTGCGGCTGTCGCTGCCGGAGCGCGAAGAGATTTCCCGCGGGCTTTTGGCGGGCGACTCCTGTCGAGTGATCGCGACACGATTGGGGCGCTCACCGTCGACCGTATCGCGAGAGGTTGCCGCGGGCGGGGCACGGGCGCAGTATCGTGCGTGGCGGGCCGATGACAAGTCACACCGACGAGCACACCGTCCGAAGACGCCGAAGCTGGTCGCGTGCGCCCGGCTCCGCGTGGAGGTGGAGCGTGGGCTCAAACGCCGGTGGTCGCCGCAACAGATCGCCGCGCGCTTGGTCTGCGACTTTCCCGACGATCTGGAGATGCGTGTGTCGCATGAGACAATCTATCAGCCGCTCTTCGTGCAAGGGCGCGGCGCGCATTTTGCCGCGTGAGAGCGCTGACCAACCAACTGAGAGTGTCAACATGATTTCGCGTACAACCAAGTTAGTCCCAGCGATTGTATTCGCCGGGATCTCCATCGTTTGCGGGTGTTCTGACGCCCACAACACTCTAACTCCGCATGCGGACATTCACGTTGCAGGCGGCCGGCTTGTAGCAATGACTTCCTGTGGAGCGAGTTTCAGAGTGATTACCGATGAGACCGACAGCTTGATGGCCGCGTACGGGATCGGGCGGACTTCGGACACGGTTGATGTCTGCGAATCGTGGAACGGATCAGACTACGACTACCAAGCGACTGGGGCGGGTAGCTCGGACAATGTGCCGGGCTTTGGAGACACCGTGCAAACGATCACATACCAGGGCGGATACGTCACTGGTTACACCCAGAGCGGAGCAAGCGCCGCGGATCCTAGCCCGGTAGGCTCGACATCATTCGATTTTGTCCACGCAGATAATCCAACGCGGCAGGCGTCCTACGACGATCCTTACTACGGAATAAGCTCACACGATCCAGGCACCTGCCTGCAGCCGCCGTGCCCCGTGATGCTGAGGGCCCAGGACACGCCACCGCTCGGAAGCGCATCGACACTCGCTCCTTCCCGAGTGCGCTCCAACGTAGGCTTTCAGGATACACTGCTTACGAGGCACGGTATTTCGCGCCGAGGCGTACGCGCTCTTATAAACGAATCCGAAGAGATAACGCCTTCCCCCCAAGGCTATCGACGGTTTCGCGCCATCACCGGGGATGTCACGACCGTGCGAAGTATCGACCCGGTAACACAGTTGCTTATGACCGAAGAGTCAACCTCACCAAAGGAAACCATGAATGTCAGTCATAAATGGACCAAGGTGGTTGGAGGGTACATAATGGATCGGTCCGATTACGAGAGCATTGAGACGATAGATGGCAAACAAATCAGGAATTTCGGTAGCGTGCAGCTGAAGAACGTGCGAATAAGCGACCCCGCGTATGCGCCGTTAACCCTACCAATTCCGTTGAAATAGAACAAACACCTCCTCTGAACTTTTCCTGAGAGTATAGCCATGATTATCTCGATGCAACGAAAAAGCGATCATTCAGCGTGCCCTTTGTCGAAGTTATTCCGTAAAGCCCCGAACGAACTCAGAGCGAATCTCGGTGGGCGAGTCCTGTCGCGACTAGCCGGTTGGCTCCTCTTGGTGCTCGCCATTGCTTCGACTCAGCTCCATGCGCAGCTAACGTACGATCACACCAGTTTCTTGAACGGTTTCGGAAGTGATTCTACGGTCTGGCTGAATTCATATGTGGACCTTCAAATGACCCCACCGGCGTATCTGGGTCAGCGTGTCGTTTTGAAGACTCCCGGTTACCCGAATGTCGACTCGCTTAAACGCTATAGCGGTCAGGTCAGCGATATAGCGGCGTATTTGACGCGCGGCGGGCAGCACGTGTTGGTAGCACACAGCTTGGGTTCACTGGTCGCGAGGGGGGCTTACATCGATAATCCCGGAATACGTCCCGACGTGGCGGCAATTGTCGCGATCACTGCGCCTCATCAAGGGGCACCACTCGCAGATAACTTCGTTACATTGCGAAGCTTCCTGCGCGACATGCAACGGCGTATCGACGATGCGAAGACCGCCATCGCCATTGAGGCAGCCGTACTTACTAATCTGTTCTCCGTGTTCGTTCCCGAGAAAAGGACGACGGGTTTAGGACCTTCCCTGATTGCATTTCTTCTGATTAACACCTTCAACATCCCCATTGACGTCTCTAACCTGGATCAGGTTGGTGCCGCTCCGGCCTTCCGTGACTTATCGCCGGATTCAGCTGCGATTGTGCACCTCAACGCGACATTTGACGACGGCGCCATTCCTCGCGCGAATATCTACGGCACAATCCCATTTCGTAACGCCGCGCTGCGGCTTTATGAATCGTCGCGGGACATGGATGCAGACCTTCCTAGCCTTGTGCGCTGGCGAGACATCGGCCAAACAGCCTTCTCGGCTTGCAAATGGTTTGGATATGTGACCATCGTCCAATGGACACTGGGGCGGCGTTGCGCGTATGCCCGCAAGACATTAGCGAGGCTTGATGACCGGTGGGCAAAGTATGTGAATGGCTGGGATGCGAACGGCAATACTCGATACGTCCCATTTGACGGCGTCGTGCCGAATGAGCGGTCGCACTATCCGTCGACGAACGGGTTAGCGTACGAATCGCCCGTTACCTTAACCAATCATCTCAACGTCTACAAAACGCAAGCCGGCTTGAATCAGGTTGGCAATGGTATGCTTGCAGTGCTCATGCAGCCAGTTCAGGGCCCCCCTCCTCCGCCGACCGTCTCGATATCCATATCAGGGCCAACCAACCCCATCATCGGATGTCAGGATGCCTGGTTTGCGAGTGCGAGCGGTGGCGTGGCACCTTACACATACAGTTGGACGGTGAACGGATCTAGTTACGAGACATACGGCAGTAGTGAATTGGTCTATACTCCGACAGGGCCACGGCTTTTCCTCACGGCAACTGCCACCGACGCGAACGGCAATTCTGGCAGTGGCGGGTTTAGCGCTCGTTCTATGGAAGGAAGCTGCATGTGACGCGGGCTATGAGTCGAAACCGGCATCGCCCGCCTCGGGCGAGGGGCAGAGATGAAAACTATCAGATTCCGGTTTCCAGCTCACACCGATGTCGGTAAACGTTACAATGGGCTTGGAGCGCCTGTGAGCTTGAACCTTTTTGGTCGCATGACGGAATTCGTCTCTGCGCAGGCTCGACTAATTCCACTTGTTGTGGCAATCGTTGGATCGTGCAGTGATTCATCGACTGGACCCGGCGGAGGAGTTCGTGAACGCTGGTACCAAACGCAACCGGGCTATGGCCGATCGCGGCCCGCGATTAATGGAACGATGGTCTACTTCGGTACCGGCGACGGCCAAGTCATAGCTCGCGACATTAACTCAGGAGCCCAACTCTGGGCTGCCAAGGTAAGTCAGGAGGCCATCGAGGGCGCGAACCTAGTTGTTCGCACAAATGTCGTAGTTGCGGCATCGGTCTTTCATACCACGGGGCTCGACGCCCAAACTGGTCGCCAGCTCTGGCGCTACGTATCTCCCAAAGACACTGGCGGTGTTTCACCAAGCGTGGCAAGCCCTGGAAGCCTGATCGATTCGCGGATCGACGCAGACAACGACATGGTCTACATCCCCGCTTGGGGCGCCTCGGTCAGCGCAATTGACCTGCGTACTGGTGCCGTCCGATGGGTTTGGCAACCGGGAATCATCGCCGGGGATACGGCGACATCGGGGGTCTTTAGATCAGGATCGATGGGCGTGCGGGTGAGCGGAGATACTGTGTTCAGCACTGTCTGGCATGCTACTAATAGGGCCGGTGGCACCTCTGAAGCATGGCTCCTTGCTCTGGACAGGAACACCGGTGTCGAGTTCTGGAGAGTCAGGATGCCTGCGGAAGGATCTGGAGTGATGATCCAAACGGCTCCGGCTTTTTACCAAAATCTCGTAATCGTACATACAGTTTCGGCGAGGACGTTTGCCGTCGATCGCACCACTCAGCAAATCGCGTGGGAGTTTACTGCGCCCGGATACACGCTGTCAACCTTGGCCGGCCCCGAGGTTTCTGGTGACATAGTCTACGTAGACGGAGGCGATGGGCAAATTTACGCTTTACGAGCCAGCAACGGCGGGGTGCTTTGGAAGGGGATGTTTGGAGCCGCCACCATCGGGGATATGCTTGTAACCGACCGCCACATCATATTCTCGACCGGCGCTGAGCTCCACATTCTAGATCGGCAAACCGGAAAACAAAACTGGGTCATCGTCCAGCCTCATACCTCTGACCCATTGTTCGGTTCGCCCGCTCAGTTTGCGAATGGATTGGTTTTTACGACAGTAGCGGGTGCGGCTTGGTGCTTTGATGATCCGTAAGGAAACAGGCCTCGCTCCTCCGCTCTACCTCATCCTTGGTTCTTACGGGACATCTGCGTCCGAGCGGGGGGCTTGTACATCCATTCAATAAGAGAGAGCAATTCTTCATCAGTATGAGGACGGTTAAGAAGTTCCTTTGAACAGCAGCCAAATATTGAAGCAACGTAGCGTAAGAAACATTGTGAATCTGAGTATCCGAGTCTGTTGCGAACGATGCGTTCGGGGCAGTTGGAGAAACGCAAAGTCCTCAGGTTCTCTGTATATCACGGCAAGGGTCACTGATTCGAATGGAAGTGCGGCGACGGGTTCGATGACAGTGACGGTCACGACTGGATACTGCACTTAACTGACGATCCGCAGGTTGTCGAAGTTGAGATGACGGCACTCTCCCCCTCTTATGTTGCATTTATTCCGCTAATTGCGGCAATCGTTGGATCGTGCGGTGATTCATCCACTGGACCCGGTGGAGGAATTCGTGAGCGGTGGTACCAAACTCAACCCGGTTATGGGAGAGCGAGACCCGCCGTTAATGGAACAGCGGTTTACTTCGGGACGGGCGACGGCCAAGTCACAGCTCGCGACATTAATTCCGGAGAAGCACTCTGGAGCGCCAAAGTAAGTACTGAGGGGATTAAGGGCGCGAACTTGATTGTACGCTCGAACATCTTAATAGCTCCGTCGGTGTTTCACACTGTGGCCCTCGTGGCCGCACGGCTGGCGGCCATCACCACGCCTTTGCAATCGGCATCGCTAGAGGCGCCGTAGCCTCGTCGCCTCGGGTGTGAAACGTGATCTGTCCGAGGGAAGAAATCACGACCGCTCGGCGCCGGGAGTCTCCTGCTCTTGGAGCAGGAGTCCCGTTAGAGTTGCGGGCAAAGGCAAACCATCCGGGCGCAGTTCTCCCGACCGATTCCGCGAGCGAAGTTGCATCATTGATCGGCAAATAAGAATCCACCGTGCGGTATTGAGCACTCAAACCGTTCCTAAGATCCGTGCAGTACTGGTCCTGTGAACATGGTCCTAGATCGTCCGTGTTTTGCACCGTGGTCAGCGCTCAGTTCTTGCATCTTCGTAAGGCGACTGTCCTGGGGTCCGTCTTCTCACGTTTAAGCAGACAGTCTAAGGACGATTTGCGTGGGCCCCGGAGCGGCTCAGCATACGTGTAAGCGCAAAGCAACACGGGCGCCTAGCATGGAGGACTAAGATATGGCCTGTCGCGTACGCCTAGGGCTCGCGGTCATCTTGTTGGGAGTATCGGCTTGCCACACTTGGGCGCACGTTCGCACGCCGGAAGAAGCAATTGCGCGCGCTGGGACGGGAACGATTCAAGTCACGAAGACTGATTTATCCGTCGTATTGATCCAGTCCACTACAATCATTCAGGACACCCTGATAGGTACCTCGGTCGACCGCGAGCATATCCGAGTGGCAATTCCGATGCGCGAGGTTAGCGGCGTCGCCACGCAGGAGGTCAGCCTGTGGCGGACCGCCGGAGCCGGGTACCTTACAGTCGTAGGTGCGCTGGGCATCGCGTTACTAATTTTCACCTTTCAATGGTTAGGGGCCTCTTCGCTACTCGCACCTTAAGATCCAACATCCAACCTCGCTTTGGATCTCGCTTACTGGGGAGCTTTTGGATGTAGCGGCCGTGTCGGCTTATCCCGTGGCCCATTCCATCGAACTCAATTGCCAGCCGGGGTTTTCCTTCGCCTTCAACTAGGACGTAATCGACTGTCGTTTTGTGAAGGAATGACAGTTCTTCAGCCGCGAGCAAATGAGGGTCTAGATCGATCAGGTTCGCGAACGGAACATGCGGGTAGACGTGATAGTGCGGCTCCCAAGAGCCACTGATGGCCTGGAAGAGTTCCTTCTCCGACGTGCTATCGAAAATGCTCTCTCTCGGCTGCACGCGACAACTATAAAAGGAAAACGAAGCATGAGAGCGGGGGTGAGTTTGGGGTGTGTTTCTCGCTGCAACCCCCGATATTGATGTCGTCCCGATATTGATGTCGTAAAGAATCGGCACCGACGCTCGATTCCCCTATGAAGTCCGGCAGATTGCCTGAGTTAGGAAGTATGTTGCCCTGCTTTGGGAGTAGGAGGTTCCAGATTGGTGTCGGTTCAGGTGTCGGTTGGATGCGGACATCACCGGACATCGGGGCAGGGGTGCACAGGACATTTCGCGGTCCGTCATAGTGAAATGAGGACATCTTGTCCGAATTCCTGCCTATACTTTCAAGCCTGGAAAGTGTGTGTACGTTAATAGCGTACCGTGGGTTCTCCGGGAATTCTTGCACGAAGCAGTTCTGCATCCCCGAGAGAGGGCCAGACGGCGCCCCTCCGCCTCACGGTTCACAAACCGGGGCCTTAGTGACCGCTCTTGCGGCCCGGGTGACCGGGGTCCCGATCCTGGTCACCCACCATGGCCACCACGGCCATCCCCATGATCGCCTCCGTGCCGGTACCCAAGTCACCGACCTGGGTACCGGTGATTTGTTCTTCCTGATCAGGCGGCCATCTTGCGGCAAGCCTCGCCGCAGCGACGGCAGGAGTCGGCGCAGCGCTTGCATTGCTCCATGTCGTGCGCGCCGCATTCCTTCGCACACCAGTCGCAGATGTCCGCGCACAGCTTGCAGAGCTGCTTGGCGAACGGACTGTGGCGGGCGATCGCATCGGCGCACAGCCGGCAGATCGCCGCACACTCAATACAGCAAGCGGGACAGGCGTTGGAGCTGGCCTTGCCGGCCATAAGCGCGAAACAGTGGCCGCACTCCGTCGCGCAGTCGTTGCAGGCGGCGATGCAATTCTTGGCTATTTGGTCCAGATAATC
>CABEAH010000112.1_pt1 | contig 15635 bp, 12 predicted proteins | sample 3132331 | NCBI WGS metagenome assembly CABEAH01 (sample SAMEA5534343, study PRJEB31848) | metagenome | biome: tundra; feature: field; material: soil | place: USA | collected 2013-05 | depth 0.45 m | reverse complement strand
ATGCAAGAAATACGACCGCGCCAGTCAGATCGCTGGGTTCTCCCCAACGACCCGCTGGAATCCTTCCTAGTATTTCGGCCGACCGCTTCGCGTCCTGCCGCAGTGCTTCGGTGTTGTCGGTTCGAAAATATCCCGGCGCGACCGCGTTCACCTGCACCCCATCCCTTGCCCATTCGTTCGCCAGCGCTTTCGTCAGTCCCGCGATTGCGTGCTTGCTCGCCGTGTAGGCAGGAACGGTAATGCCGCCGCTGAACGAGAGCAGCGAAGCAATGTTTATGATCTTCCCCTTGTGTCGCGCCACCATCAGCCGGCCGATCCGTTGCGACAGGATGAAAGCCGAATCGAGATTCGTACGCAACACATAATCCCAGTCTTCGAGAGAGTAGTCAGTTGCCGCGCTCCTCCGGATCGTGCCGGCGTTGTTGACCAGGATCCCGATCTCGCCCACGACTTTTTCTGCTTCATCAGCGAGCGACTGTACCGCGTCGCGCACGGACAGATCCGCCGCGAGCTCCCACGACTCTCTACCGAGCTTCCTGATTGCGGCCGCCGTATTTGCGGCGCCGCCGCGCCGGGAGCTGACGCAGATGACATTCGCTCCCGCTTCCGCAATCGAAATCGCGATAGCCTTGCCGAGGCCTCTGCTCGCGCCGGTCACCAGAGCGGTTTCACCTTCCAGGGAGAAGAGGCGCGCCCCGCTCTCGCTCATCGCCCGAGCTCCAGCGCCGCCATAATGAATGGACCAACGCCCTTGTAGTCGTCCGTCACGACTGGCTCGCTCACGTAGTACGCGTACGATCCATCACGATACGATCCATCCTTTCGCGGCGCGCCCCCCAAACCGGCGACCTGGCAAATGTTCGTCAGGGACACGCGGCCATCAGCACCCGTCTTGACCAGATTCGACACCAGGCCGTCGAATCCGCGCTCAGCGATAACGCGATAATTCGCCTGCAGATACCCGAGCCGCGCTCCTTTGCCGAGCGCGTAGACGAACATGCTCGACGCAGAGGCCTCGAGATAATTTCCGCGCCGGTTCGGCTGATCGAGCACCTGCCACCACAATCCGCTGACTGGATCCTGAACCTGCGCGACGGCGGCGGCGAGATCCTGCACGGTGCGTATCAACTCGCCGCGGTCGCGATGATTGGCCGGCAGATAATCGAGAGCCTCGACCGCGGCGAAGAGATACCATCCCACCGCGCGGCCCCAGAAGCTCGCGGAGAGACCGGTCGCAGTGTCGGCCCAGGGTTGAGAGTGCGTTGCATCCCAGCCGTGATACATTAATCCCGTGCGTGGGTCGCGCGCGTGTCGAGCGAGAAGGAGAAACTGGCGGACGACGTCGTCGTACGCCGCCGAGTCACCGAACGCTCGCCCGTACTCGGCGTAGAACGGTTCCGCCATGTACAAGCCATCGAGCCACATCTGCTGGGGATAGATCTTCTTGTGCCAGAATCCACCCTCGCTCGTGCGAGGCTGTGACCGCAACTGATCGCGCAGCAGATCCGCCGCGCGCCGGTATCGCGCTTCATGCGTCTCGTTCCAGAGCGGAAAGAGCAGCCGTCCCTCCGCGATCTGATCGAGGTTGAACTCATCGGCCTTGTACCCCGTGATGGAGCCGTCGGGCTGGACGAGCCGATCGATGTTGGATTTCACGTAAGAGAGTAGCGCTGAGTCTCCGCGAGCTTCGCCCACTCGCTGAATCGCGAGAAGAACGACGCCGGCCGTGTAATCCCACCGCGGATGAACCCGCGGATTTCTTTCAACGACGGCGCTTGCGAATCGTACCGACCAGGGGAGGACCTGTCTGCCGGCTGGCGCAGGCTGAGCGAGAGCTGTTCCGCTCCAGGCCGTAATCACCGCGGCGAAGCAGAGGCACCAGCCCAGCTCGCGTGCCACAATAGAAGCTGCTCTCACGCCGTAACCAGCACGCCGTTGATGCGCGTGTTGCGCAGCTCGAGGTTGGTCACCCGCTCAACGACGCTCGGATTCTTGACGTTCATGAAGGTGCAGTCGACAAGCCTGATGTCGTCGATCGTCGATCGCTCGAGGCCGCGCGCATAAATCGCGTAGGCGCTCCGGGCGCTGGTGACTCGCAGCATCTCGACATCGCGCACGACCGGAACGAACGCGCCCTTCGGTCCCTCCTCGTAATAGAAGTCGATCGACAGTACCGCATCGGCTACCTCACCGACGGTGACATCCCGCATGTAGATGTGCTCGAGGGTGCCGCCTCTCGCCGCGTTGTTCTTGAGGCGGAGGGCCCGATCCAGATGCGGACTGTCCATTCGGCAGCGCTCGGCGAAAACATTGCGAACTCCGCCGGAAATCTCACTGCCGATCGTAACGCCTCCGTGACCATCTCGCATCTCGCAGCCGCGGACGATGATGTTCTCGCTCGGAACTGCAATTCGCCGTCCGTCAGCGTTGCGGCCGCTCTTGATCGCGATGCAGTCGTCGCCGGTGTTGAAGAAGCAATTCTCTATCAGAACGTCCCGGCAGGACTCCGGATCACAGCCATCGTTGTTCGGGCCGAGGCTCGAGATGGTTACCCTCCGCACGGTGACGTTGCTGCAGAGAACGGGATGAAGCTCCCACATCGGAGAGTTCCGAACCGTCACGCCTTCGATCAACACGTTTCGGCAGCGATAGAACTGGATGAATTGCGGGCGCAGGTAGTCGCCTTCCCCGAATGCGCGCTGCGCGACTGGCACGCCCTTCTCCGCCATATCGAATAGGCGCTGCCGCGCTTCATTCTGACGAGGGTCACCCTTCTTCCAGCCGAACTCGGCGTTCCCTTTCCAGGGCCACCAGTGAGAGTTGTCAGACTGCCCGTCGAGAGTTCCCTCTCCGGTTATCGCTACGTTCGTGCGGTCGAGCGCGTAGATGAATGGAGAGTAGCCAAAATATTCCACGCCTTCGAAGCGCGTCAACACGGGCGGTAGGTATTTCGCCGGGTTCTGGCTGAAAGCGATGGTCGCGCCGTTCCCGACGTGAAGATTTACTGCATCGAGAAGATGGATGGGACCGGTGAGATACCGCCCGGCCGGAACGACCACGCGCCCGCCCCCGGCCTTGCTGCACTCCTCCACAGCGCGGCGGAATGCATTTGTGCAGTCGAACATTCCATCCCCGGCAGCGCCATAGTTTCGAACGTCGAAATCCCGCGCGGGGAATACTGGCGGCACGATTCGCTGGAGAATTCCGGGAACGAGATCCCAACCGGACGCGTCCGCACGCGTTGAAGCCGCAGCTCGATTCGAGACACGCGCGCACGCTGTGAGGAATCCCGGCGTGATAGCGACGCCACTTGTCGCCAGGGCGACCTGCCTGAGAAAATCCCTCCTCGTGCGCCCGCGGCTACCAATATCCGTCACGTCAGCTCCTCCTCACGGCGCGCGTCGAGCTCCCGACGCGCGCATTCGCGTGCGCGCGCGACCATTTCTCGTAGTCACGAAGCGCGCTCACCGGTGCGTAAGTGTACCAGCCGTACCCGCGCCGTCTGTCCTTCAGCTGGCGCCAATCGTATAGCTTCACGCCGTTGCGATCGCTGAAGATGGGGCGGTTCGTCCCGATCTCGTACATGCGCGCCCATATCGGACCCGCGCCGGGCGACTCGTGCAAGCCAGACGCGGCGTCGTAAGTGTAATCCGACAAGCTGTTTGCCTTGAACCAGTCAGCGGCGGCGTTGACGGACGCGACAATCAGTGGAGATGGCGATGGAAGTCGCATCAGGAAGCGCATGATGTTCACGCTCTCCTGCGCGCTCAGCGATGTCAGCTCATAGCTCCGCGCGCTCGTCGGCTCAAGCGTGAGCGGATCGTGCTGCTGGCCCCAGACAGTGAGCTTGCCATCCACTTTCACTTGCGCGCGCAGCACGCATTCGACTCCCGCATCTAAAGAGGATCGTGCGCGCGCTCGCTGCTCCGTCGAGGCGTATGGAAACCGGCCCGCCGCGACCTCCTGCAACAGCTGCATGACGTTGGTAGTCGCATCGTCGTTGAAAGTCGCGGCATCGTGATAGCTGCCCGCCAAGGGCCAGACCTGCGGCCAGCACCCGTTCGGGAACTGTGCGGCGAGCAGATACTCGAGGCCACGAAGAAATGCGCTGCGGTACCGCGCGTCTGGCCGCACGCTGTCCGCCAGAGCGAGGAACCACATCTCCGAGGTCGTTGCGCCATTGTCGATCGTGGAGATCCACTGCCACTGCGCGCTCTCCGAGAAATAGCTCTCTCCCGGCGCGCGCGGATGCTGTGCGAAGTCGACGTGCTTCGACCACCCGCCGTTCGGCGCCTGGAAGGTGAGGATGTTGTCGGCCAGGCGCCGCACGCTGTCCGTCGCGAACCATGCGGGAGTCATGGCCTTCGTGATCTCGAATCCGGCAACGTACGGCGCTCGCACCATCGCGCTCCTTCCCACGCTCCTTCCCACGCTCCGAAGCTCGGCATTCATATCCGCTGTGTCAGCCGCGCGCCTTAGCTCTGATCTCCTCACGTACTCTCGCCACGCCGTACGCTCGGCCATCGGAAGCGAATCGATCCTGCTCACGGGCAGAAGCGGAATCGTATCGTGCGCGGCGCGATACGCTGGAAGCTGGCTGATCGAGTCCATCGGGTTCCTGCCCGATACCGGCTGCTGGCCGACGGCGCTGCAGCCGATTGCCGCGAGCACGCCTACTACGCAGTACCGACCCTTACGCATTGTCCCTGACGTCGAGATTTACCTGCTGAACCCGCGGAACCAGCAGATGGATGATGAGCAGCGCGGACACATAGGCCAGCCCGCATACTATGAAGATCGGCGTATAGTCATCCCCGTTCGCCTGCAGAACGAGACCAGTCACACGCTGGAACAGAACTCCGCCCATCGCCCCCGCGAATCCGCCGATTCCGACCACGGTCCCTAGTGCCCGACGAGGAAACATGTCGCTTGCCAGCGTGAAAATGTTCGCCGACCACCACTGGTGCGCCGATGCTGCCACGCTCACGATTGCTACACTCAGCCACAGCCCATTTGCGGCGGGCGCGAACATCGTCGGCAGAATCGCCACGGCGGCTATGAGCATCGTCGTCTTGCGCGCGGCATTCACCGTCCAGTGCCGCTTGATCAGCGCGCCCGAGAGCCATCCCCCGAAAACCGAACCGATATCCGCGAATACATAGATCGCGATCAGCGGCAGCGCGATGCTGGCGAGCTTGATTCCGTATCTCGAGTCGAGAAACTTCGGCAGCCAGTACAGATAGAACCACCAGATCGGATCGGTCATGAACTTTCCGATCGCGTATGCCCACATCTGCCTCTGTTTGAGAAGGGCCGACCATTTCACAGGGGTGGTCGATTCGCGTGGGTCGCTCTGAATCAGAGCGAGCTCGCCGGCGGATACCCTGGGGTGCTCCTGCGGCCGGCGATAAATCGGAAGCCAAAACAGGAGCCAGACGAAGCCGAGCGCGCCTGTCGCGATGAAAGCGGCACGCCATCCCCACGTCAATGCGATCCACGGGACGATCAGGGGCGTGATGATCGCCCCGATGTTCGAGCCGGCATTGAATATTCCCGTCGCGAATGCCCGCTCGCGAACCGGAAACCACTCCGCCACCGTCTTGATCGAAGCGGGAAAGTTTCCGGATTCGCCCACGCCGAGCGCGAAGCGCGCCAGCCCGAACCCCGTGACGGTGTGGACAAGCGAGTGCCCGATTGCCGCGAGGCTCCAGACTACGACCGAAAACGCGAACCCGAGTCGCGTTCCGATCTCGTCCATCAGCCGGCCCGCACCGAGATAGCCGAACGCGTAGGCGAGCGTGAACCACGAGACGATCGCGCCGTATTGCGCTTCGGACCAGCCGATGTCCTTCTGCAGCGTCGGCGCAAGAATTCCGAGCACCTGCCGGTCCACGTAGTTGATCGTCGTCGCAAAAAAGAGAAGGGCGCATATCACCCAGCGATAGCGCGTCATTCCTTCTTTCGTCGTAGTTACGGGCTCAGCGCTGTACTCGCCCACTCCCCTCTCCTTTCATCAGAGCCTCCACCTCGGCGACGCCAACTCGGTTGAAATCGCCGAGTATGGAGTGCTTGAGGCAGGACGCGGCAGCGGCGAATTCGAGCGCGCGCTGGTCATCGCTGTACGTGATCTCGCCGAAAATAAAGCCGGCGGCGAATGAATCGCCCGCTCCGACTCTGTCCACGATGTTGGTGATCTCGTACTTGCGGCTCGTCAAGGACTTCTTGCGATTGTGCAGAATCGCCGACCATCCGTTGTGGTCGGCGCTGTGACTCTCGCGCAGCGTGATCACCTGCTTCTCGAGATTGGGGAACTCGCTCAAAACCTTTTCCGCCAACCGGGAGTATCGCTCGATATCCAGCTTCCCCTTCGAAACGTCGGCGTCGATCTCGATCCCGAGCGCCTTCTGGCAGTCCTCTTCGTTGGCGATGCCGATGCTCGCATTCGATACGATCTCGCGCATCACCTCCGGCGCCTTCTTTCCGTAGCCCCACAGATTCTTCCGGTAGTTGTAATCGCACGACACGGTGATCCCCTTCGAGCGCGCCGCCTTCACGGCATCGAGCGAAACGGCTGCCGCCGATGCGCTGATCGCGGGCGTGACGCCACTGATGTGAAGCCAGCCCGCGCCTTTTAGGATCGCGTCCCAGTCGAAGTCTCCGGGCTTGGCCGCTGCGATCGAAGATCCGGCGCGATCGTAAGTGACCTTCGACGCGCGCTGGTTCGATCCCGATTCGAGGAAGTAGATCCCTATTCTATCGCCAGCTCTCTTTATGAAGCTCGTGTCGACGCCGAACTTCCTGATCTCGCTGATTGCGGAGTCGCCGAGGGGGTTCGCCGGAAGCGACGTCACGAACGAGACCGGCAGCCCGAAGTGAGCCAGTGAGACCGCGACATTGGCCTCCGCGCCTCCAAACGTCGCTTCGAGCATCGGCGATTGCAGCAGTCGCTCGAATCCCGGTGACTTGAGGCGCAGCATGACCTCGCCGAAGGTCACGATGCGCGTCATCAACCTTCCTTCTTCACTGCCTGCGCGGTTACGACTGACTTCCGAACCTCATCACGAATTCGATCGAATTGACCCGCAGCGATCCAATCAGGCGGTGCGATCCAGGAGCCCCCACACGCGATAATCCGCGGATACGAGAGATACGCTGGAAGGTTGGAGAGATTGATTCCGCCGCTCGGCAGGAAGTCGATCTTTCCGTATGGTGCCGACATCGCCTTGAGATACGCCATTCCGCCCAGCAGTTCAGAGGGAAAGAACTTCATCACCGACAGTCCACGGCTCAGAGCAAACTCGATTTCGGTGGGCGTCGCGACCCCGGGAAAAACGGGAATCCCGTGCTGGACGCAGTAATCAACCATCGCCGCACCGAACCCTGGTGCGACCACGAACTGCGCCCCCGCACTGCGCGCATCCTCGGCCTGTTGCGGCGTGAGCACGGTGCCAGCCCCCACGAGTACTTTCGGACACTCGCGGGCGATCCTTTCGATCGCCTTGAGCGCACTCGCTGTGCGGAAAGTGATTTCCGCGCACGGAAGGCCGCCCGCCTCAAGCGCGCGAGCGAGTGGGACCGCGTTCGCCGGGTCATCGATGACAATTACTGGAATGAGGCGATTCTTTCGAAGACGCTCGACAACGCTCGCGATCCCTTTGCTTTCGGAGCCGCCGACGCCAGACGGCGTTGAAGTCGCCGCACCAGTGGCTTTCACGAAAACGCTCCCTGAGTAGATACTCCGCCGACGAGATGGGCAACGAGAGCGCTCCGCGATCCGTTGCGCGCGATGCTGGTGATCTGCTCCGTAACGAGATCCGCGAATCCGTCCAACGCTGTCAGATCAGTTCCCCAGAGAGGCGCATCGCTGCAGACGGTGCGAACCAACGCCGCGAACGAGTCATCCGCATCGTCGAACTTCTCCCAAGCCGCCCGGACGATTCTGGCCTCATCGTCGGGTGGCACCGGCAGACCTGCCGCCGCCCGCTGAGTCTGGATATCTCCCCTCAAGAAAAACAGAAATGCCGCAAACCCGAGCGCGAGAGCGGCTGGCGGGTGTCCTCGGCTGTTAGTGTACGAAACGATCGAGGGAATGACGCGCACGCGCATCTTGGTGGTGCCGTGAAGAGTGATGCCCATCAGCGCATGGGCGATGAAGGTATTCGAGAAGCGCTCCAGCACTTCGCGCGCGAATTCTTCCGCGCCAGAGGTATCGACACTCGGAACGATCTCGTCCATGATCACGTGGCGAGCGAAGCGTCCAACATCCCTGTCCAGCATCGCATCCGACACCGTTTCACAGCCGCAGAGAAGCGCGACTGACACCATCGCGGTGTGGCCGCCGTTCAGGATGCGAACCTTTCGCTCGCGATAAGGCGCGACGTCGTCCGTCAGCAACACCCCAGGGTCGGCTGCGAGAGACTCGAGGCGCCGTCGCGACTTCGAATCAGTCTTGATTGCGAACAGACGATAAGGCTCGCATATCGTGACCAGCTCGTCACGATATCCAAGCTCGCCTTCAATCTCGCTCGATCGCTTTCCCCTCGGTGTGCCCGACACGATCCGGTCAACAAGCGTGTCGCAGAAGCTCACGCTCTCCTCGATCCATCGGGTGAACCGCCGATCGAGCTCCCACTTTCGAGCGAGCTGCATGACGATTTCTCGCAATCTCGGACCGTTCTGCTCGATCAGCTCGCAGGGAAGAACAGTTACTCCCTTCGCGGAGTCGTAATCGAACTCGCGCGCGCGCTCGTACAGGTAGCGGGTAAGTTTGCCTGGAAAGGAGCGTGGTGGCTTCAGGTCCGGCCGGTCGCTCGAGTCAAACACGATTCCCACTTCGGTCGTGTTCGAGAAGATCATCTCGATCAGAGGATCGCGCGCGACCGCAAGCACTTCATCCCACTCCGTCGTTGCCGAGAGCGCCCTGCTAACCGATGCAACGACGCGATGCTCGCGCACCTGCTTTCCATCCACAATCCCCTCGACTACCAGCGTGTAGAGCCCATCCTGTGCGTTCACCAGGTCGTCGCGCCCACTCCCGGTCGATCCGATCGCGACCACCCGTCCGTTGAACTTTCCTTCACGGTTCGCCGCGTCGACGAAGTAGTCGATCAATCCCCGGAGAAGCGCGCCCGTTCCGAACTGCACTGCCCGTTCAGGAAGTGCGAGCAACGGCGCGTCTGGCAGTGCCACATCCACCTTTGAAGTGAAATCCCCCGCTCCCACGAGCCGGGCGTCGAGCGCGGGAACGCGAGGCATCAGAGCGTCACCCCTTCCTTCCAGATGGCGATCTCTCTGTAGCCCTGCTCTTCGTTTCGCGCGTGCTTCCGGCCGGATGCAATGTCCAGCACCAGCTCGAGGAGTTGGTCGGCGAGCTCGTCCTGCGTTGCAGTACCATCCAGCAGTCCGCCAGCGCTGAAGTCGATCCAATGCGGCTTCTTCGCCGCGATTGCGTTGTTGGAGGAGATCTTTATCGTGGGGACCGGAAACCCGAGGGGAGTTCCGCGTCCTGTCGTGAAGAGCAGGAGCGTCGCCCCGCTCACGACCATCGCGGTCGAAGAGACGCCGTCGTTTCCAGGGGACTCGAGCAGCGACAAACCCGACGTCGGGGCCTGCTCTCCGTATCGCAGCACTTTGCGCACGGTCGCACGGCCTCCCTTCTGTATCGCGCCGAGTGATTTCTCCTCTAGCGTGGTGAGTCCGCCTTCCTTGTTGCCGGGCGACGGATTCTCGTAGATCGGCTGGCCGTGCCGGATGAAATAATCCTTGAATCCATTGATCATCGCGACGAGATCGTTGAACACGCCTTCGCCCGCCGCGCGTGACATCAGCACCTGCTCGGCGCCGAACATCTCGGGGACTTCGGTTAGGAGAACACCGCCGCCGAATCCGGTGATGCGGTCGGCGATCCTTCCCACCAGCGGATTGGCGGTAATCCCGCTGAAGCCGTCCGAGCCACCGCACTTGTGACCGAGGATCAGCTCGGATGCGGGACATTCTTCGCGCCGGTCGTGCTGCATCCTTTCCATCAGTGATCCCAGCGCCGAGCCGCCTTCCTCGATTTCGTCCATCACGTCCTGGCTGTTGAACACCTTGAGACGCGACCGGTCGACGTCGCTCGCAAGCGCGAGCAGCGAATCGATCTGATTGCTCTCGCAGCCGAGGCCGAGCACGAGAACGCCGCCGGCGTTGGGGTGGCGCATGAGACCGGCGAGCACGCGCTGCGTATTGTGGAGATCGTCGCCAAGCTGGCTGCAGCCATACGGGTGCGAGAACGCGTGGACGCCGTCTATGTTTGGTCCGACCTTGTCGGAGGCCCCGCGAGCAATGCGCTCCGCCGCGTGATTCACGCAGCCGACGGTGTTCAGGATCCAGATCTCATTCCGAGTCCCGACCCGAGCGTTCGCGCGGCGGTAGCCCATAAAACTGGGGATCTCTCTCCCGCTGTTCTTTGAGTCTGCAGCGGCAACATCGCGCCGGGGCTCATAGCGGTATTCCACCGAGCCCGAAAGTGCGGTCGTGAGGTTGTGCGAATGTACCCAGTCACCGGTCTTGATATCCGCGGTCGCGTGCCCGATCGGGAATCCGTACTTGCGCACCGTGTCCCCGCTCGCGATATCGCGCAAGGCGATCTTGTGGCCGGCGGGAATGTCTGCCCGCGCCCCAACCCGAATATCGCCGATCGCGACGGATTGATCAGCGCGCACCTGAGTCACCAACACGGCGACATCGTCCGACGGATGGATGCGGATGGCGTGCGGCCGCTCGACCGCCTTCGCGGTTTGCACCGCGCGCTCCGCTACCGTCACGCCGCCGACTCCTTCCCCTCGGCGGACTTGGCGGTGCCCGGATCCTTGAGCTTGTAGGTGTCACGTGCGAGATCGTAGGCGAGCGCGCGCGCCATTTTGTGCGCATCCCCAAGATCGACGACGTGCCGCGCTACCAGTCCACCCAGCCAGTTCGCATCGACGCGACGCGAGAGATCGTGTCGAGCAGGAATCGAGCAGAAGGCGCGCGTGTCGTCGTTGAACCCGGCGGTATTGTAGATGCCGGCCGTCTCGGTAACGGTCTGCCTGTACCGCGTCATCCCTTCGATGGAATCGTGGAACCACCACGGCGGGCCGAGCCGCACCGATGGATAATGACCAGCGAGAGGCGCCAGCTCACGCGCGTACGTCGATTCGTCTAGAGTGAACAGGACGAGCGTCAATTTTGGGTCGTTGCCGTAGGCGTTGAGGAGCGCGTGCAGATTACGCGTGTACTCAGTCCCAACGGGAATGTCACCGCCCTTGTCGGCGCCATACCGCCTGAAGATCTGTTCGTTGTGATCCCGATACGCTCCGGGGTGGATCTGCATCACGAGTCCGTCTTCGACCGACATCCGAGCGGACTCCATCAGCATGTGCGCCTCGAAGCGGCGTTGATCATCGAGGCTTGCGCGCCCGCGAAGGGCGCGCTCAAACAGGGATTCGGCGTCAGGGTCGGAGAGACGCTCCGCATAGGGCTCGACGACCGCGTGGTCCGAAGCCGTCGCGCCCATCGATTTGAAGAACTCTCGCCGTTCCTCGAGTGCATTGATGAACGAGCGATAGCTGGTGACATCGCGATCCACCGCTTCCCCTAGCGCATCGATCTCCTGCTGCCACTCTTCGCCGGCTATGCGGAACACGGCATCCGGCCGGAAACACGGGAGCACTCTCCCCTTCCAGCCTGAGTTTCGGAGCGCTTGGTGATGCTCAAGAGTGTCCGTCGCCTTGTCCGTCGTGACCAGAACTTCGATGTTGAACCGCTTGAACAGTGTGCGGGGTAGATATTCGGCGCTGGAAAGCCGATCCAGGATCTGGTCGTAAATGCGCGACGCGGTCTCGCTGGCCAGGCGAAGGTTGACGCCGAAGAGCTCGTATAGCTCATAGTCGAGCCACACGCCGGTCGGCGTTCCACGGAAGAGATAGTAATGGTCGGCAAAGATCTGCCAGATGCGGCGCGGATCGCTCGCGACGTGCGAACCATCCCGCTTGGGAATTCCCAGCTCCTCGAGTCGAATGCCCTGCGAATAGAGCATCCTATAGATGTAGTGGTCCGGCGTGATGAGAAGCGCCGTCGGCTCGGGAAAGGCGGAGTTTTCCGCGAGGAGCGCGGGATCGACGTGCCCGTGAGGGCATACGAGCGGGAGTAGGCGCGTTTCCTCGTATATCTCCCGCGCCGCGCGCCGAATTTCCGGGTCGCTGTCGAAAAAGCGGTCGGGACTGAGGAGCGGGGAGGCCGAGCGATCGCGGCCGATTCCGATGGTGGGCGTTCTCACCTTATGAATATGACTCCGGACCTCGTGAGCGTGAACCAGATACAGGAAGTTAGCAATTAGCTCCGCTAAAGAACAAACTAATATTCGCTCCCTTCGTGCGCGAACGAGAAGAGTCGCAGACCCTCGATGTTCCCCGTCGCGCGTTACTTCACTGTCGAGTCGGGGCCCGTCAACCCCCGCTGTTTGAGAAGCGCCTCAACATTCGGGTCGCGGCCGCGGAAGTTCCGGTACAGGGTCGCCGCATCTACCGTTCCTCCCTTCGAGAGAATCATGTCGCGGAATCTCTGGCCGTTCTCGCGCGTGAGTCCCCCGTGCTCCTCGAACCAGGCGAAGGCATCGTCGTCGAGAACCTCGCTCCAGATGTACGCGTAGTAGCCAGCCGCGTATCCGCCGCCCCAGATGTGGGAGAAGTAGGTGCTGCGGTAACGGGGTGGGACTTCCGGAACATCGACCATGAACCGCTTGAGCGAAGCGGCCTCGAATTCACCAACGTTCTGCTGTGGCGCGCTCGCCGGCAGCGTGTGCCATGCCATGTCCAGCAGTGCGGCGGCGACCAGCTCGGTCGTGGCGAATCCCTGATTGAATGTCGTTGAGCGTTTGATCTTGTCCACGAGGGCCTGGGGCATCGGCGCGCCCGTCTGATAGTTCTTCGCGTAGTTGGCGAACACCGCGGGGTCGACTGCCCAGTGCTCGTTGAACTGCGAAGGGAACTCCACGAAATCGCGGGGGACACTCGTCCCCGACAGAGTCGGATACTGCGTGTTGGCGAACATCCCATGCAGCGCGTGGCCGAACTCGTGGAACATCGTCGTCACGTCGTCGAACGTCAGTAGCGCGGGCTGTCCGGGCGCCGGCTTCGTGAAGTTCGCGACATTGAATATCACGGGCTTGTTACCCATGAGCCCCGACTGATCCACGAAGTTGTCCATCCACGCGCCGCCACTCTTGTTGTCGCGCTTGAAGTAGTCGTTGTAGAAGAGCGCCAGCGATTTACCATCCGCATCGAACACCTCGAACACGCGCACATCGGGGTGATAGACCGGGATATCCTTCCGCTCCTTGAAGGTGATTCCGTACAACCGGTTCGCCGCGAAGAACATTCCGTTCTGCAGGACGTTATTCAGCTCGAAGTACGGCTTGATCTGCGATTCATCCAGCGCGTATTCGGCCTTCCTCACCTGCTCGGCATAGTACTGCCAGTCCCATGGCTGAAGCTTGAATCCGCTATTCTGCGCATCGATCAGGGACTGCATCTTCGCCGCCTCGCCGCGTGCGCGAGCGGTTGCCGGGGCCGCGAGGTCAGTCAGCAGGCCGATCGCCGCCTCCGGAGTCTTGGCGCCCTGGTTCTCGAGCACATACGCCGCGTACGTGGGATAGCCGAGGAGCGCCGCACGCTGCGCGCGAAGCTGCGCGAGGCGCTTGATGGTATTCCTGGTGTCATTGGTATCGCTGTGCTCCGTGCGCTGCGTCGAGTTCTCGAACAGTCGCTGCCGCACCGCGCGATTCTCGAGCGACGCCTGCGCCGGCTGCTGCGTGGTGTTCTGCAGTGGAATCACCCACTTACCCGTCAGCCCGCGCTCCTTTGCCTTCTCGGCGGCGGTTGCGATCTCCGCCTCGCTGAGTCCCGCGAGCTGCGACCGGTCGTCGATCACGAGCGCGCCCACCTTGGTTGCAGCGAGCAGCTTGTTGGAGAAGTCGGTGGCGAGCTTCGACTGCTCCTGGTTGAACGCGCGCATGCGTGTCTTGTCCGACTCCGACAGCTCGGCACCGGCGCGTACGAAGTCACGATGATAGCGCTCGACCAGGCGCAGCTGCTCGGGCGTGAGACCGAGCGTGGCTCGGCTGTCGAAGAGAGTCTTGACGCGCTGGAACAGCCTGTCGTTGAGGTAGATCGCGTCGTTGTGCGCGGCGAGCCTGGGAGCCTCCTCGGTCTGGACCTTCTGCAAAGTGTCGTTGATGTTGGCACCAACCACCGCGAAGAAGACCTTGGACGCGCGGGTGAGAAGCGCGCCCGAGCGTTCCATCGCGGTAATCGTGTTCTCGAATGTCGGCAGCGCGGCCTGGTTCGCGATGGCCTCCATCTCGGCGATATTCTGCCGCATTCCTTCCTCGAGCGCCGGCTGGTAGTCGGTGTCGCGAATCAGGTCGAAACGCGGCGCGTGGAATGGAAGCGTGCTCTCGACGAAGAGTGGATTCGCTCGGCTGGCGCCGATGCCTGCGGGAGCTGGTGCGGATGCACCGGGCGTCGAGTAGGTCGGTGCGCAGGCTATCGCCAGGAAGGCGACAGCAATAAAGAGGACGCGCTGGAGGAGAGTGTTTTTGATATGAGTATTCATCGGAACCTGCAAGATGGAGTGACCCTAGTCGAAGGGCAGTCGAGGAGAGAACCTAATGTGCAGCGGTGCGCGATGCGCGCAACGCCTGAGCATGCCTTCCTCCGTTAACGGCCGCTCATTTCCAGATCGACGACTTCTTTGCCCAGCTCGTGTCAGTGTAGCGCGTGCTGAATGCGCGCGCGGTTTCCTTCAGCGCCGTTGAATCTTTGCTCCCTTTGTAGCGCGCGACACCCGCCCAGTAGAGCGCTTCGGGCGCCGCGTCGGTGTTCGGCAGCTTCTCTACAATGGCGCGGAACCGCTTCTCGGCGTCTGCCCACTTCTCTGCCTTGAAGTCGAGTTGCGCGCGACCGAGCATGAGCTGCGCCAGAAAGTCATCGGCGGGTAGAAATCCCTCGATGCGATGACGCTCGACGCCGCCGGAGTCCAACTGGAGAATCGTCGGCGTCCACTGCGCTGCGTATTTCTCCCCGAAGCGCTGGAATTCGGCTGCGTCGTCCTTCACGTGAACGCGCGCGGGAATGAAATTGTCGGCTACGAAGCGCACCACGCGCTCATCCGGCCACACCTCGGCATCCAGCCGAGCACAGCCACCTCACATAGGGGCGGCGCTGAAGTCGAGGAGAACGGGCTTCTTTTGTGTCTTCGCGTCGCCGAGCACGCGGTCGACATCGTGGCTGAACTGGATTTCCATGTTGATCTCTCTCAGGAATGCTGGGCTGGACCATTAAAGTGCATGGGACGTGCCGCTTCCCTCCAGCCCAGGACCTCGCCGGTTGGCCAGAAACCTCCCATCGTTATGTAGGATTTGGCGCCGTTGGCTTGCAGGCTGTGAGCCGGGGGCTCCCATTTCTCACTTTTTTGTTTTTCAGTTTTCAGTTCCCCCAGGAGAGACTCATGCGTACCACGCTTCCCACCAGGCAGCTCGGCAGCTCAGACATCCGCATCACGCGCGTGGGATTCGGCGCATGGGCGACGGGCGGAGGCGGGTGGTCGTTTGGCTG
>CABEAH010000111.1_pt1 | contig 15692 bp, 18 predicted proteins | sample 3132331 | NCBI WGS metagenome assembly CABEAH01 (sample SAMEA5534343, study PRJEB31848) | metagenome | biome: tundra; feature: field; material: soil | place: USA | collected 2013-05 | depth 0.45 m | reverse complement strand
TGTCTGCACCACGCAGCGGGCGCGAAGCTCTTCTATCTCTGCCTGCGGATTCCTGGCGCCGAAGATCGCGTTGCCCACCACGAATGTATCGGCGCCCGCCTGCCAGACCGATCCGATCGTCCTGCGATCGATGCCGCCATCCACTTCGAGGAATGCCTTGCTCCCGGCTTCGCCCAGCATCACCCGCGCGCGCCGGACTTTGTCGACCGAGCCCTTGATGAACTTCTGCCCGCCGAATCCGGGGTTTACGGTCATCACGAGAAGAAGATCGAGATCCGGCATCACCTCGCTCACCGCGGTAAGAGGAGTCGCCGGATTCACGACCGCGCCCGCTCTGCATCCGAGCTCGCGGATGCGATTGAGCTGTCGTTGCAGATGCGGTGAGACCTCGGTGTGAATCGACATTCCGTTGGCGCCCGCGGCCGCGAAGCTTTCGAAATAGTTCTCGGGCTCGACCACCATCAGGTGAACATCGATTGGAAGCTTCGTGAGCTTGCGCACGGATTCGATCACCTTGGCGCCGAACGTGAGGTTGGGAACAAAGCGCCCGTCCATCACGTCGATGTGGATCCAGTCGGCACCGCCCGCCTCACACATCGCGATCTCATCCGCGAGTCTGGCGAGGTCCGCGTTCAGAATCGATGGGGCGATCCGAACACTCATTGTCCGGGCGGGAGCGAGGGCGGCGGCGGCGGAAGCGTCAGGAACGTATCCAGCTGAATAGTTGGAGGCGGTGGGAAGTGCGAGACCGTGAGACTCACAGGTGCCCCAGCCTGGACCGGCTGGCCGGCAGCAGGAAGCTGCCTGATCACGGTGTTCTCCGGTTGGATCGAGCTCGTATCGCGCGAAAGTCCGGAGACGCGCAGCCCTAGCTGCTCGATCATCGAGCGCGCCTCTCCAATACTTCTCCCGTAGAAATCGGGGATCTGTACGGTCGCGGGTCCCTTGCTCAGCACGACGTCCACGCTGCCAGGCAACTCGATCTTCGTGCCGGCGGGTGGAGAGCTCGAGATCACGAGGCCGCGCGGTTGGTCGGCCAGCTGCTCGGTGACAGCTCCCATGGTCAAGCCCGTGTTCTCGATCGCGATGCGCGCCTGCTGCTGCGACATGTTCGTCATCACCGGTACTTCGGCGGTGCGCTGACCGGCGCTGATCGCGAGCACCACATTGGTGCCGCGCTTCTGTCTGCTCCCGGCTGGTGGATCTTCCTGAAGAACTATGCTGGGCCCGATCGTCTTGTGAAAGCGCGTCTCTCCCTGCTGAGCAGCGAATCCGGCTTTGCTGAGAATGTCAGCTGCGTCGGCGTATCTCTTACCGACGACATTGGGAAGAATTCCCTCGTCGGGCAGCACTTCAGCTGGGAACGCGAAAAGAAAGATCGCCAGGTAGGCGACGAGAAATCCGCCGACCGCAACGATGAGATAGGGTAACGCACGCTTGGGAAGCGCGCGCCAGTTCACCTAGTTTACCCTGCGCAATCGCGCGGCGAATGCTCCGTCCGTTCCATGCCGATGTGGAAGAACCATGAGAAACCCGTGGTCCAGCACATCGAGCGACACCGATCCCTCCGGTGGCGGCTCCAACACCCAGTCGAAGTGCTCTGCGAGAAACGTTTCGATCTGCTCCTCGTTCTCCTCCGGCTCCAGAGAGCAAGTGCTGTAGATGAGAAGGCCACCGGGCTTCACGACCTTTGCAGCGGACCTGAGAATCGACTTCTGCAACGCCGCCATCACGGCGATATCCGAGATCTTGAGTCTCCAACGTGCGTCCGGATGGCGGCGGAATGTGCCGGTTCCCGTGCATGGAACGTCGATCAACACCGCATCCACAGGGCGGATCGCGGGGGTTCGTGCATCGCCGACGAATGGAAAAAGATTGGTGGTCTCCAGCCGACGCTGATTCTGGAGCAGACGCTGAAGCCGGGTGAGCGAGCGATCGCCCGCGATCACCGATCCTGCCGCGCGCGAGAGCTCGAGCGCCTTTCCACCCGGTGCGGCGCACAGGTCAGCGACTGTCGAACCGGCCTCGATGGCCGCGTAATCAGTGACCAGCGTAGCGGCGGGATCCTGAACGAAAAAGAGTCCCTTCTTGAACGCACCGAGCTCGGTGAGCGTGATCCCTCCGGAAATCGCGATGCTCTCCTTCGCGTACGGCGCCTCGGCGACATGGACGCCGGCTTCCTCGAGCATTGCCTCGAGCTGCTCCCTTACCACGCCAAACGGCCGGATGACGAGCGGAGCCTCGGCGTTGTTCAGCGTCAGCAGCCGTGCCGTGTCCTGCTCACCCCAGCGCTCGATCCACCGCGCGATTAGCCAGCGCGGCTGCGAATAGGTGAGGGCCAACGCCTCGGATGCATCGTCGGGAATCGCGACACCGAGCCCGTCTCTCTCACGATCGGTTCGGCGCAGAACGGCATTCACGAGCTTGCTGGCGCCGAGCCCGTGTCGGCGCTTCGCAAGCTCGACCGTCTGTGCGATTGCCGCGTAGGCTGGCACGCTCCCCATGTCGGTGAGCTGGTATACGCCGAGTCTCAGGAGGTCTACCAAATCGGCATCGAGCCGCGCGAGCCCACCACGAACGCGATCGGAGAGAACCGTGTCGATCCATGCGCGCTTGCGCAGCATTCCGTACACGAGCTCCCGAGTCCAACGCCGGTCTCGAGCATCGAGCAGCGAGATGCGCCGATCGAAGGATTGGTCGAGAAACTCTCCACGGCGCAGATCCACGCAGATCTCCGCGGCAACCGCGCGGGCGGCGGTGACTGCGGAGCTGGATGCGACGGTCATCACGTTCGCGCTCACGAGCCGAGCATGCCGGTGAGCGGGGAAGAAGGCACTGCGACTTCACGGCGGGGCATTCTGCCCGAGAGGTAGGCCAGTCGGCCAGCCTCGACCGCGCTCCTCATCGCGGCCGCCATGCGCACCGGATCGGATGCACTCGCGATTCCGGTGTTCATGAGAATTCCATCCACGCCCTGCTCCATCACGATGCACGCATCGGATGCGGTGCCGACTCCGGCGTCGACGATAACTGGAACCGAGAGACGCTGTTTGATGGTGCGAATCGCGTAGGGGTTGAGCATGCCGAGTCCTGACCCGATGGGCGAAGCCAGTGGCATCACCGCCACCGCTCCGGCCTGCTCCAGTCTCAGCGCCGTGATGAGATCGTCGTTGGTATAGGCCATCACCTTGAAGCCTTCATCGGCGAGAGTCTTCGTCGCCTCGAGGAGCCCGACGGTGTCGGGCAGGAGCGTCTGCTGGTCGCCGATGACTTCCAGCTTTACCCATTCGTTGAAGCCGGCTGCGCGTGCGAGCCGGGCGTAGCGAATGGCATCCGCGGCGGTGTAACAGCCGGCGGTGTTGGCGACCAGAAAGAAATGATCTGGGTCCAGATGGTGCAGAATCGCTTCGTCCTTGCTGCGATCCAGATCGACCCGACGCACCGCGACAGTCACGACTTCGGCTCCCGATGCTTCGATCGCGTCGATCATCTGCGCGTTGGATGCGTACTTGCCAGTCCCGACCATCAGGCGTGAGCGGAACTCGCGCCCGGCGATCGCGAACGGCTGCGGATCGGCGTGCGTCGAAGTCTCAGTTGAGAAAATACCGGCGTGTGCCATCTCAGCCTCCGCCGACAAAATGGACGATCTCGATGGTGTCGTCCGCTGACAGCTTCAGTGAGGCGAACGCAGACCTATCGCGCCGGATAGTCCCATTGTGCTCGACGACAACAAGGCGGGGGTCGAGCTCGAGGGATGCCAGCAGGTCCGCCAATGTCGAGCCGGGTGGGATTCGACGCTCGGCCCCATTTACCGTGAGAGCGACGGTTGCGTCAGCTAATTCCGTTCCCATCATACTCTGAAAGATAACGGCTTGCGGCGAGTTCGGAATTCTCGGCTTCCCAGATTCCACGAATGGCGGCGACGCCGTACGCGCCTCCCAGAAGCAGCGATCTCACGTGTTGCGGTAGCACCCCGCCAATCGCGATCACGGGAAAGGTGACCTCGCCGGCAATCTGACTGATGAAGTGGCTCTCGCGCCGAGGGATTCCTGGGTGCGTCTGCGTCTCGAAAACGTGGCCGGCGACACACCAATCGGCGCCGGCGGCTTCCGCGTCCCAGGCTTCGATGGCCGAGTGAACGCTCGCTCCGATCCTGAGTGCCGGGGCGATCCTCTGGACATCGGGAACCGGAATAGACTTCGAGTTGAGCTGCACCGCGTGCGCACCGGAAGCCAGAGCGATGTCCACGCGATCGCCCACGACGCACCAGCAGAGGGTTTCGGCGCTGAGCTCGAGCAGCTCGCGCGTGAGCGCGTAGAGAGTCGGCGATGGAAGAAGGCTCGAGCGCAGATGAACGGCGCCGCGTGCACCCAGCGCCTTCATCACGCCCTTCGCGCGACGAAGAAACCCCGGGCGCAGCAGTATCTCGTCATTGGTGACGGCGTGGACCACGGGCACATCTGTCATTGCCGGGTTACTGGCGCGCGCTCCTCAGACTCCGTACCGGTCGCCGGCCGAGACTCCGCGCCCGCGAGCCCAGTCGTGCGCGCTCATCCGACTCCTGCCGGCCGGCTGCACATCCATGATCCGGACCGCGTCGCTGCCGCAGGCGATTGTCACGGCGGTGCTGACATCGAGAACTTCACCGGGCTCTCCCTGAATCCCCGCGACCACCCGCGGACCGAACATCTTGATGTCGCCAGCGGGCGTTGTGGTGTAGGCCCCCGGTTTTGGATCGTAGGCGCGAATGGAGCGGGCAACCTCGAATGCGCTCTGGCTCCAGTCGATGCGCGCCGTTTCGCGGTCGACTTTGGGGGCATATGTCGCCAGCGAATCATCCTGCGGAACTTCCTTTGCTTCGCCGATGGAGAGGAGTGCCAGCGCTTCGAGCAGTGTGAGAGCACCGAGCTCGGAAAGCCGGACTTGCAGCTCCCCATAAGTCTCGTCATCGAAGATCTGCGTACGCGCCTGAAGAATTACCGGTCCCGCGTCCAGCGCGGGAACCATCCGCATGATGCTGACCCCTGTTTCCGCGAGCCCGTCGCGAATGGCAGCCTGAATCGGAGCCGCGCCCCTCAGCTCGGGAAGGAGTGACGCGTGGATGTTGAGCGTACCGCGAGCGGGCAGATCGATGATGTCCTTCGGCAGGAGGTGTCCGTAGGCAACCACGATGGAGATTTCGGGCTTGATGACGCCAAGCATCTCCAGCAGCTCGGGGTCGCGCGCATTTTTTGGCTGAAACACCGGCAATCCCTCTTCCGCCGCGATCTGCTTGACGACGGGCGGAGTGATCGTGCGCGACCTTCCTTGCGGTTTGTCCGGCTGCGTGACCACGCCCACCACCTCGAACCCTTCGCCGATCAGCGCGCGCAGAGGTGGACCCGCGAACTCGGGGGTGCCCCAGAAGAGTATGCGCACTACATCTCCGTATCGTGGTGGTGCAGCCCGGGCTCCTCGGCGCGCACCTTCCGGATGTAGCCCGGGTATTCATCCTTCGCCTTCTCCCACTTGGACAGAGCCGCGCGTCGCTTGAGCGGGCTCAGATAGTCGATGAACAGCTTGCCGTCGAGATGGTCGATCTCGTGCTGAAAGCAGCGGCCGAGGAGGTCGGCTCCGGTGGCCTCATAGGGCTGACCGTTCTCGTCCGTGGCGCGAATGGTGACGACTAATGGCCGCTCCACATCTCCATAGATGTCGGGGATGGAGAGGCATCCCTCTTCGGCCTTGGCGGAGCCTTCTCTGGAAACTATTTCCGGATTGATGAGCGCGAACTTCTGTCCTCCGACATCGACGACGGCGATTCGCTCGCCGCGTCCGACCTGTGGTGCCGCGAGTCCGATTCCTTCCGCGGCGTACATCGTCTCGAACAAGTCACCGATGAGCTTACGCAGCTCATCGGTGACATCCCGAACGGGCCTGGTTGGCTTGCGAAGAGCCGGGTCGCCGAGTACCCGGATGTCGAGGATGCTCACCCGGTGGCGATGCTGGAGCCCGATGTCGGCCTGTTGATGCGCGCGATTCGGCCGCGCTCGACGATCACACGCGTGTCACCCGACTTGATGGTGACGCGGTCTTCCATACCGCCGGATTTGGCGTCGCCGCCCATCTCCTTGATGAACAGCACCTCACCGACAAGGCCTCCTGTAGTCACTATCTCATCTCCCTTCTTGAGCGTGCGCACCATCTCGTTGTGTTTTTTGCGCTGCGTCTGTTGTGGACGGATGAGGATGAAGTAGAAGATCGCGAAGATGGCTCCGTACATGAAAATGGAGCCGATGATTGGATTGCCTGTCATATGGATGAACCGAAAGTGTGGCTGGTTGTGATCAGACGGCGAGGGTCGAAGCAGAGCGATAGCGGCCCAGCCAGTCGCGGGACCATGACTCGATCTCGCCGGTGGTTATCGCGTGCCGCGCGGAGCGGGTGAGCGACAGAAGGAAATGTACATTGTGCAGGGAGAGCAGGCGGAGTCCGAGTATCTCGTCCGAGACGAAGAGGTGCCTGAGATATGCCCGGGTGAAGCGTGAACATGCGGCGCAGTCGCATTCCGGGTCGAGAGGCCGCGGATCGGTGCGGAACTCGGTGCGCTTGATGTTGAGCCGGCCGTCGCGCGTGAAGACCGTGCCATTCCGCCCCATCCGCGTGGGCGCCACGCAGTCGAACAGATCGACTCCGCGAAGGATTCCTTCGATGAGATCTTCCGGGAAGCCCACACCCATGAGGTAGCGCGGGTGTGTTTTTGGGAGAGCGTCGTCCACGACATCGAGCATCTCGTACATCGCGGCCTTCTCTTCACCTACGGAGAGCCCGCCGATGCCGAAGCCCGGCCACTCACCCATCGATGTGATGGCATCGCACGCTTCGCGGCGGAGGGATTGGTGGATGCCGCCCTGCACGATGGGGAAGAGCGCCTGAGGCAGACGGGTTACCGTGTAACCTTCGTTCTCGCCTCCCGTTCCCCGCTTCTCATTGTTCTCGGCCGTGTCGAGTCGCTCTGCTTCCGCGCGGCACCGCGCCAGCCAGCGGATGCTCCGTTCGCTGGCGTCGCGCGCGGTCACTTCGTCGGACTGGCCGGGGATGACATGATCGAACTGCATGATGACGTCGGCGCCGAGGTTGCGCTCGATTTGCATCACGGACTCCGGAGTGAAGAAGCGCCGCGATCCGTCGATGTGGCTCTGGAACTCGACGCCCTCCTCATTGAGCGTGCGGAGCCGGGCGAGGGAGAAAACCTGGAAGCCGCCGGAGTCGGTCAAGATCGGCCCGTCCCAGCGCATGAACTTGTGAAGCCCGCCCATCTCGCGGATGAGGTCGTCGCCAGGCCGCAGATGAAGATGATACGCGTTTCCGAGTATCATCGACGCTTTCATCGCGATTAGGTCTTCGGGGTCGAGCGCCTTCACGGTCGCGAGAGTCCCGACCGGCATGAACGCCGGCGTGGCAACCTCGCCGTGCGGGGTGAAAAAAACGCCGGCCCGTGCTGCGCCGGCATCGCTCTCGATTTCGAAGGAGAAGTTCATCTTACGAGGGCAGAAGACGAAGGCGGGTTTACGCCTCGGACAGGGAGAATATACCAGCTATCAACCGTCGACAATCGCCATGGCGTCGCCGTAGGAGTAGAGCCGATAGCGCTCGCCGATCGCTTCCCTATAGGCGCGCATCGTGAGGTCGTAACCGGCAAACGCCGCGACCAGCATGATCAGCGTCGAGCGCGGGAGGTGAAAGTTCGTGATGAGGCGGTCGACCGCCCTGAACTCGTATGGAGGCCGGATGAAGATCCGCGTCTCGCCTGATCTCTCGTGAAAGACACCGCTCTCATCGATCGTGCTCTCGAGAGTGCGCGCGCTGGTGGTTCCCACCGCCCAGATCTTTCCGCCCGAGCGCCGCGTCTCGTTCAGAGTCTCAGCGGTTTCCGATGGGACGGTGAACGATTCCTCATGCATCACGTGATCGGCCGGATGCTCCGTGTCTACCGGCTTGAACGTCCCCGCACCTACATGCAGAACGACGTCCGCGCGCTTCACCCCTTTCGCCGAGAGACTCATGAGAAGCTCAGGTGTGAAGTGCAGACCGGCGGTCGGCGCCGCGACCGAGCCAGTTTCATCCGCGTACACGGTCTGATAGCGCTCGGCGTCCGACTCCTGATCCGCGCGGGTGATATATGGCGGCAATGGAACGTGTCCGTACTTCTCGATCGCTTCCTCGGTCGGGAGCGGGGATGTCAGTCGAACGACGCGCGTGCGCCGCTCGGTGGTCGAAACGATCTCTACCTCGAAATCCTCGGCGATATGTACCTTGCGCCCTGGCTTGAGCTTCCCGCCCGGGTGCACCATCGCCTCGTAGCTCGAATCGCCCAGCGGGCGCAGCAACAAAACCTCAGCTGGCGTGCCGTTCTCGCGGATGCCGAGGAGTCGCGCGCGGAAGACACGCGTCGTGTTGAGCACGAGCACATCGCCAGCGGGGATGAGCTGCTCGAGATCGCTGAACTGCTTGTGCGTGATCTCGCCTGTCGCGCGGTTCACCACCATCAGCCGGCTGTCACCACGCCGCTCGGTAGGGCGTTGGGCGATTCGCTCTACGGGTAGATCGAAGTCGTAGTGGGAGGTGAGAGAGCCATCACGTTCCATGCTTGCCCGCTGCCGGGTCGGCGACCGGGCTCTGGTATTTGCCGGCTTCGGCGCGGAAGCCGACCGCGAGCCGGTTCCAAATATTGATCGTGGCGATGGCCACGCTCAAATCGACCATCTCCCGGTCTGAGAAGTGCGGCTGCACTTCGTGGTAGACCTGGTCTGACGCAAATCCATCAGTGAGAACCGTGAGAGCTTCGGTCCATGCGAGGGCGGCGCGCTCGCGTGGTGTGTAGTATGGCGATTCGCGCCACGCGCTCAGGCCATAGAGCCGCTGCTCGCTCTCGCCCGCGGCTCTGAGATCCTTCCAGTGCATGTCGATGCAGTACGCGCACTGGTTGATCTGGGAAGCACGCAATTTGAGAAGGTGGATGAGGTTGATCTCGAGGCTCGAGGCACGGAGATATTTCTCGAGGCCGAGGACGGCCCGAAAAGCCTCCGGCGCGACGGCGGCGTAGTTGAGACGTGGTTGCATGGGCATCTCGTATTTAGTTGTAAATGGCGACATCGAAGGTTCAGAGCGAATTATATCGGCCCAGCTCGCCAGTCAGCCGGCAGAGCTCGTCAAAAAAGAGTCGGCTGTGCATTGACGGGTCCCGTCGGCGGGTTGAACCCGAAGTGCCGATACGCCTGCGCCGTCGCTACTCGGCCGCGCGGCGTCCTCTGAAGAAATCCGTTCTGCACGAGGAACGGCTCGTACACTTCTTCGAGTGTCCCGGTGTCCTCACCGACGGCGGCGGCGATCGTACCGACGCCGACCGGACCGCCATCGAACTTTTCGATGATCGCCTTGAGGATGCGCGAGTCCATGTCGTCCAGCCCGAACTGATCGACCTCGAGCAGCTGTAACGCATCCTTCGCGACCTTTTGCGAGATGCGGCCGTCCGCCCGGACCTGGGCGTAGTCGCGGATGCGGCGCAACAATCGGTTCGCGACGCGCGGAGTCCCGCGCGATCTCTTCGCGATCTCCTTCGCGCCCTCCTCGTCGATGTCCACCTGCATTACATCGGCGGTGCGGTGCACGATCATCTCGAGGTCGGCGGGAGGATAGTAGTTGAGCCGCATCTCGATTCCGAAGCGCGCGCGCATTGGCGGAGTGAGCATGCCGAGCCGCGTGGTCGCGCCGATCAGCGTAAACTTCTCGACCGGCATCGTGATCGTCTGCGCCTTGGGACCCTCGGAAAGCCGGATGTCGATGCGGTAATCCTCCATCGCCGGATAGAGAAACTCCTCGATGATCGGACGCAGCCTGTGGATCTCGTCGATGAAGAGGATGTCACCCTCACGCAGGTTGGTGAGCGTGCCCACGAGATCGCCAGGCTTCTCCAGCGCTGGCCCCGATGTCGTCCGGATGTTGACCCCGAGCTCGCGCGCGATCAGCTCGGCGAGAGTCGTCTTGCCGAGGCCGGACGGTCCAAAGAAGAGAGTGTGATCGAGCGGCTCGCGTCTGGCCGATGCGGCATCGATGTAGATGCGCAGAGATTCCTTTACGCGATCCTGTCCGATGAACTCGGAGAGGCGCTGCGGCCGGAGCGAGAGCTCGACGACACTTTCGTCAGAGAGAATTTCGGGAGTCGTTATTTCTGCGCGGGACATTGGCGAATGCGTTGGCGATTCGAAGAGTTCGCGCCGACAACGTGGAAGAAGTCGGAACTGACTATGTAATATACCCGAAGACATACCGAATTCGCCGGCGGATTCATCCCGCGGCGTTGAGTGCGGCCGAAAGCATCGCGTGGAAGAGCTCGATGTCCTCGCCGACGAGTACCAGATGCGGAGACCTGCCCGTGGCCCGCTCGAGAATCACGCCGTCCGAGTAGGGTGTGAATCCGATCAGCGAAGAAAGCCGGAGCGTGATGTTCCTCTTCGACCCGTCGAGAATGAGCCGCTCGCTGGTCAGGTAGAGCGTGCCGCGGTCGATCTCTGTCAGTTCTTCGCGCGCGATCGGCTCCATGCTCACACTGCCGATGCGGTAGCGCAGTCCCTTGCAGATGCGAATCGATGCTACCGGTCCGCTGTAATTGGCGTGCACTCTCCGAGGGCGCTCCTCGTTCCAGATCGCACCGATCTGGGCATGACCGACTTCTTTCCTCTGCAGGTTGATCGGAAGCTGGATCACCGGCAGCTGCCCATTCTCGATTTGCCAGAGCAGCTTCATGCGATCGAGAGACGCGCGCGTGCCGGCGTCAAACGCGCCCACCGTTCCCAGGTGAGACGCGAGAGAGTTGAGATCGGCCAGCTCGGTGGGCGACAAGCGTTCGTCCGCGGTAGCACGCTCGAGCGCGACTCCGATGCGCTCCTGGGAGCGTTGCTCGAGAATTCGCGCGGCGGTGTTCGGCTCGAGCCTGAGTCGCCGCCGCAATGACTCGAGCCTGTCGCGTTCTTCGGTGCTGATCTTGTCGTCAGCCAGAACTTCGTCGACGACGGCGTCGAACCTCGGATGGACGAGCCTCGCATCCAGCTCCCTCAACTCGTCCTCCGTAATTCCGAATACTCTTCGGAGATGCTCGAGATAGATCTGTTCGACTTCGGAGATCTCGTTGTCGCTGAGGCAGTGGCTGTATGCTTCGCTGAAGAGCCCGACGAGCATCGCCCGCGCATCGGCGCCGTGAACGCCGAACTCGATCAATATCTCGCTTACATCACCCTGCCTGATCGGCTTTGAGGACAGGGACCCGAGTCGGTTGACGAGCGTCCGCCGGGCCTTGTCGGGCTCGGGCTTTCGCAAGATGTGATTGAACCAGGATCGCGGACGCGGCTCGAACCCGGGCGGGAAGGCAGCCGCTATCGGATCGCGTGCGACCAAGGACTACACCCTCGCCTGCAACGTCACCAGTCTTTCCGCTGCCTTTTCCAGCGTCTCCATCTTCTTGCAGAACGCAAAACGTGTAACCGATCGTCCCAGCTCGGGGCGCGAATAGAAGCTCATTCCCGGCACGGTCGCGACCCCGACCTCTTTCGCGAGCCAGATGGCGAACTCTCGACTCTCCAGCTCCGATATCTCGGAGAAATCCGCGAGTATATAGTATGCGCCTTCGGGCGCGGAGAATCTGAAGCCTGCTTCATTGAGCGCCGCGCACATGAGATCTCGCCGTGCGCGGTACTCCAGCGCTAGATGATTGTAGTAGTCCGCATCGAAAGCCATTCCCACCGCACCTGCGGCTTGCAGTGGCGCTGGAGCTCCGACGGTGAGAAAGTCGTGGACCTTTCGAATCGGCGAGCTGAGCTTCTCCGGCGCGATCGCGTAGCCGAGCCTCCAGCCGGTGCATGTGAACGTCTTCGACAGTCCGGATATCGTGACCGTGCGCTCGCGCATTCCCGGCCAGGTCGCCAGCACATGATGCCCGCCCGCGTACCGAATGTGCTCGTAGATCTCGTCCGTGATCGCGATCGCGTCGTGCTTCTGGCACAATTCGGCGATCAGCGAAATCTCTTCGCGCGTGAACACTCGCCCGGTTGGATTGTGCGGTGTGTTCACGACGATCGCGCGGGTTCTGTCGGTAAAAGCGGCGCGCAGCTTGTCGGTGTCGAGCTTCCAGTCGAGCCCTTCCAGCGGCACGAACACCGGCTTCGCGCCGGCGAGGATCGCGTCGGGGCCGTAGTTCTCATAATACGGCTCGAATATGATCACCTCGTCACCCGGATCTATTAGCGCAAGAAAAACGGAAGCCATGGCTTCCGTCGCCCCGCAACACACGGTGATCTCCTTCTCCGGCTCGATCTCCATGTTGTACCAGTGCCTGTATTTCTCGGCGATCGCGATTCTGAGCGCCGGACTTCCCCACGTGATAGCGTACTGATTGATGTCTCCCTGGATTGCCGCGCACGCCGCGTCCTTCATCGGCTCGGGCATCGGGAAGTCGGGGAAGCCCTGCGCGAGATTGATCGCGCCATGCTCATTGGCTACGCGCGTCATCTCTCGGATTACGGACTCCGTGAAGGTGCTGGCTCTCTTTGCGGTCCAAGCCCGCTGCGAGACCGATTGTGCCTTAGCCATGGTCAGGTGCCGCTGCCGTCACGACCTCGATTGCATTGGACGCGAGGGTCTCCTCACGAGTGATGACGTCGGGGCTCCGCGAGCCGGAAGTGGTCGAGGGAGGCGCACATGAAAAACAAGCTGCAACAGCGAAGAGATAAGCGAATCGAATTGCCATCTGACGCCTCCGGTAGCGACTTGCTCCATGAAGCTGCCACGGGGCACCCAACTCCGCCAGCGGCCCAGGCTGGCCGACCCGAACGGACGCATTTACCTTCATTCGACCACTAATACCGGGGGGCTATGTGCCACAGTTTCTCATCGAGCGCCAGATACCTGGCGTGGGCAAGCTTTCGAGCGGCGAGCTCAAGGCAATCTCTGGAAAGTCGTGCGACATCATCAGAGGGATGAATCAATCCGGTAAAGACGTCCAATGGGTGCACAGCTACGTGACGGGCGACAAGCTCTTCTGCGTCTACAACGCTCCGAACGCGTCCGCCATCAAGGAGCACGCAACCATAGGCGGGTTTCCCGCGAATAACATCATGCAGGTATCCCGGATGATCAGCCCGATCACAGCCGAGACGGGCTGACGGCCGGCGGGAGACTATCTCCCGCCGAGCTTTGCCAACGCGGCGCGAATGAGCTCCGCCGCGGACAGCCCGCCGGCCCCCGCATTCAGCGCGGCCCGCACTCCGCGCTCGGCGTCAGCATTGTTGTAGCCGAGTGACACCAGGGCGCGGAGAGCGTCATCTGCGACCGCGCTCGCGGGTGTGGCTCCGGGCGTTCCACTCGTCTCGCCGAGTCCATCCAGCTTGTCCCCGAGATCGAGTATCAACCGCTCGGCTTTCTTCCGGCCCACACGTGGCACACTCTGCAGAGTCGGGATGTCCTTCTCCCGAATCGCGCGGATCAATCTGCTCGCAGAGAGTGCCGACAGCATCCCGATCGCGAGCGAAGGACCCACGCCATTGGCCGTGAGCAGCTTCTCGAACAGCCGCTTCTCGAAGACGCTCACGAAGCCGAACAGCTGCCACGAATCTTCCTTCACCACCAGCGACGTGTTCAGCGTCACTTGTTCTCCCACACGTGGGAGCGTCTCGTAAACACTGAGGGGAATCGTCAGCTCGTACGCTACTCCGCCGCTCGTCATCACCTCAATCATGTCGAGATCCTTCGAGATGAGCTTGCCGACGATTTGCGCGATCAACGATCAGCTCTGGATGGCAAGTGCACGTCCTTCACCGAGTTTGGGAAGATTTGGCGAAAGCGCATAGGTCAATGCGGCGGCAACGCCATCGGCCGCATCCGACGGCTGTGGCGCGGATTTCAGTCGAAGAAGCCGCATCACCATGAATTGCACCTGAAGCTTTGTCGCGGCACCCGTGCCGGCCACCGCTTTCTTGATCTCCGAAGGCGGATACTCGTGGATCTCGAGGCCCGACTGCGCACCTGCGAGCAAGATCACGCCCCTAGCATGCCCCAGTACCACGGTCGTCCGCACGTTACGCGCGTAGAAAATGTCTTCGATCGACAGAACGCCCGGATTGTGCCGGCGAATCAGCTCCACAATGCCGTCGTGTATCTCGACCAGTCGCAGCGCCAAGGCATCGCGCGGCCTGGTGCGAATGACGCCGCACTCGATGAGCGTCAGCGGATTGCGACCGTCCTTGAGGATTACCCCGTAGCCGGTGACAGCCGTTCCGGGATCGATGCCGAGCACAACCATCGGCGGAGACTCACGCACCCGACATCTGCTCGACATCCATATCGAAGTTCGCCGCAACCTTCTGCACGTCGTCCAGATCCTCGAGCTCGTCGAGAAGCCTGACCAGGGACTCCGCATTCTTCCCCTCTACGTGCACGGTCGTCTTGGGGATCGATGCGATCTCCGATTCCACGGTCTCGAATCCGGCGGCCTCGAGGGAGCTCTTCACTGCGTGCAAGGATGTCGGATCGGTTGTCACGATGTACTGCTCGCCCTCTGCCTTGAAGTCCTCCGCTGCCGCATCGAGCGCGGCTTCCAGCACCTTGTCTTCCTCGTACTTCGTGGCGTCGATGTAGATCTGACCTTTCCGCTCGAACATGTACGACACCGAGTTCGTGGCGCCGAGGTTGCCGCCGAGCCGGTTGAGCTTGTGGCGAACGTCCGCGACGGTGCGCGTAGGATTGTCCGTCAGGGCGAAGATCAGAATCGCGACGCCGCCGGGGCCGTATCCCTCGTAGGTCACTTCCGTGTACATGACTCCCTCGAGATCACCGGTCCCCTTCTTGATGGCGCGCTCGATGTTTTCCTTTGGCATCGACGCCGATTTAGCCGTGTCTATCGCCGTTCGCAGTCGAGGGTTTCCGGCCGGGTCACCACCGCCCAGCTTTGCCGCCATCGTGATTTCACGGATGAGCTTAGTGAAGTGCGCGCCGCGCTTTGCGTCCGTTGCGGCCTTGTAGTGTTTGATTTGCTTCCATTTACTGTGGCCGGCCATGATCAGCTCGATTGAAGTTGTTGCGCCGTGTGTTGCGAATGTGCCGCTGCCGCCGATGACGCGAGCTCCCTGATCAGCGCGTCGAGCTCGGAGCGCGATGCCTCATCTAACTGCGCGGCCGCGGCTTTCACAAGGTCCGCGAATGCCAATGCCGCGCGGGCGCGATCGAATCCATTGAGGGCGCCGAAAATGCCGAATGCCACCGCCCGCACGCCGGTGGGAATTGCCAGCGCCGATACCCACTGGCGGGTCTGTGAGATTCGCGCGGCCAGTACCTCCCTCCCCATGCCGTATGGCGGAAGAAACCCGGCACACAGACGTCCCAGCTGAAAGCAGGCGAGATCGATCTCCCGATCTCCTCCCAGAGTCGCTCTGCCGGCCAGCGCCGCGAGGGCGCGAAAGCGAAAAACAGGGGCGCTGAGAGCGAAACGCGGAGGCTGGCCTATCACCCTCCGAATCTAGGCACGGACTGACCGCGCGGCTACATTCCGATTCATGGCGGCACCCGTGCTCAACCCACCGAAATCGATACTCTGGGTCGACGACGAAGGCGAGCTCCTAGAGCCTCATCGCATCTTCCTCCGGTCCAAAGGCTATACCGTAGAG